>WBZY01000886.1_pt1 | contig 18912 bp, 18 predicted proteins | sample 5204191 | NCBI WGS metagenome assembly WBZY01 (sample SAMN12344363, study PRJNA552823) | activated sludge metagenome | biome: Activated sludge suspended growth; feature: Anammox Sidestream; material: Wastewater; isolation source: activated sludge from anammox sidestream of wastewater treatment...
GCACGAATTGATCCAATACACACGAAATCGTGTATCGGCAACCTGGTCCGTAAATCCCGGGATGAGCGAATCCAGATTGAGATGTTCCGCGAAACGCAAAGTATGCCCGTAAAAACGCAACTTTCCAGTTGTTTGAGCGTTCAATATTATGCACCTTTTCGGCACTCACGGTTTGGCACACCAATTGATGTCCTTATAACAGGGGGGAACAAGCAATGACCACAGAAACTCTAGACTATCCGATCTTTCAAGCCGGCTATCCTGATCTGGCGGCCGGCACCACGATCGCAAAGGCCGCCGACCTTTCAAAGGTGAAGGACCTCGACCTGACCCAGGCTGCGGCTAAGGGCGATATGAGTGCCTTTGAAGAGATCTATCAGCGGCACCACAGGCGAGTCTATTCGATCTGTTTGCGTATGCTGCAAAACGCCTATGAGGCTGAAGACCTGACGCAGGACGTGTTTATCCAGCTATACCGTAAGATCGGCAGCTTTCGCGGCGATTCTGCCTTCACCACGTGGCTTCATCGGATGACGGTGAATCAGGTGTTGATGCATTTCCGGAAACGGAACGTAAAGTTTGAAAAAGTGACGGAAGAAGGCGATACCCCGGACCAGATCGTGACCGGAACCGCCGATCCGGAACGGATGCGGATCGTTGACAAGATCGCACTCGAGAATGCGATCGACCAATTGCCGGAAGGTTACAAGAACGTGTTCGTCCTCCACGATGTCGAGGGCTTCGAGCACGAGGAAGTTGCAAAGATCCTTGGCTGCTCGGTCGGAACCTCGAAATCGCAGCTTCACAAGGCGAGGCTAAAGCTGCGTAAGTTGTTGAAAAAGAAAGCGAATCCGAGGTTGGTCGGGCTGAACGCCCATTGATTATTACGGTAGAGATGAGCTTGGGCCTTCCGTCATTGGAGGGCCTTTTATATTTGTCGAGTTCGACAGGCGAATCGCGGATGCTGACGAATCACGCGCCGATCAGATCTTATACGCGTCGATCCTAATGTTTCGTCGGTCGAGTTCGGTCACGAAAATGTTGGGATCAATGGCCTTTTCCTGGGGTGTTGCGCCGCGCTCGAGGACATCGCCTTTTGCCATCATCTGTGCAATGATCGACGCTGGGAACGCGGTGGTTCGCATCATTGCGGAGAGGCCCGTTTTGTCGTCCTGTTTATCGACGATGTCGTAGCGGAGGGACTTGGCCTCACCCGCAGCGGCCCCAACGAATTCGAGGCGGACGAGGACGTGATCGGGGCCGTCGGCGGGGAGATTCTGCTGGAGCAGTTCGCCGAAGACCTTTCGCGGTTTCACTTTGACAAAGTCGGCGACGATCTCATCGCTTGAACAAAGGCCAAGGTCGATCATTGTCTTGAATTTCTCGCAGTGCCCCGCGTATCGGATCGTCTTGTAATCGAGCTCTTTGATCTTGCCAAGGAACGTATCCGGCAGTGTGGACGTTCCGCCGCTGGTTTGAAACGCTTCGAGCGGCGGGAAACCGTCAAATTGGAGCGATTCGAGTTCCGTCATCGAAGGAACTTCGGTGATCTTGCCGTCGCGGATCACGCGAGCAACTTCTATGTACTCATTAATTAGCCCTTCCACCGAGAATACAAGCTGATAATCGAGCGGTGGCTTCGGGTCTTGAGGCAAGCCGCCGACGCGGATGTGGATCTCATCGAGCCGTTCAAATTGGGCAGCGCCATGCATCGCCAGGATCGACACCATTCCCGGGGCAAGCCCGCAGTCTGGAATGATGCTCACGCCCGCCGCTCTCGCCTCTTCGTCAAGTGCGAGTTGGGCGTCGACCACATAGTTGTTACCGCCAAGGTCGCAAAAATGCGCGCCCTGCTCGATCGCGGCCTGCGACAGCGATTCGTTGTACCAGTAGTTTACACAGGAGATCACGGCGTCGTGGCCGGTCATCAACCGGGCGACGTCGGAATGATTTGACGTGTCGATGTGGTGTGCGTCGATTCGCGAAGTGCCAACCTTTTCAGCGGCTGCTTCTGCCTTTTTCAGATCAAGATCGGCGATCGTGACCAGTTCGACATCCGGCGAATTGTGTACAAGGTCAAAAGCCGCGCCGTAACCCATCCGGCCGGCGCCGAGGACCAAAATCTTCATATGAATGAATTGTGCGCTGGTTTGGTGCCGGTGGTCAATTCAGGCGGTTACCACTCATCCAGATCATCCGGCTTTTCAGCCGCAATGGTTTCGGCCGCATGTTCCCAGACCTTCTTTTTCCAGGCGCGCATTCCGTCAACAAGATTCAGTGCGACCTGCGGGTGTGCGGCATTGCGTTCCAGGCGGATCACTTGCGCGGTAACGCTTACCTCATCGTCCGCATGTTCCGTAACCGTAAGTTCGACCTTGGCCCCGACGGTCGGCAGCTTTCTCGGCAGATAGACCAACGCACCGGCAACGGCAACGTTCTCCGTAAGGCCTTCTTCCGTCACCTGGCCAACGCCTTCTTCCTTCCACTTGACGCGAATTGGAAAGGACACGGGATATCTCGCGCTATGGCGACGTTCCTGCATATGGGTTCCTCTTTGTAAGTTGGGAAATTCGGGAGATCAGCTCCTGAAGGCGCTCAATTCGAGCGTGAAAAGTGTATCAGAATAGAAAAAAAATAGCATCCCTAAATTACTGCAAATACAACAATTGCATATAGATCAATGGTTTGCGGTCTTTTGTGGGTGGACACGGACCGCTGAAAGGTGCTAGCCTTTTCAAATGTTCGCCCAGCGATCTGGGCGAAACAGGCGGAATAACCCGCCGCCCCAGTCTTCGATCTTATGCGTTAAAAGGCATCGAAACGCGACAGCGTCTTTACCCAGAGATACGTCGCTATTGCTGCGCTTTACGATTGAAGGCAAAAGACTGAGGAGCAATCACGAATGACAAATCTCGTTAGAGGAGGCGTTATTCTGTCGGTAATCGGTATGTTCGCCGTAATTCTTTACGGAACAGCCGAGACAGGATACGCGCTCAGTTCAGCGAATGATTCGCAAATTGAATTAAGCACTTTAATTATTAATAGTGAAATAGAAGGTACGGTTGAAACTGAAACAGGGGAAGTATCACAAGCAGTAAACGAACAAGGGCAGGACAAGCAGGACAAGAACAAGCTCATTGAAAGAACAGTTTCATCCAAGGCGACAGCAGGCGCCAGCCGCGGTAGTTTTAGCGCGACGGCATACTGTCTGAAAGGGCGAACGGCTTTGGGCCACGGCGTGAGGCGGGGAATTATCGCCGCCGACCCAAGGATACTGCCGCTGGGCAGCCGCATTAGTATCAGCGGTGCGTACAGCGGTACCTATCTTGTATCCGATACCGGCGGAGGCGTTAAGGGCCGCGAATTGGATATATGGATGCCAAGCTGTGCCGAAGCAAGACGGTTCGGACGACGGACCGTTACGGTGACATACCTCGGCAGGTAGAGTCAGCCCGATACAACTGAATAACAACATATCAAAGGCCGCCAGAAAGATTGGCGGCCTTTTTGCATGTGCCGGATATTTGCTTACATCGAAGACGCCTACGCTTCCGCATCGAGTTCTTCTTCAAGCAACTGTCGTTTGTATAGTTCTGCGTATTCGCCGTCGAGTTCGATCAGCTCTTCGTGCGTGCCGCGTTCGATGATGCGGCCGTGGTCGAGGACGCAGATCAGGTCAGCGTCGCGAATGGTCGAGACACGGTGCGAGACGATCAACGTCGTGCGGCCCGTGCGGACCGAGCGAAGGTTCTGAAGGATCGTTTCTTCAGTGAATGTGTCCACAGCGGACAGCGAATCGTCCAGGATCAAGATGCGCGGGTCGCGCATTATTGCCCTCGCGATGGCCGTTCGCTGTTTCTGGCCGCCTGAGAGAGTGATGCCTCGTTCGCCGACAAGCTGTTCATACTGTTGCGGAAACGCACGGATATCGTCCGCCAGGCCCGCGATCTCGGCGGCTTTTTGGACGGAGATCGCACCGCTAAGACGCGGAGGCGAGGAGGAAGAAATGGCATTGGCGGACGGGCGCAGATCGAAAGCGGGACTCTTGTGTCCGGCACCGACATATCTCTCCCTGGCGTCCTCGAATCGCGGCGATGCCCCATCGACCCCAAATGCGATGTTCGCCGCCAGCGTGTTGCTGAAAAGGAATGTTTCCTGTGGGACGAACCCGATCGCACGTCGCAATTGTTCGAGCGGGTAATCCTCAACCGGCGTGCCGTCTATCAAAAGCGTTTCCTCGGGTGCGCTCATCAGCCGCGGGATCAAATTCACGAGCGTTGATTTACCGCTGCCCGTGCGGCCGACAAAGGCGATGGTTTGGCCGGGCTCGACCTTGAGGTTGATGTCTTTGAGTACCAAACGGTTTTTGACCACGGAGGACCCGGAGGAAGAATTCTTTAAATTCTCGGTGCTCTGTGTGTCCTCCGTGGTCGATCCAGCGTATGCAAAGTTCAACCCGCGAAATTCGATACCGCCTTTGATGGATGGCTGCGACCGGACATCGGGTGCGTCCCTGATCGCAGGTTCGGTCTCAAGTATCGCGTCAAATCGTTTTAGCGATGCCGTGCCCCGTTGGTAAAGATTTACAACGTAGCCGAGAGCGATCAGATACCAGATCATCCGCTGGAGATAAAGGATGAACGACGCAAAATTGCCCGCCGTTATCTCGCCGCGAACGGCCATCGGAACGCCGACCGCAACGATGATCACGAAACCGAGGCCGATGAAGAAGAACAGCATCGGCCGCATTGCGGCGGCGAATTTTACGAGCCGGATATTTTGCGCGGCGTATTCGCGGTTGAGTTTCTGAAATTCCTCGATCTCGGCGTCTTCCTGGGCGTATGCACGGACAACGCGGACTCCGCTTAGATTCTCCTGGGCGCGGGCGGTGATTGACGAGAAGAACTCCTGTATCCGCTCGAAGCGTTTGTGGATCTGGCCGCCCAGGAATTTCACGGTCAGCGAGACCAACGGCATCGGGATCAGGATCAGAAGCGTAAGCTTTACCGAGATACCGAGCAGGATCGGCAGCACGATACAAAGAGCAAAGATCGCCTGAAAGCTGTAAAGGATCATCGGCCCGACGATCTGCCGCACGGCCGAAAGGTCATTCGTCGCCCGGGCCATAAGGTCGCCGACGCGGTTCTCGTAGAAAAAGGAAGTGGGCTGGTTCACGACCGAATCGTAGAACGCCTCGCGCATATCGAACTCAATGTGGCGGGACGTGTTTATCAAAATGCGGCGCTGGAGGAAAAGAAATACGCCGCTCATCAGATTTACACCCACTATAAGCAGCGAATAATAGATGATGTTGGCCCACGTAATGTTTTCGCGAACCGAAAGCACGTCAACGGTGACGCCGACCAAGTACGGCACCATCAGGCCGAAACTGAGGGAAACGAGGATGCACCCTATTCCTGCCGCCATCTGCCAGCGATACGGCCTTACAAAATGAGCAAATTTGCGGATAGGTGTCATGTGAATCTGCGGCAACCAGCGGCGAAAGTCGCGCTATCATTTTGTCCCGAATCATTATTTCGGCAAACCGGTCAATTCTTCCAAAGGGACCTTCTTGAACTCCCTTGGAATGATGAACGCATCCTGGCTTGGTTCGTTCACAAAGTTTACGATCTCGATCGTGAACGCCAATGTTCGTTCCGCTCCAGCGAGCGAATAGAATTCCTGTTTGACGGGCAACCCTATCAGTTTATCGTAATGAACGACGATCTCGCTCGATCCGCCATTTTCCGGACGGACCGTGTACACGACGATGGTCCCTTCGCTCTTTGTCTCTTCGAACTCTGAATATTGACCGCGACTGAGAAGCTCGTGCGTCAGATCGCTGAATCGTCCACCTTGGCCCGTTTCGGTTTCGGCATAACGGCCGCTGCCAGCATCTATGATGTATTCCTTGTCGGTTTTCAGCAGCGTCCGCTGGCCGGGTTCGCCGTAGTCAAGATCGACACGACGCCACGTTCCCTTCTTTGCCAAACGCTTTCGCCGTACGACCGTACCGGCCGTTTCCACGATCTCGCATTGAAAGGTTTCAGGCTCGGCAGTGCTGAACGGAATTCTCCGTTTTGGTTCCTCGATACTGCGCGTTTTGGAATTGTCGGTCGTGTGAAAGATCCCGCAGCCCGCGGTAATGATCAGAAGAATGGGTCCGGCGACGACAGATCTGGCGGGATTTGACAAAAACATTCAGGTTGTCCGAATTTTATCATAGTGACACCGAACGGCGACAAAACGAGTGGCTTGGCGCGTTGGCAGGCGGCCTATATCGCTGCGGCAGCATTCCTGCTTCCCGTCTCGCCGCTCCTCTACCTTCAAGGACAATACGCCCGAAGAAAGGTTGGAGTGTTGCCGGATGCACAGGGGGAAAAGACAGGGACATCGGGCAACGGCCCGTCGGCTGCTAACCTGCTGGTTTTGGGCGAATCGACTGTCGCCGGCCTTGGAGCGAGGACACATCAAGAAGGACTGGCCGGGCAATTCGCGATGCGGCTTGCTGAGAGGACAGGCCGACGCATCGACTGGGCCGTGGTTGGTAAAAGCGGCGTCACCGCCCGCCGGACGATCGACGAACTCGTGCCGCAAATACCGGATCGGGCCTTTGACTACATTCTTCTCGGCATCGGCGGAAATGACGTACTCAAAATAAGCAGCCCTCGAAAATGGCGGCACGATATGCTTGAACTGCTCGCCATCCTTTGCGAACGCAGCCCTGATGCCGTGATCTTTATCGCAAACTGCCCGATGATCAAGTATTCGCCCGCGATACCGCAGCCGATAAAGTTCATCCTTTGGGAATTGTCAAAACTGCATGATCGGAATATCCGCGAATTTACGGCCGAAATGGAGAGCGTGCACTATTACCCGCAGCCGCATTCGCTGAATGTGGACACCTTCTTTGCCGATGGGATCCATCCTTCTGAAGAAGGCTATGCGGATTGGGCCGAAGCTATGATCCGGTATTTCGGGGCAAAGGGATTATGGTAGCGGTTGGATCAGCCAGGGACATCGATGCCTTGCTCGACGCTCATCCGGAGTGGCTGATGATCGCCGAGAATGGCAAAGCGTTCCCGATAAACCGCGACGAGATCGAAACACGTCACGAGGAACGCGGCACGCTGTTTGGCGCGATCGATGACAAGGGTTTTCGTTCACGGCGGATCGTTGCATTTCGCTCCGATGGCGAGGAGATCGAGATCTCGGTAGCGGACAGGTTTGGCGGCGTGACGGAGCAGTTGAGGTTGGTACCGCGAATCTCGCCCGCCGAGTTAGCAGCAAATGTGGAATTTGCGCGGTTGACGCGTGCGAACGAGATCGCCTCGCTGGTCGAGCATTCCGACGCCGGCGTAAGACTCATTCGCGTGGCATTGAATGCCGGGAGCGGCCGTTTTGCCGAGATCATAGCTGAGAGCCGCGAGAGGGGGCGTTTCGCAGTTCATGCGGACATTGCTGGTGGGTGCACCGCCGAAGCGGTTCTCGCGTCCGCGATCGTTTGGTTCGAACGCCTACGGGCCCGCGCGAAAAAGCCCGCTCGCCAACTGCATATCATTGCCGAAAGGCGCTCGGCGGCAAATCTGCAAAAGCTGCACGCGCTCTTGAAAGCGCCCGTCAGGGCCGGGATCCGGATCTTTGAATTGAACCGGACAGCGGGAGCCGAAACACTGAAACCCAGGGCTGAGATCACGGTCGGCAGGCTATGGCGAGAGAAAGCAAGGAAGCTGAATCTACCTAACGAAATATCTTCCAGCGAGATCGCCCGGCGGATCATCGGCCTGTCTCCCGATGCGATCGACATTATGCATTCGCGACACGGCGAAACGCTCCGGTTCAATGGTTTGGCGTTTGCGAGAGTGCGGACGATGGCCGGCCGCGAGTCCGCCTGGTTCGGGATAGATCGCGTGAAACGCCCATTGAATGAACAGACATGGCCTGAACTTGTCCGGCTGCTCGAGGACCTCAAGAGCTACAGAACGGCCAACACGGCCTCGAAGCGGCACGAATTCTATCGTCGGTCTCCCGAATCATGGCTTGAATCCATCCTGCGGCGAAATATCAAACTGCTCGACGCAAATCTCATCCTCGCACCGATCTACAATCAGTTCCGCACGGCCGCTGCCGACAAGATCGATCTGTTGGCATTGCGACGCGACGGCCGACTCGTCGTGATCGAAATTAAAGCCTCGCCCGATCGCGAAACGCCCTTCCAGGCCGCCGATTACTGGCGAAAGATCGAACTCCTTCGCCGCCGTGGGGAACTAAATCGTGCCCGTGTTTTCGGCGACCTCAAAATCCTCGACACGCCGCCGCTCGTTTACGCGGTCGCTCCAGCCCTGAGTTTTCATCGCGATTTTGAGCACTTCGCTCGAATGCTTTCGCACGAGATCGAACTCTGGCGTTTTGAACTGCACGAGAACTGGCGGAAGGAGATACGGGTGATCGCAAGGAGAAATTACTTCGAGTAACCTTTGTATTTTCTTGAATTTAGTATTGTCATTCACCGTGTGAATAGACTACATTTCGTCGGTTGGACTATAACTCTAATCTTCAAGCCGGGAAAAGGCTGCGCTGCTCGCCCCTCCGTGGATGGATTTGTGGCCTGCGGCTAAAGAGAACCTTGCTTTGCCTCACCGAACTCGACCGCCTCCAAATTCGGCTGCAAAACTCCAAACGCGAACTTTTCATCGGCCAACTCCCACCAAGTTCAGATAGCGCCGATCCATTTGATATTCGGCAGAAAAGGTGTTTTCTCAATTGCTTTGTAAAACTTATGGTCCCCAGTTACGAACTCACATGAAAGCGATATTGCGAGAGCTAGGTAAGTCCAGTCATACACGGTTTGCCCGGTTGCTTCGGCTCCGGCAAATGCCGATCTGAAAATTCCTTTGTGTGAATGGATGGCCCACCGCTTTCTCGCGACGGCGGCAATTATTTTTGCCGCTTCAGCATTCGTTATTTCCGCACGCCTGGCCTTCTTCCAGACAATATTCCCGATCTCAGGCAGGGCCAATTCAGGCACGTGAATTTCATGTCGACCTCGAAGCAATCGCGTCGCCTCCTTCTCCCAGATCTCCGGTATGTACCATTTGATCACGACGCTGGCATCGACGACGTATCTCATCGGCGTCTATCCTTGCGGAGCAAGACAGCGCTGTCGCAAAAGGACCTGTCCCGAAGGGCGGCCTTGATCCGGTCGGCGGTCCTTTCGTCGGAAAGCGCTTCGGTCTCGGCGATCGTCTTGAACACCTGCTTCAGTTCATTCTGCAGTGATCGTCCATTTCGGCGTGCGCGAACCTTAAGTTTTCCGAGAACCCTGTTGTCCACATCTCTTACAAGTACGTCGGGCATTATTCCACACCTCTCTTCGTGCTATCGTTATGATAGCATACTACCGATTAATGAAACAGATCGATCTCTGTCACCAACAAACTTATACCCAACGCCTCTGACGGTCCTTACGATCTGCGGGTCATTTGGTTTATCTTCGAGATACTTTCGCAGCCGCACGATAAAATTATCTATGGCCCGCGTGTCGGTATCTTCCTGCAGGCCCCAGACCTTTTCGAGTATGGTGTTGCGCGAGACGGTCTGGCCTTCGTGTTCGATGAGGTAGCGGAGGAGTTTCAGTTCCATCATAGTGAGATGAATGGTCTCGCCGCCGTTCCGAAGCTCAAGGTTAGCGAAGTCGATCGTTCTGCCGTTTATCTCAATTGTATCGCCGATGCGTGCGCGTGACACTTCGCGACGCGACCATTCGCGGCGACGCAACAGGCCGTTTAGCCGGGCGAGGAATATCTCGAGATCGAACGGTTTCGGCAAGTAGTCATCGGTGCCTGCTTCGAATCCTCTCAGGACGTCTTCGGGACGGCCGCGCGCTGTGAGCATCAGGATCGGCGTGTAATCGTGGCGCTCGCGCAAACTTCGGGCGACCTCGAATCCATCAATGCCCGGCAGCATCACGTCGAGGACGATGGCATCGAAACCGCGTGCGGCGAGGTTCAATCCGGTTTCGCCGTCCGGTGCGATCTCGGCCTCGTGGCCTTCAGCCTCGACATTGAACCGCAGGCCGTCGGCAATGTGTGCTTCGTCTTCGACGATCAGGATCTTCATTCTTGGATCTAAAGCGTGTAACGGCCGACCAACGACTTCGTCGGTTGACCATTCACTGCTATTCATACGAGCGGCAGTTGAACGATGAATGTGCTGCCGGCGCCTTCGCCTTTGCTTTGTGCCGAAACACGTCCGCCGTGGCGTTTAATTATCGTGCGGACGATGAACAATCCGAGCCCGGTACCTCGTGTCTGCGAGGCAGCCGCGTTCGACACGCGGTAGAAGCGCTTGAATATTCGCTTCAGGTCGGCCGATGGAATACCGACTCCGTTATCCTTGATGAATATTTCGGCGCGATCGTTAAGCGAGGCCTTCTTCACCCTGATCGAGACCTTCGGGTTATTGCCCGAATATTTTATCGAATTGTCGATCAGGTTCGTGAAGGCTGTCCTCAGATCCGTCTCGCTCCCCGCAACGATCAGAGGTGAACCCGACTCGGTGAACCGGATGACCGAATCGTCCAGGTTCCGCTGCGACCTTATCTGGGCGATACACTCTTTCAGTAAAACATTCAGGTCGATCTCGGTTTTCTGCGGCCGTGTTCCTTTCTCTTTGGCCCCGCCGGCCTTTAGTACCTGTTCGACCGTCGTTAAAAGACGATCGCTGTCAGCAAGCATCACATCATAAAACCCGAGTTGTGTTTCGCGGCTAACATCACGCGCCTTGAGCGTCTCTAAATACAGTTTTATCGATGCAATAGGCGTTTTCAGCTCGTGGGTAACGGCATTAATAAAAGCGTCGTGTTGCTCATTGCGGCGTATCTCACGGATAAGGAATATGGTGTTCAGCGTCAGCCCCGTGATGATAACTGCAAAGAAGATGATACCGAGCACGAGCAGGACGACCTCGCGCAGGTTGAGCAGTATCCACCCAACGTTCAGGGCCACGGCCAGGGCGATAAGGCATATGCCCAGAACGAGGAAGAAAATCGTCGTCTTTCGCCGCCGCATCAATTAAAAGTAGAAAGTAAAAAGAAAAAAGGCAAAAGCAAACAACCGTTACTTTTGCCTTGGCACTGAAATTGAGGAAGGGGCTTAAACCGTGTCCTGCACCGGGATCATCTCGGCCGGCTGCTCCTCGCCGGATCTGAGTTCGTAAGCGTAAACATCACGGATCAGCCCGATCCTTTCGAGCAGGCGGATCTGGATCCAATTCACGTCAACCTCGAACCAGCGAAGGCCGTGCCTTGCCGAACGCGGATAGGCGTGATGGTTATTGTGCCAACCCTCGCCCCACGTCAAAGCTGCCACAAGGGCGTTGTTCCGTGAATCGTCGCGTGTATCGAACCGGCGCGGGCCCCAAAGATGCGTTGCCGAGTTGACCAGCCAAGTGCAATGCCAGCCGAAAACCGTTCGCAGGAAAACACCCCAGAGCAGCATTGAAACGCCGCCTGTCGCCAGGAGGGCCACGCCAACGATCGCGGTGGGCACCCAGTAGTATTTATCCAGTGCCACAAGGAACGGATCGCGCATCAGGTCGGGCGAATAGCGCTGTCGCGTCGCCTCCGAATTATTCTGCGCCGTGCCGCGAAATATCCAGCCCATGTGCGACCAGAAGATCCCGTGCCTCGGGCTGTGCGGGTCTTTATCGGTGTCCGTAAAGGCGTGGTGAAGCCGATGCGTGGTCATCCAGGTTATCGGTCCCGACTGCATCGCAAGTGAACCAAACACGGCCAGTGTCCTTTCGAGCCAGCGCGGGGCTTTGAAACCGCGATGTGTTAGAAGGCGATGATAGCCCAACCCGATACCGAGGCTTCCCGATATCCACCAAAGCAAACCGGCCGCCACCAGGTTCTGCCAGTTGAACGTGAACAAAGCCGCGGCCGCAAGCACGTGAAATAGCGCCACTGCGACGAGCGTCTGCCAATTGATCGTACGTGAATCCCTCTCAAGGATAGCGTTTTCCATTGATCCCCCTTTCCTGAACTGTTTCCCGAAAGCGCAGATGCCTTCCTTCTTAGGCTAACAACAAACTAAGCCTTTGATTGTAAGAGTTTTGTAATAGCGAGCGGTCGCGAGGCCGGATCCTGCATAAATTGACGCGAACTGAACTTTTATGCAGCGTGACCTATCGTCAAAAGAACCTGCCGGCCCTCCGGGGCGGCCTGCTGCCAGACTCGAAAGCGTTGATCTCGAACCAGCGAGAATCCGCTGACGGCGGCGGAACCTTAACTTGCTTCCACCGGCGGGTAACGCTAAAACAAATCTGTGGCAAAGAAAAGCAAACCGCAGATCTGGCTTGAATATGCGGCTGTGCGAGGAGTGTTAGACTTTCTCGGCATGCTTCCACGACAGGCGGCCAGTCGCGTTGCGGGCGCGTTTGCTCTTGCGGGCTATTATGCCTTCGGCAGCCTGCGTCGGATCGCAATGACCAACCTCCGGATCGCATTCCCGGAGAAGGACAAGGCCGAACACAAACGCCTAGCGAAAGGCGCATTCCGCAATCTTGGCCGAATCCTTGCGGAATTCAGCCAATTTCACAAGGCTACGCCCGAGAGCCTTGAAAAGATCATCCGGTTCGATGTTTATCCCGAAACCTACGCCGCATATCAGCGTCTCAAATCGGAGGGCCGCGGGATGATCATCGTAAGCCCGCACCTCGGGAACTGGGAGATGCTCGTCTTTGGTTGGGCGACCTTTGACGCACCGATGAGTTATCTGGCTCGGCCGCTGGATAATCCGCTTCTCGAAAAGCTCACCGCGGACCTGCGCAAGAAATTCGGGAATCGCCCGATCAACAAGACCAATTCTGTGATGGCCGCTTCGCGCGTTCTCCGCGAAGAAGGGCTGCTCGGCATTTTGGCAGATGTGAATGCTCATCCCAGGGAAGGCGTTTTTGTGCCCTTTTTTGGATTGCCGGCGTGCACATCGACGGGCGTCGCACTTCTTGCAATGCGGACAAATTCAGCGATCGTCCCGATGTGCGGTGCCTGGGATGAGGAAAAGCAGCAGTACGTCGGCGTCCACGGCAAGCTTTTATACGCGGCCGACACCGGCGACCGGCGTCGCGACATTGAGGAAACGACAGCGGCTTTTACGTCCGAGATCGAAAAGCTGATCCGGCGGTTTCCTGATCAGTGGCTATGGATACACAAGCGTTGGAAGACGCGGCCAAAAGGAGAGCCCAAAATCTATTGATGATGAGAAAGCAGTCGGTCAGATCATTGTGTTTGTTTGCGGTACTCGTGGCGGCGCCTGTCTTCGAATTTGCACAGCACCGGCTTCTTGTCGTTGGCGGCGGTGAACGCCCGGCTGAAGCGGTGAAGAAATTTGTCGAATGGAGCGGCGGCGATCGGGCGAGGCTTCTGATGATAACGTGGGCGAGCGGCGTGCCCGAACAAAGTTTTGCGGCACTTAAGAAGGATTTTTCGATCATGCCGGGGATCACGGTCGAACATGCGGCAATGCGTCCGCTCGACACAGAGAAGCGGGCTAGATTCATTGAACAGTTAAAGAATGCGACCGGCGTTTTCTTTTCGGGCGGTGACCAGAATCGGATAATGGATGTGCTTGCTGACCAAGAACTCTTGAAGCTGATACGCGAAAAATATGCATCAGGCACACCGTTCGGCGGCACAAGCGCCGGCGCCGCTGTAATGTCCGATCCGATGATGACGGGCGAGGCCGATCTGAAGGTCCTGGACGGTTCGAAGGTCGGCGTGAGGCCGGGCCTTGGGCTGGTCCCTAATGTCATCTTCGACCAGCATTTTCTTGTCCGCCAGCGTCATCACCGCCTGTTCGGACTTATAATGGTGAACCCGAAAATGCTCGGCATCGGGATCGACGAGGACACGGCCGTATTGATCGAGGACGATCGGCAGCTTACGGTCGTCGGTAAAACTCAGGTGATGTTCGTCTCGGCCGGAAACACCCGCGATGAACTCGTCGTGCGGATCCTGCGTCAGCATGATCAGTTTGACCTGCGTAAACGAAAGGCGAAATTGAACACAACGATCCGCTAGAGAATCGGATGTTCGTCGGGCTTGGCCGTCAATACAGGTTGGATATTATTGGAGTATCGGGATATGAAACTTCTAGTTCTTCTGATCGCTAGCTTTGCTGTTGGGTGTCAGCCGCCGCCGTCGGGATTTCTGGCCGGCCAGTGGGTCGATCTCTCGCACGATTTTTCCGATGAGACGGTCTATTGGGTAACGGCAGAACCGTTCAAGCGAACTACCGTGGCCGAAGGAAACACGCCGGGCGGCTATTACTATTCGGCCTATAACTTTTCGGGCGCCGAGCACGGCGGAACACATCTTGATGCTCCAGTCCATTTTGCCCGGGACGGAAAGACCGCCGACCAGGTCGGGCTCGACCAGTTGATCGGCGAAGGCGTGAAGATCGATGTTTCGGCGCAGGCTGCAGCCGATCGCGACCATCAAATAACGGTTGATGATATAAAGGCGTGGGAAGCCGCGAACGGGAAGATCCCGGAGTGGTCGATCATTCTGTTCCAGACCGGTTGGGCGGCGAAATGGCCCGACAAGAAGGCATATCTCGGGACAGATCAGCGCGGCCCGGATGCCGTCAAAGAACTCCATTTTCCAGGCCTTCATCCGGATGCCGCAAAGTGGCTGGTCGAGAACCGCAAAATCAAAGCGGTCGGGATCGACACGGCAAGCATCGACCATGGCCAATCGACGACGTTCGGCTCGCACGTTGCGTTGATGACGCACAACATTCCCGCCTTTGAGAACGTGGCCGATCTGAAGGACATTCCCGCGAAAGGCTTTCAGATCGTTGCGCTGCCGATGAAGATAAAAGGCGGCTCAGGCGGCCCGCTTCGTATTGCCGCATTCATACCTTCCCGGAATTGATCCGGCCTACAGTTTTTTTCTCGCTTGAGCCTGGACCGCGGTTATTGCCACAGCATCGACGATGTCTTCTGCTTTGCAGCCGCGTGAAAGGTCGTTGCACGGTCTATCCAGGCCCTGGAGTATCGGGCCGATCGCGGTGCCGCCAGTGAGGCGTTCGGTCAGCTTATAGGCAATATTTCCTGCATTTAGGTCGGGAAAGATCAAAACATTTGCTCGTCCTGCGACGCTTGAACCGGGAGCTTTCGAAGCGCCAACGGCTGGCACAATAGCGGCGTCGGCCTGTAACTCGCCGTCGATATTCAGGTCCGGAACCCGGGCACGGACGGTCTTAACGGCCTCGATCACCTTGTCGATCGACTTGTGTTTTGCACTTCCTTTTGTTGAGAAGGAAAGTAATGCAACGCGCGGTTCTGCCTGCAGCAATGCCCGGCAGGAATCGGCTGATGCGATGGCGATCTCGGCAAGTTCGCCGGCGTCGGGGTCGATCACGACGCCGCAGTCAGCGTAGATCATTGCGCCTTTCTCGCCAAATTTCTTATCCGGCACCGCCATCAGAAAAAATGATGAAACTATACGGAAACCTGGACGCACGCCGATACATCGCAGCGCGGCGGCGACCGTGTGAGCGGTTGTGTTGGTCGCACCTGCCACGGAACCGTCGGCCTTGCCCTCACGGACAAGCAGGTTGCCGTAATACAGCGGATCCTTTACCGTCTGCTCGGCTTCTTCCAGTGTTGTTCCTTTTGCGCGGCGCAGATCGTAATAAAGCGTCGCCATCCGTCCGAAGTCGGCCGCCTTTCGGTGGTCGATGATCGTGATCCCGTTAAGATTCGCACCGCTCTCGGAGGCAGCCGAGCGGATCTTCTCCTCGCTGCCTATAACGGTTATCCTTGCGATCTTGTCGCGCGAACAGATCTCGGCCGCCTGCAAGGTGCGCGGGTCTTCGCCTTCGGGCAGGACGATATGCTGCGGGTCGGCAGCGGCTCGGGAACGGATGATTTGCAGGATCATGGTGACGGAGGTGCAATTGATGACGAGCGCGCAACGTGTGCTTGTCACACAGGCTCCATTTAAGGGCCAAGTTCGCGCCCGCGGTGATTCGCTGAACAAATTTATCATACAACGCGACATCGCGAAACTTGCACAAACTGGCTGTTTGTCCTTAGACTTTATCTACCGAAAATAGGAGCAAACGATGGACGATATCGTCGAGAGAAAAAAGAAACCGGTTCGGCGTGTTGGGAAAGAGGCTAAGGGCCGGATGCGCAACTTCCTGATGTTCCTTCCGAACATGGTTATGCTCCTTGGACGAATGTTGAAGGACGCACGCGTGCCGACGGCTGAGAAGGCCCTTTTTCTCGCTGCGATCGTTTATGTGATCTCGCCGCTTGATCTGATCCCTGACCTCTTCCCCTTCATCGGCCAGGTTGACGATATATACGTCGTGGCCCTCACATTGCTTCGGTTGATCAACCGATCTGACGCGGCGGTCGTTCGCGAACATTGGACCGGCGGCGGCGACATCGTCTCGCTTGCCGATTCTGTCGCAGGACTTGCTCCAAAGCTGCTCCCGAAACGCGTAAGCCGGGTGCTCTCCTCAAGAGTTGAAATGGGATCTGCAATGGGCGTCCTGAAAAGTATCAAGAAACGGGACCAACCGCTCTTGATCGAAGTTCCCCACCCGGAAAAAGTCGATGTCAGTTCGAAGATGACCAACTAAGCGGCCGTTCTGTTTGACAACAAAAGCATTTGCCGATGATTTTTGGATTCAACCCTCGTTTAGAACTTTACTCAGCCAAAGTTCGTAAGTCTCGAAACGAAAACTGGCCATAGTGCTTGTGCCGCAGCTTTCGGTATAATGGGTTTAACCCGACCACGGAAGTGAGAGCGCTGAAATTATGTTCGAACGCTATACCGAAAGGTCTCGACGTGTTATCTTTTTTGCCCGCTATGAGGCTCTGCAGTACGGTTCACCCGTCATCGCATCGGAGCATATTCTGCTCGGCCTTATGCGTGAGGATAAGACGATCGCGCCGCGGTATTTCCCGGGCCGCCGTGGGATCACGGTCGATTCGATAAGGCGAGAGGTCGAAGAGCGAGTGGTTCTCCGCGACCGTATCCCGCAATCCGCTGAATTGCACCTTGCGCCGGAAACAAAGCGCATTCTCTTTTACGCAAGCGAAGAAAGCCGGCTTTTGAAGAGCCGAAATATCGGCCCCGAGCATTTGCTGCTTGGGATGGCCCGCGAGGAGAATTCGGTTGCGGCCGAGATCTTGATGCGCCTCGGGATGCGTGCGCAGGATGTACGAGAAGAGATCGGCCGACAGCACGGCCTGCCGCCGGCCGCCTCCGCAGCAAACCCTGAAGCCTCGCGGACACCGAACCTGCAGGAATTCACTCGCGACCTGACCGAAGACGCCGCGCAGGGCAAACTCGATCCACTTATCGGCCGCGAACCCGAGATCGAACGCCTGATCGAGATCCTCTGCCGACGAACCAAGAACAATCCCGTTTTGATGGGCGAGGCCGGAGTTGGCAAGACGGCGATCATCGAAGGCCTGGCCCAGAAGATCATCGACGGGGCGGTGCCAAGTTTTCTTGAGAACAAACGCATTCTCGCCCTCGATCTTTCGCTCATTGTGGCCGGCACCAAATATCGCGGCCAGTTTGAAGAACGGCTAAAGAAGTTGATGACCGAACTTCGCGAAAATCGCGAGTATATCGTCTTTATCGATGAACTTCACACTTTGGTCGGTGCGGGCTCGGCCGAGGGGACGCTTGATGCGGCCAACATACTGAAACCGGCCCTTTCTCGCGGCGAGATACAGGTGATCGGGGCGACGACGCCGGGCGAATACCGCAAAACGATCGAAAAGGACCGGGCGTTGGAACGCCGTTTTCAGGCGGTAAAGGTCCAACCGCCAAGCGAGGCCGAAGCGCTCGAGATCGTTCGAGGGATCGTGGACAGATACGAAGCCTTTCACCAGATCCGTTATTCAAAGGATGCACTTGAGGCCGCTGTTTATCAATCGAACCGGTACATCGCCGACCGATTCTTGCCGGACAAGGCCATCGACGTTCTGGACGAGGCGGGAGCACGCGCCAAACTGCGATACCAGCACGAGAATAATGGCGAACCCTCGTGGAAGGAAACGGTCGCCAATTGGAAACGTGCGGCCGCGAATGAGGACCAGATAATCTCGTTTGAATTGAAATCGCTCGAAGATTCATTCTTTGCGGTCGAAGTGACCAAGGCCGATGTCGATGAAGTGATCGCACGCTGGACCGGCGTTCCGGTCTCGTCGATCAAGCAGGAAGAGGCGGCAAAACTGCTGAACATTGAAACGGAACTTCACAAACGGATCATTTCACAGCGGTCCGCTATTTCGGCACTTGCCCGGGCCATCCGCCGGTCGCGTGCCGGATTGAAGAATCCCGGCCGTCCCGTCGGCTCATTTCTTTTTCTTGGGCCAACAGGCGTCGGCAAGACCGAGGTGGCACGTACGCTTGCCGAATATCTTTTTGGCTCCGAACGGACGCTCATTCGGTTCGATATGAGCGAGTTCATGGAAAAGCACGCAGTTGCAAAGTTCATCGGCTCGCCTCCGGGATATGTCGGATTCGAGGAAGGCGGCCAATTGACCGAGCGTCTCCGGCGATCGCCATATTCCGTGGTTCTTTTTGATGAGATCGAGAAAGCGCATCCGGACCTTTACAACGTACTGCTGCAGGTTTTTGAGGACGGCGTTTTGACCGATGCGCAAGGCAACAGCATCGATTGCCGTAACGCGATCTTCATAATGACCTCGAACATTGGAGCGAAATATATCCAAAAGCGCACAAGCCTTGGCTTTCAAGGCAGCGTGGACGCCTCGCGCGAGCGAATGGAAGAACAAGTGCTCTCGCAGGTGAAACAGACGTTCGCCCCCGAATTCATAAATCGCCTTGACGAGATAATCATATTCGACGAACTGACC
>WBZY01000890.1_pt1 | contig 18892 bp, 30 predicted proteins | sample 5204191 | NCBI WGS metagenome assembly WBZY01 (sample SAMN12344363, study PRJNA552823) | activated sludge metagenome | biome: Activated sludge suspended growth; feature: Anammox Sidestream; material: Wastewater; isolation source: activated sludge from anammox sidestream of wastewater treatment...
CTCGATAGTCTCGAGAACATCGTTCAAACCATCAAAGACAACCTTGCCGTCTCGTGGGAAAATCTGCTCGACCGTATCCAACTCGCTTTGTGGATCGTCATGCTCGTCGGTTACCTGTATTTATACTTTCTGGATGCCGGCTGGATCATCATCCCGCCTCGATAAAACATGCTCAGACGAAAACTCCTCCTCATCACCCTCGCGCTTCTTTCCTCGACGTTAGCCTGCCGCGCCGCCACCCGGCTGATCATCCCCGACACGCCGACTCCGCTCCCGCCGACTCTCACGCCAACCCCAACGCTGGTCCCGCCCACATCGACGCCGACGCCCATCCCCGAAGCCAGTTGCCCGGTCCAGGTTGCGGATATTCTGGAGGCTTCCCTCAACTTCGAAAGCAGTTCGGAGGAATCGCTGGAAGAGGAGATCTATCTCGTTACCTATCATGTGGAGGGAGACGATCTCGGCAATCCCTATTTCGATTCGGTGCCAAGCAAATTCCGCGACGAGCAAGACGACCGCGCCGCGCACGAAGAGATTTGGAATTTATTCGCCCGCCTCATCCCCCCCGACGAACGAGACTTTGTAGTGAGTTTTGCCATTGTGACCGATGGCGGCAGTGATGTGCTTGCCTCTGTTGGGCAATCGCAAAATAATGCCGAGGAGTGGGTGCTCGAGGTAGATATCCTCGACTCGGAGGATCGACGCGCCCTGGTCTTTACCCTGCTCCACGAATTCGCCCATTTGATGACGTTGAATTCCTCGCAGGTGCCGCCCAACCTATCGGTATTTGACAATCCGTCTAACGATGAAATCTACCAGCGCGAACTTGCCGCCTGCCCCAATTACTTCCCGGGCGAGGGATGCAGTAACGCGGATTCGTACGTCAACCAGTTCTTCGATCGGTTCTGGTTCAACTTGTACGCGGAATGGCAGGAGATCGATACGATTGAGGATGAAGACGAATACTACGACCAGCTCGATGATTTTTATCACACGTATCAAGACCAATTCCTCAGCGATTATTCCGCCTCCAGCCCGGCGGAGGATATTGCGGAGGCGTTCGCATTTTTCATCCTTTCGCCCAAGCCGCCAGCCGATTCGATCGCCAATGAAAAGATCCTGTTCTTCCATGAGTTCCCCGAATTGATGCAATTGCGCGGCGAGATTCTGAATGGGTTGTGCGCTCAATTTCCGCAGTGATCACCGATCGTATCCTTTGTGTACGGATACCATACATGAGAAGATTTTTACCGCAAAGCGCGCTAAGAGAGTGTTTCTTAAGGCTGAAGCTTTGTTCTTTTGTACACGGATTTCACGGAACACACGGAAAAAAGACGGCTTTTTAAAGTTTTTTTCCGTGAAAACCAGTGAAATCTGTGGTATCCGTGGCGTCCGTGTTCAAAAAGATATATTAATAGGATTTTCGCTCACAGGCGGTCTGCGACCGCCGTATTTGCTGGCGAAGCGACGGACACAGACCGTCTTAGAGCAGTAAAAGCGAAAGTCCTGATTAAGAAACAGTCTCTACGGCGATTTTGTAATTCAGTTAACCCCACCTTAAGGGGAAACGCCCGCCAGTAAATGGCAGTATAATGCCGCCACATGGATTCGCTTCAACCCCCTCTCACAGAACAGAATTCCCCGCCTACGGGCGAAGCAGACCAACCCGTCGAATGGAAGCGTCCGCTGCGCGATATCCTCGAAACGCTTCTTCTTGCCGTCTTCCTGTATTTTGGGATCAACGCCGTCTCTGCCCGCGTGCGCGTGGATGGGTACAGCATGAATCCGTCGCTTGAGAACGGCGAATACATCCTGGTGAATAAACTGGCGTATAAACTCGGCGCGCCTTCGCGAGGCGATATCATTGTTTTCAGTTATCCGCACGACCCCAGCCAGGACCTGATCAAACGCGTGATCGGGTTGCCCGGCGATACGGTCGTGGTTGAAAACGGGCGGGTGCTGGTCAACGGGTTGCAGTTGGAGGAGCCGTACATCGCTTCGGCGCCGTTTTATAACGGCACATGGCAGGTGGACGAGGGGAGCCTGTTCGTGCTGGGCGATAACCGCAACGAGTCGAAAGATTCGCACGAGTGGGGTTTGCTCCCCATGGACAATGTGATCGGTAAAGCCGTGGTCATTTATTGGCCCCCTCCCAAATGGGAGATCATCAACCACATCGACGTGGCTTTTGCCGCGCAATGAAGTTACCTCTATGAACGAAACCCATGCCGCTCCCCTCCAACCCCATGCAGACCGCGTTCCGTGCAGTGAATGTTCGGCGGGCATTATGCACTTGCGCCACATCACCTATTTCACCTGGCTCGGCGAGGAACTCGTCACTGTGCCGAACTTCCCCGCCTGGATCTGCGACCTGTGCGGCAGGCGCGAATACGATGAGCGCGCCGTTTCGTGGCTGACGATGCTCCTCAGCCCGGAAACGGGAAAGCCCACGCGCCGCGTCCATCGGACGCCCAAGCCTGCCCCGCCCGCATTGAATCATCCCACCCCCCCGCTGGACTGACTCACACCTCATGGACTCTTCCTCTCGAACGTATCGTTTCCTCCCCGCAGATTTGTACACCGCCGGCTATCGTATCGTCGGCAAGGTGATGGCTGGCACGAGCGGCATCATGGGGACGATGAACGACCACACCAAGTCGCATCTCGAAGTGCATGATGCGCGGCTGGCGCGCATCCATATGCCTACAAAGTTAGTGGATCATTTTGAGGTGGTGAGGCTGGTGAAGACGAATATTTTCGCATTGTGCGCCGCGCGCCGCGAAGACCTGGGTCCTGCGGCGGTGGTGCGCGGCGGGTATTCGAATGCCGCCCCGGTGCTTGCCCGGGTGACTTCGCAGGTGTACGAAGTGGAAGGGAAATTGGAGATTTCGGGTCGTTTCGATTTTTCGGTGCTGATCTCAGATACCACGCGCAATTTCATTCCGGTGTTCGACGCCGTGCTGGGAGCCATCCTCATCCCCAACCTCAGGGTGGAAAGTCCCGCGATGTTGTTCAACCGCGTGTTCATCGATATGATGGCGCTCCTCAACCAGCGGGCGAAAGAGGATAAGTAGCGGGCGTGGCGAAACAGGCGTGTCATAACCTTCTTTGCCACAGGGAACACCGAGACCGTAGAGAAAAATCTCTCTACCGTACATTTGCACCGCTAAGAAAGTGTTTCTTAACTGCTTTTTTTGACACGGACGCCACGGATTTCACTGATTTTCACGGAAAAAATCTTTAGAAAACCGTCTTTTTTTCCGTGTGTTCCGTGAAATCCGTGTACAAAAAAATAAGGCTCAGACTTAAGAAACACTCTCTAAGCCCGCAAAGAACACAAAGAAAACTTTTTTATCTTGGCGACCTTGGCGCGCTTTGCGGTAAAAATCTTTCATGTACGGTAGAGAAAAAAATCTCAAATTCTCTGTGGACTCTGCCGTGTCGCGGCACGAACGGTGTGGCTTCGCAGACCCAAATAACCGCTCTCATGTAGCATGTAGCCAATTGCTTGACCATTGCAAGGCGGGATGATAAAATCCGCCCGCTTTACAAAAGAACGTTTGCCCCCATCGTCTAGTGGACTAGGACGCAGCCCTTTCAAGGCTACGACCGGGGTTCGAATCCCCGTGGGGGCACCTCCCTGTTCAGTGATAAACCAGTCATCATCGAATGGAGTACACGATGACTGGTAATGCTCGAAATTTATCTATTGCCACAATGCCCGATCTAAACGAGTTTATAACCACGCAAGAAGCCGCGAAAAAATTAGGCTTCAACGTCAGGTCAATTCCGTACATGGTCAAAAATAAAACTTTGGATGGTGTGCGGTTTGGGCGTTCTTGGCTTGTCTCTCGAAAATCTGTGAGGGATTATTTGAAAAAAACCGAGGGACTAAGCAAGAATGATCCTAGACGAAAAGTCTCGAAGTAAACGCCCGTCACCTTGACAGGCGTTTTTTGTTTTGGTAGACTTCTGACCGAAGTCATAAGAATATCGCTTAGCGCGATTTATTTTTTACCAATTACTTATGACCAATATCAGAACCTTTACAACTTCATACCCACCTATCGCAAACGGCGTGATGAGCGTTGCTATTGATGGCGTGGCAGGGGCAGACCAAACTAACTCGAAAGGACGTAAAAAAAACGTGAACGATGTGACGAAAGAGATTTTGAACGTGTACGAAAAACTCGACCCTAAAGGTAAGGCGGCTGTACTGCGACGTGCGCGGCGGTTGCTTGCCCGTCAGAAAAGCAAATTGCCGCCTCTTGCGAAGCGGCAATCCCTCCAGCGCAAGGGATCACGCGCTGAAACAACCGAAAGGGATTCTAGCACACTATGACCCAAAAATTGATTTTGCTTCTCTCTGCGGGCTTCCTGTTGGCTTGTAGCGTATCTCGTTCGGCTTTTCTCACTCAGCCGAATCCGATCCCCTCCCCCACTGCCGCGCAGGTCGAAAGCCCTACCACGTCCCCCACCCACCCACAACCCACCCAGCAGAACACTTGCACAGTTTCCGCGGAAAGTTTTTTGCATGTGCGCGAATCGCCTGGCGTGGACGGCGTTGTTATCGGCTGGTTGAAAGCGAAGCAACTCGTAACCATCCTGAACGATCAACCCGTTGGCAATTGGATTCACATTCAAGCGGGCGATCTCACAGGCTGGATCAATTCGGCTTACTGCGAAAGGTCGCCATGAAAAAATACAAGCAAGACGTATTGATTGGGCGAAACAAACGTCCCGCGATTCTGGAAACTCGAATCAAAGACGATTGCATAACCTTCACGGTGATTCAAAAAGATAAAGTTATTGCCACTAGATCAACATCGAAAACGCAAGATGAGCAAACAGCCATGAGACGATTATCAAAAGCCGTTTCAGGTTTGGCGTATGTGTTCATCGTGCCTGTTGTGCAAGAACCCACCAAAACAAAAGACCGATATTTCAAGGTCAACAACTGAAAGGATAATCCATGATAAAAGTTTTAGGCAAGGCGGCGGGTATCTTGTTTGCCGCGTTCGGAAATGCGATTCTGGGTTTGCTCATGTCGCTAACCTTCGGCGCGTTGGGCAAACTGTTTCCCGATAATTTCACGAATCAAATTTGGGGACTCGTCTTATTCGATATTGCCGCGATGATCTGGGCGTTGGCGTTTGTGTACAAGTCCGAATCAACGGGACAATATGCGGTCGCGGCTATCGGCTTCGTTGCCGCGTTTGTTGGCACGTTGGGGATGGTCGCGGTCGAAGTGTTGTTATCTGGACAGGAGTACGTCGAGGTTCAATCGTGGGTCGGTCAATGGATGGTCTACGGGTTTATCATCGTGACCGCGATCCATGCGGCGTTACTGTACGCGCACCACGCGACCGCACCCGACATTCACCAAAAGATCAACGTGGGCGTTGCGCGTGGCGAGATTGTGACGACGGCGATCACGCAAGCGACACACAGACTCGAAGTCGAAAAGGAATCGCTGGCACGCTCGATCCATGATGACATTGTGGCGCAGGTGAAACGCGATTTGGGAATCCCCACATCGAATCACGTGTTGGACTTGCCCGCGTTGCCTGTGGACAACTCCGCGCCTCCCTACCCCGTGACGTTTGCGAAGGATGCGATCAGCCCTTTATCGTGGGAGTGGTTGCGCTCAAAAGTTTGGAAGCCAAAGCAAGCGGCGACCGAGAAGCCCGAAGCCGTGACCAGCGATCCGTCTTCACAGGCAAGCGGCGACCACTCATAACTAAAGTGTGCGCGTGCGGATGCGGTCAAACATTCAAGACCAGATTCCCAGACAAGACCACGAAGAACGGAGCGCACCGCGTCCGAAAGTTTCGCCAAATGTAACGACACGTGCAAGCACAAAACCATCATCGAGGATCTGCCATCGTCGAAAGCGGCGATCCTCGATGATGGGGATACGGCGGCGGCATTTTCGCGGGACGGGACACAGGACACAAGCAAAGCGCGGCGGCGTTTGGGGGGTGTCTGTGGGCAGGGAGCGGAAGGCGGAATACGGAATACAGGGGGTCTGTGGGCAGGGAAGCGCCATGCACCATACGCCATACAGCCCGATCTGGGGTGTCTGTGGGCGGGTAGAACATGGCACACGGCATACAGCATACAGTCACGCAAAGCAGGTAAAATTTGAGTGCTGAAACAACCATCAGCGGAGGCAGGATGAAAGATAAAATCAAGCGCATTGATTGGGGATTCGTTTTTAGCAGTTTTTTCTTTGAAAAAACTTTTGACAAAAAAACATTTTATGAAGTTGAGGCACGATCATCATTCCTCAAGATTGTTGTCATGTTTTTATTGCCGCTTGTGCTTCCCGTTGTTGGGATGTTTCTTTTCTCGCGTTGGATTGCTGTTTTACTTTTGCTGGTAATCGCTGTCCCTAACTATGTCTTTTTGTTTTACAAAACGTATATCAATGCTACGCTTCGCGGAGTGAAAAACACTTTAGAGAGAACCCGCGCAGGGAAAAGACCAAGACGAAGAATCATTGTCAAGTATGGCGAAAACATTATTTGGGAAGAAGATGGTAAAGGCGAAGATTTTATTTTAGACCTGTCGAACGACAAGCCTATCAGCGAAAGTTTTTTTCGTGACGTGCTAAGAGAATATCTAACGCTTCGCGCAAGGGGAAGCAGAGAAACTCAGGAGGCGTTTTCTAAACGCAGGGGCATCAGCGAATCAGCATTTAGAAAACGGCGGGATGAATTGATAAAAAGCGGGGAGTATGAAATTATCAAAGACGAAGTAAATGACCTGTTGAAAAAACCAAAAAACTAGCGTTACGGAAATTTACCGAATCCTTATGCTAACCTGTCCGCGTGACAGGTTAGTTTGATTCAAATTGGAGGCACCATGATCTACACAAAGATTTACTTACCGCTTGCGAAAGATGAATTTGAAGCAATTGGAAAACTGGCTGATCGAGATTATCGCGGTTTTCGTGAGCAAGTGCGTTTCTTATTGCGCGACGCACTGATCGAGCGCGGCGCACTGATCGAGCGCGGCACACTCACTCCGAACCCAAACAGCGAGGTCATGGCTAAAGCCGTGACCTAAAAACAAAGACGCCCCGATCAACTTCGGAGCGTCTCACGAAAGGAAGGTCGCAATGACAACGACCAACATCCAACACCAACAGGATTATACACCAATTCAAATTGCGGAGTGGTGGCTCAGGCGGAATTTTTTCTTGATACCTGTACAGCCAAACTCAAAGCACAACGTGAGTGGCTTCGGGTTTTATCAGGACAAGATCACAGACCTCGAACGCTTCGCGGTTTGGCATGATGACATGATGTCGAATCTCGCCGTGTGTTGCACACTTACAACGGCGATCTTGGATTTTGACGATCCCGATCTATATACATTCTGGGCAAACAAATTCCCAAAAGAATCACAGACCTATACCGAACGAACGCCGCGCGATGGTTATCACGTGTTCGCTGGAATCTTGGCGAACTCTCTCGATGGTTTGGTTTTTGTCAAAGGCGTTGAACTCAAAAAAATTGCGCTGGTTTCTCCGTCCGTCATTGACGGCAAGCCATACATTCGCGGCACTGGTGAAATTCTGCGAATGGATGCGGTCGTTTTTTCTTCACTAAGCCGAAAGCCGATCATTCCGCAACGTGCGCCGCGCTCGATCATTCCCGTATCGAGCGGAGCGAATCGTTTGCAGAGAATCAAGTCATCGGTTCGATGTCTGGACTTGATTCTGCAAGTCAACCCAAAAACAAAAGTGCGCGTGTCGAATCGGTTTTTGTCTTTGCGTTGTCCAAAGCATGAAGATAAGCACCCGTCATTTTGGATATTGCCAGAGAAAAATATTTGCGGTTGTCATGCGTGCGGCTGGCGCGGCGACGTGGTGAATCTGTTCGCTTGGCTGTACGGAGTTTCAAACGCCGAGGCGATCCGCGAGATGGGAAAAACGCTATGAAAAGCGGGTCTCTTGGTATTAACACGAGATTTGCTTCCGCCCTCTCTAGAATTCAGGACTATGCGAACCTTTCTATCGAGGAAAAAACCGCACAGAATCGGCTCATAAAATGGCAACGTCAAAGCATGGCGGCGCGGATCATGCGCGATCAACGAGTAGCAAAATGCTACCGAATACGATTGCAACCGAAAGTCTCAATCCTACACTCGCCAAAGATTCGCGCGGCGCATTATGGCGGCTTGATGATTTGCGGGTCGGTTTGGATGTGTCCAGTCTGTTCGGCAAAGATAACCGAACGGCGGCGGCTCGAATTAGAAAGCGTAAACGATTCGGGATTGTCTCGCTTCATGGTCACGCTTACTTTGCAACATTCACGCGATGACAAATTGCAAAATCTAAAAGGTCATCTTGCCGAAGCATGGCGCAAGATGCGAAGCGGGCGATGGTGGAAAAAATTTCAAATTGAATTTTGTATCGTCGGAAGCGTGGCGGGAACGGAAGTCACTTATGGTTTGGAATCTGGCTGGCACCCGCACATTCACGTTTTGTTTTGGTCGCGGCTGGAAGATGGCAAAGTAAACGCCGAAAAAATCCGCGCGATTCTCTCAACGAGGTTTGAACACATCTTGAAAAAGATGGGGCGGTATGTTCATCCGAAACATGGCGTGGATGTTCGCAAAGGCGATCATTTGATTCGTGAATATGTTTCAAAGTTCGGACATGAACCCAAAAATTCTGCATGGAGTTTGGCGGCAGAGATCACCAAAGCACCCGCGAAAATCGGTTTGAAATTTGGCGATCACTATACACCGTTTCAACTACTCGATTTGTATCTCGCTGGAAGTATCCACGCTGGAAAATTATTTCGAGAATACGCGCTGACGATGAAAGGCACAAAGCAACTGGTTTGGGGAAAGCATACACGCGCTATGTTTTGTCTGGATGATGAAATGAGCGATGATGAGATTGCCACGATTCAGGAACAAGACGCGATCACGCTTGCATTGTTGAACATTGAGCATTGGCGGGTCGTATTGCGAAAAGAAAAACGCGCCGCATTGTTGGAAGTTGCTAAAACAGGCAGGGTTGATTACGTGCGTGTTTTTCTTGCAGGTCTAGGAGTTGATCTGGATGAATCATAAAACCTTTGAAGTCACTTGGTTTTGTCCGTGTGGAAAAACGCATCCTTTACCATCGTGTCAAAAGTGCGGCGATTATGCCGACGGATGGGTTGCCCTGAAAAATGGCTGGCGCGTGGAAGTGCGCTCGAACACACAGAATAAATAAATTCACGAATGGCAAATAAACCCGCACGATTCACGCTCGAAGAAATCCATAGCGATCAAGTCGCAGACCTCGAAGCGGCGCAACGATCCGCGCTTGATGCGCTGGCGTTGGATATGTCGCAGACGATCCGCGATCTGTTGGCTTCGGGTCGTCTCGTGCAAGTGGACGGCAGGATCATCCCGAACCCGAACAGGTGACACATGACCGATTACTTCCCGCCTCCGCGCGATCTTCCGAGCGGGTCCAAAGTCTGGGCGTATCTCCGCGATTCAGGCGGCGCGGCGCAAGAGAACAGCGTCACGCAACAAGAGCGCGAAGTCCGCGCATATTGTGACCGTCACGGTTTATCGGTCGTGGAGATTTTCAAAGACGTTGCAAAGAGCGGCGGCAGTGTCGAGGGTCGTAATGAATTTGAACGCATGATAGCCACAAGTGAAATCGAAGAACTTCGTCCGCGTGGTTTGCTTGTTTGGAGTTTTTCTCGCTTCGGACGCGATGTCGTTGACGCAAATTATTACAAGGCTACACTTCGCAAACGAGAAATCATTATTCACTCGATGACCGATCCGATCCCCGATGATGAGTACACAAGCCGAATCGTTGAAACGATCATTGACTTGTCGAACGAAGAGAAACGGCGGCAAACTTCGCGCGATGTAAAGCGCGGCTTGAAAGAACTTGTCGAAAAAGGTTTTGCGGCTGGCGTACCTCCGCGCGGATATGTGCGCGTCAAAGTCCAAAATGGATTCAAGCGCGACGGCAAGCCGCGCATGGTTAGCAAGTGGGAACGCGATCCCGCATTATGGGATTTGGTCGTGCTGGCGTGGGCGATGCGTGCCGAGGGCAAGTCATATCGTGAAATTGCAAAAGCAACAGGAGGCAGGCTATACAAGAGTAATCCGTGTTGGCACTCGTTTTTCAGAAACAAGGCTTATCTTGGAATCGGTCGAAGCGGCGCGTATGAGAATCCCGATCACCACGAACCCGCGATCGCGTGGGGCATTTGGGAAGCCGTGCAAAAAGTCAACAGCGAAGAAACGCGCGGAAAGAATCATCCTCGACATCCTCGCCGCGTTGGGTGTCCTTCCCTGTTTACAAGTTATGCTTATTGCGCCGAGTGCGGGTCAATGATGACGCATACATCGGGACACAAAAATAGATCATGGAGGTATTACATCTGCGGAAGGAAAGACAGGCAGGGCGCGGCGGCGTGTTCCGCGCGGCGTGTTGGCGAACAGCAAGCCGAGGACGCAGTTATGAACGCGGTCATTGAAAAAGTGTTGACGCCCGAATATCTCGCGGAAGCGGTCGAGCAAGCCCGCGCCAAATTTAGCGACGCTTCAGCGATTGAACTTCAGATAAACAATGCAAGGCACGCGCTCGAAGATTTGGAGATTGTCATCCAGCGGCTGATCCGCACGATTGAAAAAACAGATTCCCCGTCCGCGTCTGATCGTCTGCGAGATCGTGAGCGCGAACGCGCACAGGTCAAAGCGGAGATCGAAGGACTCGAATCACAATTTGCCGCGTCAAAGGTCGAGATCACGCCCGAAGCAATGGCAATCGTTCTGGACACGTGGCGCGATCAACTCATAAAAGCACGCGCGACAAAAGATATAAATTCCGTTAGAGCATGGCTGTATTGTTTTGTTTCTCGAATCGAACTGGGATACAATCACGCTCGAATCTTCTACACTTATCCGATGACTGATTTTTCACTCACCCCGCGTTTTGGTTATCCCCTTCGTGGGGGCACTAACAAAACTTAACGCGCCGTGAGGCGCGTTTTTGTTTTAGAACAGCGATTGTAATCCTGCGGGTTGAAGGGATTCGGCACGAGGCTGTTCGCGCTGCTAGCTTGGCGGGAATATTTGGACTTTCAGTTATTTAGGTGGAAATAATTGCTTATAAATCCACCGAGAAAAGGGGTAGCCAATTACCCAAACCAGAATCGTGACAATTGCCCAAACAGATAAATCCACATATGTTGGCGGTGTTAAAAGAAATCCGGTTAGCAAGAAAATACTGATATAACAGAGGATAAGGATGGCAGAAAATTGTTCGGTGAGCTTACCGAGACTGTACAATCTAGCCATGAACCAAATCAAGCCAAAAAATCCAAATGCTTCCATTATGAAGATATATATCATTTTTTCTTCTCTTTACTTTAAATAGTTTTCTTCCCAGTTAGAATCGGTCACGATGTGAATGACAGGAAGATAATCGATATCGATATCTTCTGGACCGCGATTCTGTCCTTGTTTGATATATTGAAATGCGATTAGCGCGATATTCAGCAAAACGATCTCGGTGGGCAAGAACACCGCTACAAGTGGTTCAATCACAGCTGGCCCAGTTAGAATAACGGCTAAGATGCCAGCAAAAATTATGGGAATTTCAATTAAACCTATTGCAACAAGTATTATGCCTCCCGTCACAATACAACTCGGACATGATTCCTCTTCTCCGCTCGCACCACCAGGCTGCTGTTGCTCCAACCCACCATCCAGCGGATCGGGATTGGCGTTCACAACAGGAGCATCGGGATCAGGTAAGCCGCCATCTGGCGAAACCACGGGCGAGGGAGGATCATTTTTCTTGTCATCCGCCTTTTTCTTCATCTTCGGCTTGCCAGCATCGAGACCACTGCCCTTCACCACTTTATTCCCCACCTTCGTCGTTGACAGGAAACTGTTATCGCAAGTCGGCGTCGGGTCTTCGGGATCGGAGCACACGTGCCCGCTGGGATCGATGTAGCGCACGGGATTGTTCCGCACATACGTGAAGCGGTTGAAGTCCTGCGGGTTGAACGGATTCGGCACGAGGCTGTCCGCGCTGAGGAAGCGTCCCAGCTTGGGGGAATAAAACCGTGACTGGTAATGGTAGATTCCCAAGCCAGCGATTTGACGTTGACCTGTGTAGAGTTTGTCCGTGTACATACTGCCTGTTGCAAGGCGCGTCTCGCCGAAGGTCGAAGCACAGCGGAGATGGCGCCTCGGCGACAGATAATATCTCTGCTCGCCGACGATGTTGCCCGTTGAATCTGTCATAACACTAGCTGAACCGAGGTATATTTTGATGAGGGTCTTAGGACTATTTCAAATGAGGCATAAATAATATTAATTCTGAGGGCAACAAACAAAATCAACCGATAATATCAGTTGATTTTTTGAAGCACACTAAGAATGCCCAAAGTATTTCCAGCTATTGCTAGAATTCCACCGACAAATACGTAAAACCGTGTATTCTCAAGAGAATAGAGGATTGAAGAAATTCTGCTTGGGGAGTCGAGGTTTTTATACAACCTGTCCATATACCTCATTGCCATAACTCCCAACGATCTAGGTTTCTCCAAAAGTCTTTTGCCCTTAATTATAACTAACCAACCACTAATGGCAAAATCTAGACCTACGAGCAGAAGAGTCGTGTAAAAAAGCAGGTCAAATATATAAGGTTGGATTATCATTGCGCGCCTATTTATACTCTACAGAGATTTCAGGCTGTAGATTGATGTATAAACTTCCGAGAGAACCTATTGCTCCGATGACAGGTATTAATCGCTCTCCTCGCGCAATCATGACAGTTGCCCTTTCAAGGGTATTCTCTGTCTGTTGATACAAAGCTGATGAAGGATCTCCTTGAAGTAGCTCAACACCAGATTTAATCCAACCTACACCTTCGGCAATCATTGCAATTGGTTGCCCAGCAACACCTAATTCAGCAGTAAACGGAATTATTGTGAGAAGATCTACACCTAATCCAATTACATCAATAACAAAATCAATTTTATCCACCCTTTCCCAGTCTACAGAAACACTTATTTGCCAGCTAGGTGGCGGGGGACACCACATGGTTTCACCGCAAATCCCAGCAGATGGGACACTTGTTGATGTTGTAGTTGGAGTCACTAGAGAACCAGCAGCATTTGTAGCACAAGCATTTGTCGGGCTTGTACAACCAGACGTCGGTGTTGTTGTAACACTTGGGGTAGTTGACGGGGTGTTTGTTGGGACGCTGGTTTTAGTGGGGGTCTTTGTTGCAGTGACTTTTACAACCGACTGGCACTTTTTCACAATCCCACAAACCCCACCGCCTTCGTTGCTTCCATCCCAAACCCTATGCCCGCTGGGATCGGTATATCGCAAGGGATTATTCCTCACATACGAGTAGCGACTGTAATCCTGCGGGTTGAAGGGATTCGGCACGAGGCTGTCCGCGCTGAGGAAGCGTCCCAGCTTGGGGGAATAGAACCTTGACTGGTAGTGGTAGATCCCCAAGCCTGCGATGTTCCGTTGATCTGTGAAGAGTCTATCGGTGTACATTGTGCCTGTGGCAAGTCGCGTCTCACCAAAGAGAAAATATTTCAACCTGAACCAATCATGCGGGTGGGGTTTGCGCGGTTTTGGACGATCTGAATTGTCTCTGGCGTGAAGGCATCAGGTTTTTTACCTTTCGATACGCCGGTGAGTATGCCTCGATTTTCTGAATGGCTTCGCGGTCAAAGACCTTTTCACCGCAAACGGGGCAATCGTAGAAATCCACCTTCGGGACGACGTACGCTCGCCCCTTGTACTGGCGGGTGATATCGCGGGTCACCCGTCGAATTTTTTTACTCCCACATGTTGGGCAACTTGTGATTTGAAATTTACTTTTCATGGTTAAGTCGCTTTCTTGGAAGAAACGAGAAAATAATACGTCTCAATACCAGATTCCTTCACGAGCTTGCCTTTGCTGTAAATCATCAGCCCTTCCAAATTCGTGCTTTGGATGATGTGCAAATACTCCCTGGCTTGTTTGCGATACGGGCTTTGTGAACGAATAGTTTTATAGATTGCTACCGCGTTCGCTATGGATTCAACGATATCCAGTTCGGTCAGCCCATCCGCCTCCAATTCCATGCTGGCTTTTTCGCTAAAAGCGTAACGTCCTGCAAGGATCGCGCGTTTGATTCGGATCAGGGTGTCGCTCATGATCCCAGTATAGCATTATTCCTTGCCTCATTCGGCACGAGGCTGTCCGCGCTGAGGAAGCGTCCCAGCTTGGGCGAGTAGAATCTTGCGCCGTAGTGGTAGATTCCCAAGGCTGTGATATTCCGTTGACCCGTGAACAACTTATCGGTGTACAGTGTGCCAGTCGCAAGGCGCGTCTCGCCTATTTAGAAAACCAATAAAAGGATTTGACTAAGGAAGTTGAATAGAAAATGGCTAATTATGCTTGGAGTTAATGATTTTGTGCGCCAAACCAGAAGTCCTAACAAAATTGCTATACAAGGAGTAGCAACCCAAAACGAATACGGGTGGTTTGCCAGTAATAAACTGCGGTGCGCAATCCAAAAAAGAAACGCTTGCACTAAAAAGGCGGCTTGGTCATTCAATTTGAGGCTTCGCAAATACGCCCAGAGAGCTCCTCTAAATATAACTTCTTCAAAGACATTAAGCGCTAAATATGCCTGCAAACTGCCTATGAAGGTAACAGAAAATATTTGGAAACTTAGTGGCGTCTTCAATGTTGATGGAAAAAGTAAGACGGGTGCCAATGCCAATAGTATCGAGAGTAGCATGAGAAGTCCTGTTCCCTTTGAGTAGGTAATAGGATTCTTGAAAACAAATTGATTATTAATATATCCCCAATAAATCAGCCCCGCAGAAATTCCAACTAATGCTCCTATATTATTAGGTGTCTCGCGCAACGCATACAAGACCCCTCCAAATATTAAGACAACCATAAAAGGGCGATCAATATTCAATGCTGCCAATCGATACCTGTTCAACCAGACAATTGTTGTGGTTAAAATGTAGGCAATACCGTTGTACCAATACAGGGCCCAATCTGGGACATTTGCGCCAAATATCCATAAAGCCAAGTCATGGTCAAAAATTCTCACGAGCAACAATACAACCAAGACGAGATTTGACCATTTTTCGTTGCGCACAAATCCACTCTGCGGTTGTTCTTCGCGTATCATATATTACTTCTCATATAGATATAGAAGGGATGAAAAAAACATTTTTGTTGTGACGAAAGACTAGACTGGTGAGAAAATTCCGTAGCCGTATCTTTGCGGAACATACTCAATAATACTCTTCCGGAGGGGATGAAATGGGAAACAGGAAGTTGTCGGCGGGAATAATAAATATTGGTAACGTCGGACTCATGCCAAAGCCAAAATCAGTAGAGACAGCTGAGGCAAGTTTACTAGCAACATTGCCAACTTTTGCACCAAAATTATTAACAACCCCTTCGAAACTGCTTGCTGGTAGTCCAAATATTGGAGGAACCCCACGCAATAAGGTATCCCAAAACTGTTGCGCATCAAAGGGGTCATAACTCGGGGTAAAAGGATTCGCTAGACCAACTCCACGTTCAACAGCTGGCACTACGATATCTCGCGCAAAGGGTGTTACGGTTGTTAATGAACATGGCTGGTTATAATATCCACAAATCTCAAGTGGCTTTGTAGGGGTTATTGTTAGAGTTGGTGTTACTTGTGAAGCCGCTATGTTTGTTGCACAATCATTCGTCGGGCTTGTACATACAGGCGTTGATATTGTTGGTGTGACTGTAGGGACTATCGTGGGTGTAGTCGTAGGAGACGGCGTGACTGTCGTTCTGGGGATATAAGGATTGCCTCCATCCTCGACTCCACCGCCACAGTTCCTAGTGCAAAGTTGAGGCCGAGGCTTGGATGGATTCCCTCCGGGCGTAATTCCCATATCGGCACACTCTTCTTGAGTAATGCAAGCCCTATGCCCGCTGGGATCGGTATAGCGCACAGGATTATTCCTCACATATGAGTAGCGATTGTAATCCTGCGGATTGAACGGATTCGGCACGAGGCTGTCCGCGCTGAGGAAGCGTCCCAGCTTGGGGGAGTAGAATCTCGACTGGTAATGGTAGATTCCCAAGCCAGCCCCTTCGACTACATCCAGGGGAAAAATGGGGATCAATGCGAAGTTGTTAAAGTGCAATTGCTGTTTAGGCACCTGCCCTGTGTAGGGAGTCAGGAGGAGACAAACTTGCGGTCACGTCACACAGCGGGGAAAGGGTTTCAATTCGAATATTTAATCTGGTGAAGTTGGCGTAGCAGGTTCACGAGTTTCGAGAATACCATTCTCCATAAATCCAGCGGGCCATCAAGTACACAAAGACTGAAATTCCAAATGACAATAGAACCTCAAATTTCAGATCTCTTTGGGACATAGACAAGTCAACTGCGTTTATCGCGCTTGTGGTGAAATACAAGAAATAAGCTGCTAGAATTAACGCAAATCTCTTGGCTGTCATCATTCCTTTCCTTTGCATGATCGCTATAACTATGCATATTCCGAACAAAATAAGCATGTTCGAAATAAAAGTAATATCCATTTTAACTCCTTCATAAAAGTGTTGTTATAGGATGAAATACCAGGCAAAACAAACAGTGGAAAGCGTCAAGGGGTTTTTTTGTAATAGTTGCGCCAAGCATTAATTTCTACAATATGTTGAATCGTGTTATATGTCTCATAGAAGAATGGGGCTGACACTACCGCCAAAATACCAATGGCTGCCAGAGTAATCCACCCCACAGGATTACTAAGCAGATAGATCACCGTCGTCACTACGATAAGATCAGTAAATATATTGGCGGCCAGCAGATACGTTAATAGCACCATATCAGTCTCACACGCATTAGCATCCCTGCACGGTGGATGCTCTTCTGGCGGTTCTGGAATAAACGGTGGTGTGGAATCATCTTGCTCCAGCCCACCATCCAGCGGATCGGGATTAGCAATCACAACGGTAGCATCGGATTCAGGCACACCGCCATCTGGCAGAACCACGGGCGAGGGAGAATCGTTTTTCTTGTCATCGGTATTTTCCTTCACCACCTTCGGCTTGCCAGCATCGAGACCACTGCCCTTCACCACTTTATTCCCCACCTTCGTCGTTGACAGGAAACTGTTATCGCAAGTCGGCGTCGGGTCCTCGGGGTCGGAGCACATGTGCCCGCTGGGATCGGTATACCGCACGGGATTATTCCTCACATACGAGTAGCGATTGTAATCCTGCGGGTTGAACGGATTCGGTACGATTATGTCTGCGGATATGAACCTGCCTAATTTCGGTGAGTAAAACCGTGACTGGTAGTGGTAGATTCCCAAGCCAGCGATCTGTCGCTGTCCCGTGAAGAGTTTGTCGGTGTACATTGTGCCTGTCTTGCGGCGCGTCTCGCCGAATTAATTCAGAAGATGCCGTATACAACCAAAGTGTTGTAGAGCAGATGAGCAAAGGTGCTTGGCGTAAGGGATTTTGAACGCATCGCGATGTATCCATATGCCAAACTTGAAATTGGCAAACCTACCCAAAAGAAGAATGGATTCACAAGTAGATAACTGATGTGTTTGAATGAAAACAAAAAAGCTTGTATGTAGAAGGCTTTGGATTTACCCACCCCTACATCCATTAGAAACATGTACAACACACCTCTGTACATTGCCTCCTCGTAAATCGAACCGGGAATGATTCTAAACAAGAATCGGTCTAACAGTTCTGAACTCGGAGGACTTATGTTTATGACATCACTAAAACTATACATGCAAAACTGTACTCCAACAAACACGCCGACGACCAACAACATCACACGAAGTCCGTTGAAATCAATAACACCAAACCTCACTTTATCGCTGAACAGGATATGGAAAGCACAGATCAATCCGATAACAGCGAGAAACTCGTATCGATACGCATATAATACGATCAGCCCTGAAATTATCAATAGGACTACATAAAACCTGTCTATGTTCATTTCTTGTAATCGATCGCGATTTAACGATAAGACAAGAACAAGGATGGGGAAACTTCCAAGGACTTGAATCGCATACAGTATTGGCTCCAAGGTTCTGAGTTGCTCGTCATAAGTTTGCCTGACAGACGAGTCGAGCACGTCGCGAACGATCAGAATAAAAAGCGATCGAGAAAAATCAACAAAGATCAAAGCAAATAACAGAATGTATGTAAGGTACTGACGTTTTGTCCATGTTTTCATAATTCACTGTGCTGCTGGGTGGCTAACGACCTCTATTTATTGAAGGGTCCTCTTCCTGGTAGTGGTCCTGGTCGTGGCATGAAGGGGAGGTTTTTAACATCATTTTCAGCATTCTTTTTAATTTCATTCTCGCAATCTCCATCCTCATAAAAACAGTCATCCAGGCCACCCAGAGGTATTAAGGTCTTGGTAGTAGTAGGAGTGATGGTAGGAGTTATACTAGGCCAACTAGTAGGGGTTTGCGTAACAGTGAGAGTAACAGTTGGCGTAGGTGGCGTAGTAGTAATTGTACGCGTAGGAATAATAGTAGGGGTACGCGTTACAGTAGGAATAGTTGGCGTAGTTGTAACCGTAGGCGTAGGAATATCAGTAGAGGTACCTGTAATAGTAACTGTAGGCGTGGGCGTATTGGTTACAGGAGGTAGATTAGGCTCGCCCCCAGTCCCTCCGCTTGCACCGCCAAGCGGATCGCCTCCACCACCGCCATTACCCTTCTTCGGCTTGACTGCCTTGCTTGTCGGCTTGCCAGCATCGAGACCACTGCCCTTCACCACTTTATTCCCCACCTTCGTCGTTGACAGGAAACTGTTATCGCAAGTCGGCGTCGGGTCTTCGGGATCGGAGCACATGTG
>WBZY01000892.1_pt1 | contig 18866 bp, 25 predicted proteins | sample 5204191 | NCBI WGS metagenome assembly WBZY01 (sample SAMN12344363, study PRJNA552823) | activated sludge metagenome | biome: Activated sludge suspended growth; feature: Anammox Sidestream; material: Wastewater; isolation source: activated sludge from anammox sidestream of wastewater treatment...
CCGGGACACCCCTTGCTTGCCCTCTGCAACGACCTGCCGGAACTCCACAGGCTGTTGCACTCCGTGCGTTGCAAGAATCGCCCTGGTAAGACGTTGCGGTTGCAAAATCAAGCACCCCTGAGAAACTCGCCTGTGGAATTGCACCCATTGGGTAGGTGCATGAAAAAAGCAGGCATTGTTCGCCCCTTCTGAAGACTTGCTTCAGCGTCCGGCAAACCTGGGCGGTTGCATCGCCCGATAGAGAACGCGATTTATTCGGTTGTGGCTTCCTCCTCATCCTTTTGCAGCACTTCAACTTTGATCCCATGCACGATAGCTTTCTGCTCCACCAGCACGCGCAACGCGGCATAGGGGAACTTCGGCATCTAGGTTCGTCGCGAATCCTCCCAGGCGATGAGGCAGCACTTGCGACGGATTGCGTGATTGACGATCACTCTGGAAATCTTGTGAATCGCGTCCTTGATTCGCTCGTGGTGCTTCTGGCACCGCGTCTCCAATGCTCGCAGCATGTTCTGATGGTGCTGTCGACGTTCCCGGCGGCTCTGTCCCTCGTGGTAAGGCACCTTGCCCCGGCGTTCAGCCTTGTTGTCCTCGCCCATCCGCTGAACGAAGTCCGTATGATGATCCACCAGCCATTTCAGGTTGGGCAGCTCGATCGACTCCAGCACTTCGCCCGTCTCACTGACCGCCTGCGCCGCCCATGAGTGGTAGAAGCGTTCGTGCTTGCGATTCCAGCGATTGATATGTCGCTCGTTGAGCAGGAAGATGTTCCGCCCCTGGATCTCCCCCACGATCAGGCATTCCGGGTCAGTCCGTACCAGCATGACCACGTCTTGCCGTTCGGTCTTCTCCCGTGGAACGAAGACGGGAATCGTGATCAGTGTTTGCCCATTGCCCTTGTCGCGGATCGACAGATCCCCTCGACGCAGTTCGCCCAGGGCAGCACGTCGCAGCGGTGCCAGTTGTCTCCCAAAACGCTTCTCATCGTCTTTGAGACGGACAACGAACTGCTGTCCAGCAATTCGCAGACGGACCAACACGCGACCTTTATCGTCCAGACTGATCGGGCTGGTCTGATTGTGGACGGGTAGCGGCGTCGGAATGCGATAGGAAGGCACCGATTTCGAGGCGCGAACGTGGATGTCGAACCGTGCCTGTTTGTACCGCGATTCGGCAGCTCTCGTTATTGCGTAGAGTGATTGCGAATCGAGATCGGGGAAGGTGTTGCGACAGAGACGGCTGAGAGCGTTACGGTCCTCGTTGCTAAACTGCATGGGGACCAGTTTGCCGTCCTTGATCGGCTGTGTGTCCATCGAGAAAAGCCGGCCCATGTAGAAGTTTGCGACCTGGGCACACTGCTTCCACGACACGTTCAACGCCTTGCGGAACTCCCAGTAGTTAGTCGTGTACTGTGGATCGTCGTAAGGCAGATCGAATGGCGTCTTGTAGCCGATCACCACGCGATCGACCGGAACTGTGATGGCGCGACAGACGAAGAGGGAGGCGAACCCGTCTGGCGAGTAATACTTGCCGTCTACATGCTTCCAGCCGTTGAGCTTGGGCGTCCCATCGGCATTGAGCGGAGCTTGCCTGCTCTCCCCCGTGGCGGCACAGGTTAGCGTGACCGTTTGCTCTACTGCCGGCTGTGACTTCTTAATTCTGGCCATACCTGCTACACCCCTTTTGCAACAATCTGCTGCACACTTCGCTCTTGCAGCCTGACCGTTCAGGCTGCAACCACCTTCGAGATTCCGCAGGCTGTTGCACTAAAGCGGCGAGCCGAGCAACGCCGGCGCGACGGCTGCAACCACCTTCGAGATTCCGCAGGCTGTTGCACCTCCGTGCCGGGGACGAGCCGGCACAGGACAATCCCTGCAACCACCTTCGAGATTCCGCAGGCTGTTGCACCTCACGCTCGCGGACGGACGGGACGCACGACCGGCCTGCAACCACCTTCGAGATTCCGCAGGCTGTTGCACAGCCCTTGCCTCGATTGCGGGTTCACTGGCGCGACTCTGCAACCACCTTCGAGATTCCGCAGGCTGTTGCACAGCCTGGAGCTGCTCCCGAGGGATGGCGCGGCTGGCCTGCAACCACCTTCGAGATTCCGCAGGCTGTTGCACACCGTGTGATGCAAAATCCATCCTGGCAAGATGTTGCGATGGTGAAATCAAGCACCCCTGAGAAAACAGCCTGGGAGCATGCACCCATTGGGTAGGTGCATGAAAAAAAATCGAAGGCATTGTTCGCCCCCTCCGTGGACCTGCCACGGCGTCCGGCAAACCTGGGCGGTTGCATCGCCCGATAAGTGATCGAGGATGTCCCAGCGAGGACAAAAGAAGTCCAACCCACGGAGACTGTGGTAAACACTGCGGAGTAACGCACCCCGTTCAATGTCCCACCATCTTGAGTTCCTCGCCGGGACTGGTTCACGGGATTACCCCTTCTTCGGTGCAGGACGACGCAGGGCGGCCTTGATCTCGGCCAGTTCGCGTTCCAGTGCGACAATCTTGGCGTCTCGCGGATCGGCTGCATTGAAATCGCACGCCTCGCCGCACAACTGCTCCTCGTCGCAGCATTCCGCGTCTTCCGCTGCCGCACGCTCACCCATCGCTGCGAGCGTGTCGGCGTTGCGAGCGACCACGACCGCCCGTACGATCGCGTTGCCGACGCCGTTCATGTCTCCCGCTGTGACCGACCCGTTGAGAATGTCGGCTGCCCCGTCGAGGAGTACCCGATACGCCGTCTCCGGCGTTCGGATACCTTTGGATGCGGTGCGTCGTGCCCGCGAGACTGGGCGGCTATTATCCGCCGCATGATCCACCTTGCATTCAGCACCATTCTTCGAGATCGTTCGTCGGTCCATGAGGACTCTCCTGATGGAGACATGATTGCCTCCCCTGCCTAGAAAACTTCTGCCCTGCCGCACACGCGGCAGCAGAACACGCTCGCCATATGCCCGGAATGGTCATGGAAAAACCGGGCATAACCAACACCTGCCAGACCGCATCCCCCGCACAGGTAAGACCGCTCAGCAATGAGACGGTCTTCATTCAACCGACTTGGTTGAATGTGCGAGGGAACGCCCTCGACGTACCCGCGACTGACAAGGTGACTCTCCATTTCTCGCGTTGAATCTGCCGATGTCATTTGCTGCAACGCCCTCCCTACCCTGCCAATTCCCACAAATGGTTGCACCACTGCAACGACCTGCCGAATCCCACAGGCAATTGCACTCGTCTGCTGATCACCTCCTGCAACGACCTGCTGAATCCCACAGTTAGTTGCACACGAGGTCGGGAGCGACACCTACCGCACCCTCCTGATCGCTGCAACGACCTGCCAAATCCCACAGGTAGTTGCACGTTGAGCCGGTGAGCGAGTATCCAACGAGTCGTTGGACTGCAACGACCTGCCAAATCCCACAGGTAGTTGCACAACACGTCCCCTTCCGAACAGACGGAGGCAGTGATCTGCAACGACCTGCCAAATCCCACAGGTAGTTGCACGGGATCGAAAGTGTGATCCACGGGGTTCGAGTGACTCTCTGCAACGACCTGCCAAATCCCACAGGTAGTTGCACGGGGGAGGGAGCGAGCGAATTGGTTGTCCTGTTCGCTGCAACGACCTGCCAAATCCCACAGGTAGTTGCACGGTGCGGACTCGCTCGGCAAGAGGCCGTCATGGCCTGCAACGACCTGCCAAATCCCACAGGTAGTTGCACCGTATACGCCCATTGGAAACGTGTCAGGTGATCGCTGCAACGACCTGCCAAATCCCACAGGTAGTTGCACTCCGTGCATTGCAAGAGGCATCCTGGTAAGGCGTTGCGACTGCAAAATCAAGCACCCCTGGAAATTTCACCTGTGAGACTACACCTACTGGACAGGTGCATGAAAAAAGAGGCAGGCATTGTTCGCCCCATCCGTGAACCTGCCACGGCGTCCGGCAAACCTGGGCGGTTGCATCGCCCGATAGAGAACCAGTCATCCCTGCACCGTTGCCGGTTGTTCCCCGCCCGCGATCCGGGCGAGGTCGTGGCGAGCGTGCAGGATGAGAGCGTACTCGTCACCGCTCCGCTGGCAGGCTCCGAGGAGTTTCCAGCACAGACGGAGCAGGTACGGAGCGGATTCGATCAGGCGAATCACACGCTCCCGATCCGGTGTCCCCGGCGGCACGAACGCCACCGGACGACCATCGAGGTCGTGAATCCATCCGTCTGATTCATGCGTCCATCTCTCCACCGTCCACCCCCTTCCATGAAGACACTGCTTCACCACTGCCACCGGACGCCGGCAGCAGTTAGCGCGGCCCGCAACGCCTCAACGTGCTTGCACGTCGCGGTCCGGGAATACTTCCACGCCTTGCAAGTGCAGCGTGGTGTCCGCCACCCGAAATCGACTTCGTGCGTTTCGCAGCCGTCGTTCTCCGGGCTGGGCTTGATGAGAAGGAAGAAACCTTCCCCCTCGCCCTTCCTCACCCAGTAGAAGGACTCCACTTCCTTGCTGCGATGGTCATAGACCACCACGGTCAACCCCACGTCGTTACCCCGCTCGATGGCAGGGGCAACTTCGCCCATCGGGATCGACCACCGGCACCGGCGGTCAGTGCGAACCGTGTCTTGCGTGCTAGTGGTCATGGCGATTCTCTCTTATGCCCGGTAATTCTTGAACTCGTCGTCACACACCAGATGTGCGACGACGAAGATGAACATGGCGGCCAGTGCCAGTGCAAATCCCAACATGGCATGCCTCCAAGGGTGTTTGGTCGGTCGGTGGGGATCTGTGACCGTCACCGTCCCCCGGTTGCTGTCCCAGCCTGACGGGTTCTCTCTTCCCCGCCCAGCTAACAACCGTCGTCTTGCGACCCGACCGATTACTCTGTCAGAAGTGTAAGAACACATCTCACGTAGGTCAACACAAATGTCAGATATTTTTTAACACAGTCAACGATAGTGGAATGTGTTCAAGGTAAAATGAAATGTCTACTACGTTTGGGCATTGTTTGACACAACTTGGAGATATTACCATGCTGCTGACGTCCGAGGTTTACACTGTCACCACCGAAGTCACCCCCATGGCGAAGAAGCAGCCCCCTCAACACATCGACCGACACACTGATCCGCGCGTGACGTTCCATCTGGAGCCGGAACTTCGCGATGCGATGGCGGCGTATATTGCTGCTCAGGAAGCAAAGCCCAACAGTTCGGAGGTCATGCGACAGGCTCTGCGGTCCTGGCTGCGGAGCCGTGGATTCTGGCCGTGGCCGCGTGGGAATGAGGAGCGGTGAGCGGTTCAAATTTCGCACGGTGCGATATTTGAACTAGGGTTTCAGTTCGGCAATCCGCCGGCGGGCTTCCGCGACGGCGTGAGATTCGGCACGCCGCGAGCGAATCAGAGGCTCCGGGGGCGTGATGATCTCGATGCGCACCTCGTTGAACTCCTCGACCCATTCACGGGTCGTGGCGAAGTGACCGTTGATCTTGACGGCTTGCAGGTAAACCCGGCGTCCACGGGACAGGACACCGCGAGTGATCCAGCGCCGCATGGTGCGGATACAGGGGGCTTGTCGGCCCCCTTTTCCTCGAAGCAGCTTGGCGGCGTCGATCAGGGGCAGATACTCCCCTGCGTGAAGTGATTCCCTTTCCATCGGCCTTCCTTTCGGTGCGATTACAGGCGCGACGGATGCAGGACACGCAGGCGTTGATGTGCTTGCGCGACCAGTCGCGGCGGATCATTTCGACACGGCAGCGATCGAGAGCCGTCGCGGTGAACTTTCCGGCGGGTGTCTCACCGTGGAGATCGACGACGACGCCGAGCGAGCGGGTCCACCGCTCGTAATGGTTCGAGGGCTTTCCCCGACGATCGAGGTAGTAGGTGCGGGCGAACCCCAGGTATCGCGCGACCAGTTCCGCCGTGGACAGAGTGGGCGACGATGCCGCCTGATTCTCCCTGTCCGTAGGGTTGCTGCTTGCCACCCACTCCGCGATAACCTCGGCGTACTTCTGCCGGCTCTCCGGGGAACCGTGGGCACCGAGGTAGATTTCACGGCGGTTCAGGTAGACGACAGCCTGCCCGGTGGCGCGGTGCAGGCAATAGGACGGAATGCGATTCCGCTTCGACATGTGGGACTCTCCATAGTCGGGCAATCGGCGAGGTTGAGGAACATGTGCCAAGCGGGGAGAGAGTATGGTTTTCCAGTTGGAAAACCGCAGACCGGGACAGAGCGGGCGATGGGACTCGAACCCACGACGTCCAGCTTGGGAAGACCTCAGCCGATCCCCACCACAAACAGGATACCCGCCCGGCGACGGTCGCCGGATCTCCTGTATCCGCACGGAGTTTAGTCAAGATCCCTTACGGACACAATACGGACACACGTCCACCAATCGCGCTTCGCCGAGGTAAGAACTTGTCCGTAGACGGGCAGGTTGTCCGTAGTCTTGCCTTCCCCGCCTCATTTGTCCGTAGCGACCGCTTTCCGGCGGAAGGGGATCGCCCACCAGCTATCCCGGTGCGGGTTGATTTGCCCGGCATGCTTGCGGAAAAACTGCACGGCACAGATGACCGCCCACGCCTCCGGGCAACTCATCAATCGGGTCGTCTCGATCAGTTCGGCCACGCGATCCTCTGCGTCGGGTCCGCCGTACCATCGGCGGGCGAGGTCGTGCAGGCGATCGGCGGCGGCGACATGCTGCGACACCAGCTCCCCCGGCGCGTCCAGGGAGAGAAAGGACGACATCGATACGCTGGCCAGGGCATCGGATAGGGCGTTCCAGTCCTCGCGGCGCAGCGATTCATCCAGGCAGTTCGTCGCGTCGTCCAGGGTCACTTCCCAGGAGCATAGAGCGGATTCGAGCATCGAGGTCATCGAGTCGAACCCGTAGAGCCGGTACATGGCTTCCGAAGCGGTCTTGGCCTCGTAGGAGAGTCTGAGATTGGTCGAGTAAGATTTCTTCGTCGTCGGGCTGCGTTTACGACTGGGCTTTGCGTTCATGGCATCCTCAGTGATGGTGGACAATCCGCGTCATGCTATTCTATTCAGGAGTAGACGGCGTAGATTCTTTCTCCAGTACAAAACGCATAGCAGATCGCAGCGTTTCGGCCACCTGGGGCAAGTCAAGTCGCCGCGCGATCGAGGTGGCCTGCCGGATGCGGGTGATTAGCCGATTGTGCAACTGCTCGCGGTCCTCCTCGCGGTCCTCGTTCTCGATCTCCTCGCGTCGTTTCAGGATCTGCGATTCCTCCTGCCGCACCAGTTCCGCCAATGCCTCCGGGGGCATCATCTGCTTCGCCTTCTCGACGATTCGCTTGACCTCGGATTCAGTGGGCTTGCGGTAGGACGAATCCCCCGATTTGTCCCAGAGCGGTAGCGCCTCGCGGCGATGCTTGGTTGCATTCTCAACCTGCTCAGCCGTGGGCTGCGGAGTGACGGTCTTGACCTCTTGCCAGACCTCGCGACGGTCCTCCGGAGTCGGCAGATCCGCCAGAGGGCGTAGGACTCGTTCGGGGATTCCCGATTCACCCAGTTCGCGTTCGATCTTGGCCGCATTGAGCAGACGGTAGACATGCCCCTGTGATTGCCCAAATTCAGCGGTGGCGCAGGCTCGCCACGAATCGTATCCCAGAGCTACCCAGCCTTTTCGGTCGTGCAGTTCGAGGAGTGCGGAACGGGCATCGTCAAGATGGTGCCGGATACGTTCGCAACAGCGGCGAGCCTCCGATTGAGTCATGGGGGCGAGCGAATCCGGGCGGGAGATCACCACGGGCGTAGTCACGTCGGACATGAGGGGAATCCTCCACGGTCGTCGCGGCGTCCTGCGTCGTGCAGGTCGTCGCCACGGTTCAGGTAGGGGATTCCATTCGACGGAGAGGTTGAGTCGATCAGAATGGTACGTCGGCGTAGGCTTCCACATTGGAGCGATGACGCATACCGTTGCGCAACGCCTGCTGGTTCATGGCTTCACGCCAGCCCTGTTCGTAGGCGAGTCTCGCCGTTTCGTTGTCCGCGAAATAGTCGTTGGTGAGGATACGCGAGATCGTATTTAGCTCGCTGGTGAGCAGGCAGATGTCGTTCTCCAGAGATCGAGCGTAGTCGATCCACCGTCTACACGTTGGCTCCCAGGCGTTGACGCCCGAAGGGTCGGCAGGGGTTTCCGGTGGGGCACCGACTTCTGTACTGTACGACCTGTAGGATACCTTGTCGATCTCCACTGATTTGAGATCGGGGATAGCAGCACCTTCCGCGACCTCGGAGAACTCCTCGGAGTGTAGACGGAAAATCACCTCGTCACGGGTCGAATCAGTCAGGATCGCTACCACGGTCGCATCCGCCGGCAAACCCTGAAGACGATAGCGGGTAGTGCCGTCCATCATCTTCAGCAGATCGACCAGAATGGAGGTGTATATTCTGAGGTTCCTTACCTTCCTGGCGTTCATTGTGTTTCTCCTCCTGTTACACTGACCTCGCCGCGTTCGTTCACGTCCACGCTTTTCACCTCGCGTACTTCGACGCGATTTCCTTCGAGCATATCGGCAATGGCATCGGCCTCTTCCTCGCTCATGTATCGCTGGATGTAGACCGTCACTGCCTCGCAGGGTTGAATGTCGATCACGACACGCTTCGCCAGCCCCACGTTGTCGCCGACTGCCTGCAAGATCCGCAGGACTGCGCCATGATGCCCCGTGATCGGTTTCATGCGTGCTTCCCCCCGTCGCACATGCGGTCCACGATGCTATTGACCTGGGATCGCATCCCCTGCGGATCGCCCGGAGTGTTGACGATCACATGATCCCAGTCGGTGAAATCCGCCAGGGCATTATCGGCCGCGTCGTCCGTCGTGCGAACCCCCGGATTGTCCACCCGCACCAGCACAGCGCCAAGATCCCGCAGACGTTTCGCCTCATTGGGGAATCGCAGATCGGCAATGGCAAGGAAGCGATGCCGGGAATACTGCTCGAACAGTAGGTCGATCCAGATGTCTTCGTGGATCGCTCGCATCGCCATCCCGTATTCGATCCAGATTTGCCGGGGCGTCTTGCCGATCGCCGGCAGAATCTCTTCCTTGAGATGCCGCGTACTCGACCGCTCGTAATACTCCTCCATCCTGATGCCGGCCCAGCCAAAGAGGAAGTAGCACGACACCTTCAAACGCGATGCAAACGACGCTTTGGCAATGGGAATCGTCTCGATGTGTCCCCGATTGATACTGTGATGGAACGCCCGCTCGACGGCAAACGATGCCGCCGTATCCTTACCTGTTCCCTTTCGATGACCAAACGCTACAATTCTTTGCCGCATGAGCTATTCCTCTCGGGTTGGACGGATGCGCAATTCCACCTTGCCACGTCCGGCTTGCACACTGACGCTGTCGATGCGGTCGCCATGGACATCCTGCGGCTGAAAGATTTCCACCCCACGACGGGCACGATCCATGTACAACGCCACCCTTGCCCGGCGCGTCAGCACGGTACGCGGCTCGTCCAGGGGACGGGTTGCATACCCTTCCACGTCGTAGAGAAGTAGCAGGTCAATCCACGTCTCGATCGGCACGGAGTGCATCGCCTGCGTAACATGCTCGCAGGGGTTTTCCAGATCGAGAGCCGGCGGGCATTCCATGCAGGATTTCTTCCCCGGACAACCTGCGGGGTCCATGCAGACCTTGGAGAGCGGACAGGAGCAATCGGGCACTTCGAGGCGCAGCAGGATCCGTCCCAACTCCGAGGTAGTGCGGAGCGGTTTCGGTGCGGCGATGTCTTTCCCGGTTCGCTTACGCTTGGAAATGACCCTGCCTCCCTGCCCTGCATTTTCCATGTAGTATACCTGCTTCATCCGCAAAGTAGAATCAACAACTCCTAACGGGGCGTATCCGGCGGGATAGCTTGCATTGCCGGGGCAATCAATTTCAGTGTTGCCGTCGTCTCTGTATTCCGCCATACGCCATCCTTGAAGTGAAACCTGTGGGCGGGAATATCCCCCTCCCACGGCCCTTCCACCGTATGCAATCGCTCGGTGATGGATAGAATGCCATCTTTGAGCGACCAGTAGCCCACATAGATGACTTGCCCACTCCAGAGACAGGCGTAATGCCCATCTTTGGAAAGCCGGATCGTGCAAGGGATCGTTCCCCACTGGGCATCCCAGGTGCCCACGAGGTCGGCGGGAGTGATTGGGCGAGGCGTTCGCGGTCGCGGGGCTGGGGCTGATACTGCCCACGGACAAGCCAGAGCGATCAGCCAACCAATCGACAGCAGGAATCGCCGGGTCATTGCCGATCCCCCAGACAGACGGGAAGTCAATCTGCCTTATTGTACATCGCCACCCCCTGAAAAAGAGAAACAGCCGGCAGGTGCTACCCTGTCGGCTGTGACTCGCTCGATGGCCAAATATCGCACGGTGCGATATTTGGCGGTGGCATCACGCAGCGGCTTCCGGTTCGACCGGATCGCTGACGTTGAAGAATCGACCCGGCTCGTTGCGGAGCATGGTTTCCAACCGACGCAAGCGGGCGATACCCGCCGCATGGGGACCGAACAACACGAAGCTGTCCGGGTCGGCGTCGTGGGCGGTCTGGCACGACTGGCACAGACCGACCTCACTGTGGATGCAGGTCAAGGGCATCATGGGGCATCCTCACATATCTTCCTGTTTGTCACCACACCGTGATAGTGACTTCGCGGCATTCTTCTGGCACGGCGTCGAGTGGCACCTCGACGCGGCCCGACCAGTCGAGGTACTCCTGATCGTGACGGTGTTTCTCACACCGCCCTTCGTAGCGAGGGATCGGCGTGGGTCCGCCATTGCCTCCGTCGTAGTGGTATACCACCACGGACGGCGCTCCGCAGCCGGGGCGCAGACACGATTCGCCGTGGCTGCACTTTGTGACATCCACCTTGTACGTCGTCGGGGGGAGTCCCCCGAATGCATCTCGTCCGCTGCTCATCTTCCATTCTCCTCACTGTGGGGCTTTCGCCCCTGATTGATCTCCCGCATGGTATACGAACCATGCGGGAGGAAAATTACACACAGGTTTACACGATCGGGGCTTCGCATCGCTGCCAGTCGTGGGGGATTGCGGGCTTCGCCGTCACTGTGGGCTTCGTCGTGGGCTTGTCGTCGCTGGTGAGCTTGCCAGCTTCGAGGAGAGCGGTAAGGGCTTCGACGTGCCGGCAGTGGTGCCACCGCAGGAAGCCCTTGCATTCACAGGTGGACGCATCTCCGTCGATGTTCACGGAGTAGGCGGGTTCGCAGGTCAGCGGGTGTTCCGCGTCGAACTTCTCAAGGGTGAAGCCCCTCCCGAAGTCGCTGGCAATCTCCGCGAGGTGGTAATGGTCGTCGGGCTTCCCCTCTTCGGTGATCCGCACCACTCCCGCCTTGAGATCTTCGAGCCATGCCAGCAACCGGACGTTGCGCTTACGCTGAGTCGTCGGGGTGTACTTCCGCTTCTTCGTGACCTTCTTCGTGGTTGTGCTGCACATGGTCCCCACTCCTCACTGTCTCTTGTTTGTGTCGCAAGGCAACTTGCCTTGCATGACAGTATCCTATATCGACCTATACAGCATGTCAATCTTAATTCTCAGGATTATTTTGTACCGACCTATATGGCGTACAAACGGCTCACGCCCCGAAGGTCTTTCCCTCGGGGCGTGGGGACTGTTTCCTCACCATGGAGGATCAGCTATCGCGAGTGCTGCCGACCGGCAGCGTCAGAGATCACCGTCAACCACCGCCTGCACAGGCACCGCCACTGAACCCGCCATAGCCCCCGAAGGAGTAGGACGGGTAGTAGTAGACAGGCTGCGAAGGGATAGTGCGGTAGTAGATCACCGGGGATTGTGCCGCAGGCTTTTGAGTGGCGCAACGGCATGGATCTCCATCCTGGCAACCACATTGACAGTTTGCCGAACAGTCTCGGCACTTCCCGGCGGCGGTCGTCGTCACATCGACGGGACGGGTTGACGTGACGAGCGAACTCCCCGGCTGTTTCGCCGGCTGTTTCGCCCTGGCAACGACAGAAGGTGCAGCCGTGGCCCAGACCCACGCCGCGCGTGCATCCGTGTCGAGCGTGCCCGCCGTGGAGACGGCCGGCATCACGACTACCATCCACAGGATAGCCGAGATGGGACCACCTCCTTTCATGTATCGCACCATGAGTCAACCCTCCCAGGAATCACAGGGAACAACAATCACAGCATGGAGTCGATCACCTGTAGCACTGCCTTGATCAACTTTTTCCAATCGACGATGAACGATCCCTTGGCGGCGTGCGACGAGGAGAGCTTCTCCAACACCGCAACCGCCTCTTCCGTCGTGTAAGGCACGGTGGAAGCAATAGCGTCATGGTCATGCGGAACGATCTGATTCAAGCCGTAACCGACCACGATCCAGCCGGCGTGAATGTAACAGGGTAGGTCTTCCTTCTGCCCCTTGAGCAGTCCCAGGAAGACCTGAGCGGCCTCAACGGGGAACGAATCGGGATAGACGGGGAAGAGATTGTGCGGCATGGCAAAAGCCTCCTGAGAGAGTGTCAAATGTACCAGCTCAGATCCTGAGCCGGGAAGCCGTCGAACTGCGAAAAGGCGAACGAGTCGCCCTGCCGGATGATGCTTTCCATCTCCGATTTCTTCACCCAGAATCCGCCGGGCGGGGCATCGTCCGGCGGCTGACCGTGAGCATCGACGCCCCACGAGTTCAGGATGTAGAAGATCTCGCCCAGCGTCGGATGATCCCACCAGCCTTGAAGACTCATCTGGTGCATCCATGTAGTTGTGCGGCGATTGAGCAACACCGCCGGCTCGCCCTGCTGGGTCGGTCGCATCTGGCCGCCCCAGTCGGAAGCGATCGTGCAGGGGTAGTAGTTGCGCAACGCTTCACGGGCATCATCTGCCGATCGCAGTAGAGCGGTCGTCTTGACCAGATGTTTCTTGCTTTGCTCCATCCATTTCGAGGGGATGGCCGCGCCGTCCGACCATTCGTACTCCACTGAGGAACCCCAGGTGATGCCCCCCTGGTCGGTCCATTTGGGTAGTCCCTCAGTGTTCGCCGGGAGGATGCCTTCCGTGCGGATCGCCTTGGCGAATGCCGAACCGAATGAGCCGTCACCTCGCCCCCGCATCCCCGCATGAAACCGCGAACGACCGTAGGGCAGCAGGTAAAACGGCAAGATCACCTGTTCGGGATCGCGAAGACGAACCACCTCAGCCGCCGACAGATACCACGTCGCCTGTCCCCCGCCGTTGCCAACGCAGTTATGAACCACCAGACCGGCAGCAATAAACGAGTGATCGGTTTCCACCTCGAAATCGAATACGGGCAGACACTCAACCGGCTGCCGATCGACTCGCTTCACCTTGCGACAGTAACCGTACTCGCAACGGTTGGTATCGGTGTCGGTCGGGCGATAACTCGGAATCGTCGCCATGGTCGCTGCCAACTGCGGCTGCATGGCGAGAGCCTTTTTGCCAGTCAGGAACACGTCGAACGCTTCTCGGCTCTGCCCGCGTGCCTTTCTGCGTGAGCAGGATGCTCGCAGACCGCATGAGAGGGCAAGAGTAGTCATATCCCTTGCCAAACCTGGAGATGCCGTTACGCCCTGAATGCGGGCGCTGGGCCTATGGGCATCATGCTTCGCCGCGTATCCGTCACCATCCAGCCAACCATCCAGCAACGCCATGCGGATGTCTTCGCTGGCGTGCATGAACACGCCGGGCACTCGCTTGGTGTAGACGTTGCCGGGCACCAGATGCTTGATGAACGCCTCTAGCGTGGTGTTGGTAAAGACCACCTTGCGAGAGGTGCCCCGGCTGTTCGAGATGAAGGTTTCACCCTCCACGCCAAACAGTCCACGCACAAGGGCAAGTGTTTCGCCGCACAGGGATTCTTCATCACCGGCGAAGGTGAAAACCACCTTGCCGCTATCGCAGCCACCTTCCGCCAAATACAGACCGATGAGCCTGGCAAGCGACGGACACACTGGGACAAATCGGTTGATGGCATTGGTGTAGCGAGCTTTCACCAACTTCACCTTGCCCTGCCAGTCAACGCCACTTTTCAGGCACTGGCTTTGTGCGGCATTCACTCTGACCGGAGCGACACCATTCTCCATCAACGCATTGAGATCGACGGCACAATCACCAAGGATTTCAAGTACGTCAATCACCTTTTCGGAAGAGTCTTTGCGAGCGTGGCCGAGAATGACGCGGTCGCCTTCTTCCAGTTCGTCAGCACGAACCCACTCCAGACGGTCCGGTTGCCATCGCCAATCCGCATTCCCTCGCATGACTGCAACCTGATGATCCGCAGTCATGGTCAATGGGAAAGCAAAACCGGCAACATGCACCTTGATCATGTCGCCTGTGTAATTGCGCCGCATCGTCTCCACTACGGGGCGAAACTCTCCCGTATGGGACACCACCATGTCGCCAATGCTTACGTTCTCGATCGCCTTCTCGCTGCCGTCTGCCATGCGGATAGGCGTACCCGCCGGGAAGCATGATCCCGTCTTCTGGTAGAAGGTACGGAAGTGCTGGCCGTTGTTGATTTTCTTGCTGCAATCCCACAGCACAGCCTTTTTCGGGTCGTCTGACTTCCGCCCGCTGATCTCGAATCGCGGCATCTCGCGGATTGCCTCGTCTGCGAGACGGGCCTCTTCCTGCGTGCGGTCATCGAGGGGAATCCAGCCGAATCCCCAGACCTGCGAAGTCGGATCGGAGCCATAGACCGGCTGACTGGCCGCGATACGCGGGACGTAGAGATTGCCACCGTACTGGGTGTAAATGTCGCTCACTTGGCAATCCCCTCCAAAATGGACGCCAGACGGATAAACAGTTTCTTGGCGGTAGCGCGATGCTCTGCCGTCAATGCCGTCGCCGGATTCGCCGGCAGCGTCTTTTTCAACTCGTTCGCGATCTCATCCCGCAGCGACTGGATCGCCACCCGTGGCAACAGTGAGGCACTCACCGTGGAGAGCCGACCAAAGAGATCCCCCGCCGTGGCAATGTCCCCCGTGCCGATGAATTCCGCACCCTGGCGGTAGATTGAAGCCAGTGCCTTGACGTGCTTGGCCTTGTCCGGGTCCGCCGTAGCGACGTAGAGCGTCTGCAATGTCTTCGCCAGTGGATCGGCAGGGTCCGGCGGCGTCGGGTCCGGGCCGGGAGGCACCGGGTCGGGTCCGGGCGGCGGCGCATTCCCCACCACTACCACCGTCTCGACGATGTCGCTCGGCTCATCCGCCAGAGCCGTCACCGCCTGCAGGCGGTAGCGTCCGGGCTTGAGCGCCACGACAACGGCTACCTTGCTATCGCGAAGCAGATCGACGGGGAAAAGGTTCAGCCCTCCATCGACCACCCGCCACTTGACCACCTTGCCGGGCGTCTCGGCGGCGATACGGAGAAATGCCCCCGGCTCGCCTTTCACCTCCTTGGGAAGTACAAGACTTGGCCCAGCGAATAACGACGCGGCGGACAGAATCCACGCCGCAAGTACCGCTCGCATACTGCCCCCTTCCTGGCTCTGTCTTTCCGTGCAACGATGCGGCGTAACAGGATCGCCTGACACGCCCGGATCGTTGCCGCATTGCCCACTTGCCTTGCCCCCGATGTCGGGAATCAACCCTAAATCATCCCCCCGAAGCATCGCAAAACGGAGCCGGCTCAGTGTGAGTTGTCCCGCTGGGCTTCCCGCTGGTCGCGTTGCGATTCCCGGTAGTCCCGCTGCCACTCTTCGCGAAGGGTCCGCAGTTCGTCCGCCAGATGGTGGATCTCCTCGGTCATGGCTTCCTGTGCCTTCTTCCATCGCTCCTCATTGCGCTCCAGCGTCATGAGAAGATCGGATCGCTGCTCCTTCAACGCTGCCTGAAAAGCTAACTGCTGATCCCTGAGCGAAGTCAGGTACTCTTGCCGTTTGTGATCTAGTTGCTCGCGTGCCCAGGAGAGATCCTTTTCGCGGTCGGCAATCAGGCCGGGGATCGTCACCGTGGTTGTGCGATGCACCCAGACGAGGAAGACGGCGACGACGGCACCAGCCACGCCGAGATTGAGGATGGTTTGTGAGATCGTGTCCACGGTTGCGGCGCTCCATGATCAGGTTGGTGTCGGGAGGTTGCGACGGGCACTAACCGTAACAGTTTCCCCCAGTTGCGATCCAATGGACACCGCACTGACACTTGCGCCACAATGCCGACTTTACTTACCGACGCCGATTTCTCCCGAGGGAGAACATGGATACAACCGTGCTGATGATCACCGGAGGGGCCGGCTTCATTGGTTCCCACCTCATCCGCCAGATTCTCCACAGTCAACCCACCTGGAAAGTCCGCTCCTTCGACCTGCTCAATCGCAACGCCGAACAGTCGCGACTGGATGATGTCATCACCTCGGAACGTCTGGAGGTCTGGCAGGGCGACGTGGCCGATCGCTGGGCGGTACGGCAAGCCCTGCGCGACGTGCGTTACGTCATCCACCTCGCCGGCGAGCAATCCACCGATCAGGCCGAGGTCGGCAACAATACTCCCGTCCGCACCAACATTCTGGGGATCTGCACCCTCCTCGGCGCGGCCCGTGAATTCCATGTCGAGAGCTTTACCCACGTCTCGACCAGTGCCATTTTCCCCTTTCGCGACGAACCGTACGGCGAATACGATCCGCCGGCTCCGAACACGCTCTATACCGCTACCCGTGCCTCGGCGGAATGGCTGTCCCTTGCCTGCCATGCAGAACACGATTTGCCCGTCTGCATCGTTCGCCCCAGTTGCGTCTACGGTCCCTGGCAACTACCTTCCCAGGTTTTCCCCTGGCTGTGCTGGCAATTACTGCATGACCGGCAGACCCTCTTTCCGGTCAATGTCTGCCAGCAGTTACTGCACATCGAGGATTGTTGCGCCGGCATCCTGGCGGCGCTGGTCAACGGTCGTCCCGGATCGATCTACCACCTCGCCGGACTGGATGAGGCGGATGGCGTCGGACTGGCTGATCTGATTGCCAAGTGTCTAGGCAAGCCCAGCCGTGCCCATCTGACCGCCAACGCCAAGCAGGGGTGCCTTCTACTCGACAGTCGAGAGACGGAGGATTCCCTCGAATGGTATCCGGCGGTTCCGCTCGAAGACGGCATCGAGCAGACGGTACGCTGGTACGCCGATCACCGTGAATGGCTGCATCGTCAATGGAAGCGACTGTACTACTCCACCGACAGGTAGCCTTGCTGACTGATGACCGAACCACTCGCCAGAGTGATCGAGCAGGTCAGCGTATAGACCGTTCCCCGCTGTCCTCCGCCGATTCGCACCTGCACCCGTGCCGCGTTCGCCGAGGGTGTCCCCACCGTCAACCCCGAAGGGGACGAGGTTACAGTGACGCTGGCAATCGAGTCCCCGGATTGCAGTTCGGCATAGGCTCCGAAATCGAAGTAGTACAGGCGGGACCAGTTCGACAGTTTCGACAGGGTCACAGGTCGCAGAAGTCCCATTTCGGTTCGCTCCCATCGCCAGAGGTTGCCGGGATCTTCCATCCGCCAGAACAGTCTGCCCGTCGAATCCGTCACGAAGTCCCACACCTGCCCCGTGCCGATCTGCTGCACGATCCATAACGCCTGCCGGCTCGGGCCTCGCGGCGGCGTCTCCGTGATGCGATACCAGCTTGCCAGAGGGATTTCCCAGGACGGGTAGAGATCCCAGGATAGCCCCGTGGGAGTCTCCGCACAGGGACGCAGTGACGGCATCGGCAGAATCGATCCGTACTGCTCGGGAGAGACATGCCAGCCAGTGAGCGGGAACGGCTCGGGGAAGGATGCCACCGTATCCCGTTGCGCAGGATCGAGACGTGCCGGGAACTCCCCACGCCAGACATCGGGAAACGTCTCGTAGGGCATCGTGGGTACAACTAGCACCATTCCCCCCTGAAGGCGTCGGCGTGCCCGTGGCGGGTCGCCTACGCTGGGGAATGGCATGCGGATCAGTCCGTCGATGAACTCGCCGTAGTGGGTCGGCTGTATCGCGCGGCATGCTACCTGCGGATTGTCGTGCGTTCGCAGGTAGACTTCCGGTCGCACGTCCCAGCCATCGGGGAGAGCCACGGTCGGATGCTGCGGGATCACTCGTCGCGGCAACGGCAACGGATTCGTCGGTCGATTCCAGCCGAGAGGCAGAGCGACCAGGTTGGGCGGCGATGCCAGGGTCTGCAGCCCTTCGGGACGCCGGCGACGCACCACCGGATTGCTCGGCGGCTGGGTCCACTGTTCCGGGGTGGTCGCCAGACCGACCACCAGCGACATGGCCGACGTGAGCGAATGCGTCGGATAACGCGGACGCAGAGGGTTGTCATTCGCACGCAGGATCGGGGCTTCCGTCGCCTCGGGAACCCATCGCCAGACGTGGAAATCCTGCACCGCTCGTCGCCGACAATCGGGAACGGGATTGGCCGGTCGGAACCAACTCAACTGGTAGTCGCGGTAGAGGCTCGCATCGAGGATGGCGACCGTGAACCCCGGAGATGCCGGCACACGCCGGGGAGGGATGGCCAGTCGGGGCTGCCACGCTGCGGGCGACGGGTTGACGCGCAGCGACGGCTCGAATGGCTCGGCATGGTATCCTGCCTGCTGACGACGGCGGTAGGTCGGCTGCGCGGTCGCGTTGAGCCACCACGCTCGCAGGTCGTTGTATCCCGCGAGTGGAGCCAGGGACGATAGCCCCGGATCGGCTTGCCGTGGATAGCGGGGAGGATTCTCGCCGAGACGGTAGTAGGGGTAGGTCGGCGTCACCACCGGCGGCGGTGTCGAGTCCTCCACGAACGAGAACGCCCCCGGATCGGCTCGCGGCACTCGTCGCACCGGCTGCGGCTGGTGCGGGGCTTCCGCAACGAAGTGATCCTCGGCAA
>WBZY01000894.1_pt1 | contig 18824 bp, 15 predicted proteins | sample 5204191 | NCBI WGS metagenome assembly WBZY01 (sample SAMN12344363, study PRJNA552823) | activated sludge metagenome | biome: Activated sludge suspended growth; feature: Anammox Sidestream; material: Wastewater; isolation source: activated sludge from anammox sidestream of wastewater treatment...
GCCCGTCTTGATCCACCGAGAAACAGATTGCTTCGTGGAAACGCGAATTAATCAGACGTTCCCTAGTTCAAGTTTCTGGTCAGATTATCCGATATGCCTGCTGATATTGAGTGTCTACTATTACTCGGAACGGCAGGAAAGTACGATGGCTCGCCGGACTCCAATCTCTGAAGATCAGATCACTAAATGGTATGAGGAGGGACTCGGAAGTGGCTCTCGCGATTCTTATAAGCCGTGGCTCACCGTAAGAAGATTTTCGTCCTATGGTTTATCGAGCCGAGTAAAGAGTCTTTTCTGCGATCGAATTCATCACACATTTAGCATGCTCGAGCGACAAGTACTTTTGCTCCTCGAAGACCTCCCCAATGTGTGGGACATCAGAGAGCAATACCCACTCGATAGGGCTAGGACTCTTGTTATTGCCGATAATCTCGGCATTCGTCATCCTTATTATCCTAGGACAGGGGTGCCGACGGTTATGACGACGGATTTTCTGGTGACCTTCAAGCGTGGATGCCGACAATGGGATGTCGCCATCGCGGTCAAATACATGAAGGATGCCATTAGGCCACGAGTTCGGAACAAATTAGCCATAGAACGCGACTACTGGCATTCAATGCCCACTCTTGTCCGACACGTGATATTGACGGAGGAGGAGGCGTCGCTTCCATATGTAGGAAACTTGGAAATCATCCGTCCATATAGGCGACTAGAGTCGCTCTATCCCCTTTCGGCTCGAGAGGTGAAAAGAATTGCAAGACTACTGAGACCGGGAGTGCTCAGGCGGAAGACGAGCCTCGTTAAGCTGTGCACTGTCCTGGACCACAATTTGGGGTATCGGGTGGGAACATGTTTAAAGGTCTCGAGGCATTTAATTGCCAATCGAGAGTGGCCCATAGACCTGCACAAGCCCTATAACCCCCGCCGGCCTCTCTCCTTGACGCACACAGTTGACACACCCCTCGCCTCATACGTGACGGCCGCCTAATGGGTATCGCTAAGAACTCGCTTATTCAGTGGGTGGAGGATAGTCGACTAGACCGGGTACTCCGTATCGATCTGGAGCGGAATTGGGCCTCACTCTATCCAATGCCCGTCAATAACAAGAAGCCGATTGGTATGCCGTACGACATCGAGGCCGACGTTCTGCAATCGTCAGTTGATAATGGTACGGCCAAGATCGTTTTGGAAGATCCATATACGCAAAAGCCATCAACTGATAAGACAGATGGTGCTGAGGGTGGTTTGCCCGTTCATCGTCTTTTATGGAAGGAAAAGGATCTGCCAGAAGCGCATCGCGACGAGCGAGACAAGGTGTGGCAAGTATTGGGGCAGTATGTCGAAGGGATCAACATCCTTGATCGGGAAGAACGAAGCAAGATCGTTAATGAGCTCATTCAAATCCATAGATGGAAAAAGCCTGTCATCTACAAATACCTCCATCGCTGGTGGCAAGCGGGGCAAGTTCAGAATGCATTTTTGCCTTTCCGTCACCTGTGCGGCGGAAAGGGAAAGACACGACTGCGATCTGAAAAAGAGGAGAAGCGGACAGAATGCATTAAGAGGGGACGGCCTAGTGACTTAAGCAGATCTACGAACGAGCAAACCGGCCCCAATATGACTATCGAGATGCGAGATCGAACCCTGCGTGGGCTTCGAAAGATATTCGCCAAGCATAAAGGGATATCCTTCGCTGAAGCATTTAGAAGGCTGACCGAAGAGTATTTCAATGCCGGCGAATATGAGCTGCGTAGCCGCGTACTCGCCCCAATCCTGCTCCCCCCTTCTCGGCGCCCAACCAAAGGACAGGCCCACTATTGGTATCGTCATAGCGATCGCTGGATCGCCGACTTGTCGAGACGAAAAGGCCAGCGCATCGTCAAGCTCAAATACAGAGGAATGGTGGGCAGCCCAACCAAGCGTGCCTTTGGGCCTGGTTCGTGTTTTCTAATTGACTCCACTGTAGCCGACGTCTATCTCGTGAGCCAACTGTCCCGGAGAAGGATCATCGGACGACCGATCATCTATGTCGTCATCGATGTCTTTAGTCGTCTGATCGTTGGTTTCTACATTGGTCTTAGACCCGCCTCATGGCGTGGTGCGATAGCAGCAATCAAGAATGCTGCGGAAGATAAAACGGAATATTGCAAATCCATTGGGCTAGCTAGGCCGATAACAGAGGAGGAATGGCCCTGCCATTACTTGCCAGAGACCATTCGCGCAGATCGCGGCAAAGAATACTTGAGTTATGCATCAGATGATCTTGTGTTGGGGCTTGACATTCAGTTGGACAACACTGCGCCTTATCGAGCGGACTGGAAAGGCCTAGTGGAACGACAGTTTAAGTTGATCAATGAACGTGGGTTGAGTTGGACGCCAGGGGCAGTACGTGAAGAGCGAACCTTGATGGGGGAAGACTACCGGCTGGATGCGAAGTTGACCTTGCTCGAGTTCAAACAGTTGTTCGTTCAACTCGTTTATCAGCATAACAATGTACTTCCGATAAAAGAGTATCCCTACGAGGAGTTCATGATCGAGGACGACGTGCCGCCGTATCCAGTGGATCTATGGCATTGGGGAGCAGGTAATCGTAGCCATCTGCGAGAAGTGTCACCCGAACTCTTGCCAAATCTACTTCCCAGTGCTCAAGCGCGCATCACACCGAAGGGCATTATCTTTGAGGGTTTGTCTTACAGTTGCCAATCGGCAATACGAGGACATTGGTTTGATAGGGCTCGCGTGAACGGCACGGAATCGATCAGAGTTAGCTACCACGAAGAAAATACCAGCAGCATTTTCGTGAGGCTTCCAAACGGGCGGCTTGAGGAATGCCACTTGCTTGGACGCGATCATGCCTTTGCCGATCGACATTGGGATGACGTGATCGATTATTTTGCTGTGAAAAAGCAACAGAGGGAACGCTCGCGCTCAAATGAAGAGCAGCGCCTCGCTGATTCGAGGGCGGAGATAAAGGATGTCATCACCAAAGCTGTACAAAAGACAAAGGAATCGCCAATCACTGAGTCGAAATCGGCGAGCTTGAAGGGAATAAAAAAGAATCGCAAGGAAGAGCAGCGGCAGGAACGAAGAAAATACCGCTCCGCCAATGCTAAAGAGCTCGTGGACGAGAACGACGAAGATGTGAAGGTGCCAGACCGGTCCAACATGATCCGCAGTAAGACAATCAACAGAGTCCGAAGGGAAGGTAGACCATGAGCGGATTTAACAAGGGTGCGACGTGTCCTGCAAACTATCAGAAGACAGGGGTGCCTGATTTCGACGGAAATCCATTAATTGAAGCACTACCACCCAATTATACGGAAGAGGATATTGTTGAGCATTTAAGCTATGCTCCTGACTTACCCGCCAAGATTCGTCGCTTGCCGAGCCACACACGGCGATGTGTGCTTGCCTCTCAAATTCGCACATTGTTCCAGCCACTCTCTTTACATTTCGACTTAGAACGGCGTCTTGCTCAAAGCCTTCGAACGGGGTATCTACTTAGAAATCCATGCCCTAAGCGTCGCCAAAGCAGTACCGGAGGAAATAGTCAGCTTTTCACGCCTGGGTTGCGAACCTCGCCATCGCTGCAAACGGCACCATTAGGATTGTCACTCATTGGTATGTCGGGAATGGGGAAGACAACATCTCTTGTGGGGATTCTACAGGGGCTTTATCCGCAGGTTATCGTCCATAGTAGGTATAATGGGCAGCCACTGATTCTTCAACAAGTGCCATGGCTGATTGTGTCATGTCCATCTGATGGCGCTTCACTGAAAGAGCTATGCAATAACTTTTTTAGTGAGATGGATGCCCTGCTAGGGACTAAGTATGAGGAGCAGTATAAAGGGGAAACTGCCGAGCAACTAGGCCGGGCGATGGCCACAGTTGCCAGCGTGCAAGCGCTGGGCCTGTTGGTGATTGATGAGATCCAGTTCCTGAATGCCGCACGAAGTGGTGGTCATGAACGTCTTCTGAATTTCTTTGTGGAATTAGTGAATACCATAGGAATTCCGGTCGTAATGGTTGGAACCTACCATGCCATGAAGGTGCTTGGAAAATATATGATGCAAGTTCGTCGTGCGGGGGGAACTGAAGGCGAAATAATTTGGGACAACTGGCTCGAAGATAGTAGTGACTATCAGCTCCTCTGTGAGGCGCTCTTTCAACATCAGTATGTGAAGAAACCTGTGGCACTTTCGTCTGAAATGCGCAGCACGTTGTACGATGTCACTCAGGGAGTTACCGACTATATCGTAAAGGTCTTTACTGCGGCTCAGGTGCGCGCTATCGATGCAGGGAAAGAGCAAATTACCTCCGGAATAATCAGGTCCGTTGCAAAAGATTTGCTGAGACAGGCCGAGCCTTTTCTTGATGCCTTAAGGCGAAAGGATCGAGGACGGTTGATGGAAATGGAAGACGTTGCTCCGATCGATTTGGACCAATTTTTGGCGCGAGAAAGCAGAAAAATTAAAGTTGTTCAGAAAAATAGCGACGATAAAAGGCCTACGGCTGAGCAATCCTCAAGTGGAAGAACAGATCAGCGGAAAGCGCGTCAAAAAAAGAAGGCGAAACAGAGCAAGGTCAAGAAAGCTGCCTAACTAAATGGATGCGGACGTCCTTTCATCATGATTGGGTGGTTTCCTAATTTATATCCAGATGAGCTGTTATCGAGTGCGTGCGCTCGCTATGCAGATACATTTCGATATCCTGCTCGGATGAGCGCAATTTCTGATCTGTTTGGTGATCGCTGCAGTCGAGTGGCTTACGATGTGCCAGGACAGCTAAACCGTCTTGTAAGCCAGCTCCCAAGTAATAGTGGAATAACCCTAGAGGAGCTGCTCTATCGACATACTCTTTTCCCATTCTATGTCAGCACGCGGTCTCCCGAGAAAGCACGGCATATTATTGCGGCACTTGGAGATTCCCCCGCTACGGTCTTGTACCGGGCCGTCGGAATGATAACGTATCGACAGCATTGTCCCCAGTACCTGCGATTTTGCGATGAATGTGTCAAGGAAGATGTGTCTCTATATGGAGAACCATATTGGCATCGCCTGCATCAAATTCCTGGCGTGCTTCTTTGCACGAAGCACGAGTGCCACCTTATGGAGAGTAAAGTAGGGGCGCAGGGGGCATCCCTTGTAAGTGCCAAGACCAGAACTACTACGATGAACACAGGCAGAACGAGCAGGTCCGCCAATGGGCATTTGTTAGGATTTGCCAATGATGCCAGACGAATCGTGGAGGAAGGCGTACTAATCCAGCTGTCTGGTCTTCGCTTTCAGTATCGAACTAAGCTTGAGTCCACAGAGTTTATTTGGAATGATAGGCTTTCGACCGATAAACTAGGCCAGGCGATAACGGGGTTTTATACCTCAAACCTACTTCACCAACTATCGTTCAGCGCCTATTCAAATGATATGCGGAAGTTGGTAAACAGAGTCCTTGGTGGGCCTAATTATCACCCCCTAGAACACCTCGTCATGATGAGATTCCTACATATGCCACTGGCTTAACCTCCCATGCTCGGTTTCTTTGTGCAGCCTCAGCCGGATGAAACCCTCTACAGTATCTTTGCCAGATATGGCCAAAGAGTGCAGTATCCTGGACGCCTAAAGCTGCTTCACGAGCTTACAGGCTCTCTGAACCCAATCAATCTCAACTTTCTTCCTAGTCGCCTCGATCATCTTCTCTCGATGCTTCCGCCAGGCCATAGCCTTACGGCAAATTATTTGATGGACCATCACACCCTATTGCCATTTGTTAGCTGTTTTTGGTCTCCAGAAAGAGTCAGTTTTCTCCGTAATGCCATGCGTTCAGCAAGCGGCAATAGAGCGGAGGTGTTAGCGGGACTTCATGCGAGTCACATGCCTTTGCCGCCGTGGGTGCGTTACTGCAGAACATGCGCTGACGAGGACCGCGAACAATTCGGATTTCGATACTGGCATAGAATGCACCAATTACCTGTCATAGATATCTGCCCCCTGCATGGAGTTCCGCTTCAGAATAGTTCAGTCCCATCGCTGATGCGAGCTCAGTGGCGAGCCCTGGTATCAGCTGAGGACGGAATAAGACAGTCAACCAGAAGATCCGAAGCGGTAGGTATGGATCGTCACAAACTAAGACTCGCTTGTGATTGCCAATGGATTCTGAACAATCCTGGCAATGGTGTCGATCCGGCGGAACTTCGCGACCGATACTTCACCTTGCTCCAAGCTAAAGGTTTGGCGACCTGGGGCAATCGTCTGCGGAGGAACCATCTTATAAATGAGCTCCAGAACTTTTACTCAAGGAAGTTCCTGGGCAGCGTGCACTGCATCATCGGCGGCCCGGATCGAAATAATTGGCTTGTCCGGATGTTTTATGCCTCTCGCATACGGATGGTGCATCCTCTGCAGCACTTGCTGGTTATTCATTGGCTGGGATATTCAGTTTCAGAGTTTTTACAGACAAAAATCAAATCACACCCATTCGGTTCAGGGCCATGGCCCTGTTTAAATCGCGCCTCCGACCATTTTCAACGTATGATCATTCCTTCGTGTCAGGTTACGCGCTCGCCAGTTGGTGGCGTACCACTTGGAACGTTTTCATGTCCGACATGCCTGTTTACCTATGTGAGACGAGGTCCAGATGAACGACCAGAAGATATGTTCCGAATTGGGAAGGTGAGAAGCTGGGGCCGAGACTGGGATAAGACTCTACGACGATTGTGGATGGACCCAACGATTGAGTTCAGAGAGATGGGAGTACGTCTAGGGGTGTGTTTTGCAACCATCAAGCGTCAGGCAGCGCGGCTGGGATTACCTACGCGCCACACGCTGAATCCTGTTACGACAATGCCCTCCAAGGAAGGCGTAATTAATGTTAGGAATTATGATGGCGAAACCGGTCGTCGGATATCGTGATCTGTTCAACTATTGGGATGTGTGGTGTGGCTAGGATTCAGGTGATCTAGGTTGATGGTCTGATGATTTCGGACAAGATCATAAATTATTTCAATCAGCCCCGACATGGCCTGCTTGTCAGATTTGAGCACAAGGGTAGCCAATGCCTGGTGCGAACTGAGCGCACGAACGACAGCCTGCTGGACTGCCCCAGGGAGGTTGCCCTTTAGTGCTTGTTCGCGGGTGTTGTTCTCCACCTGGGCGACCACAACATCATTTTCCTTTGCAATCGCCACGACGTGATTCACGAAAGTCGCTTGGTCTCGAAGCGGAGTCGCCTCACCAAACAAGCGATTCAAACGTTCGATAATCTCGCGAACATACTCTGGATCATCTCCTGTTCGTGACTGTCCTCCCGGGCCGATAGGGTGGATGATTGGAGTCTCTTGACCATCATCGCGCGGCTGGTCGTTAGCTCGAATATCATAACCAGTAAGAACAATACCCTTCAGATCCACGTTTTCATGAGGCTCACTGTCGAGCCGCTTCTGAAGCAATTTTGCGAACGCTGCAAAATTCTCCAAATCCGGATCACCGAATTCGATCAGCTGGGCCACATACCCATAGGTACGGCAAAACCGTCCCAGTCCCGTTTTGAAGCTCATCAGGACCTTGAGTTGGTCACCAACGTCTTTGCGCTGGTGATCGGCAGCGTGCATCCCATCTTTATTGCCCTGCTTTCGAGCCTTCTCGTAAGCAGTCTCCAATGTCTTCACACTCTCCCATAGGGCCTTGAGTCGTTCATTGAAGAGGCGGGTCGGACGATCCGTGGCAGCATAGAGTGCTTTGTGCTGTGGTTCTTTGGCGTTAACGATGTCGTGGAGGGTGCTGAAGCGGGCCGTTTTGAATGACTCGAGGTCGGCAACTTCATATAGATGCTGGCCATCAAGCTGGTCTTTCATGTCGTAGACAACGTTGGCATCCTGGATCTCGTCAATTTGTGCGCCAAGATCATATTTGGCAAAGGCCGCCCTTACCGTGTTCGGTTCGTTCACAAAATCAATAATAAACACCTGGTCTTTTCCAGGAGCGTTGCGGTTCAGACGTGAGAACGTCTGGACGATCTCTACATCGTTGGCGATCTTTTTGTCGATGTACATGGCAACCAACTTGGGCTGATCGAAGCCAGTCTGGAATTTATCTGCCACTAACATCACGCGATATTCAGGTCGTTCAAATGCGATCCGGAGATCATGCTCGGAGACGCCTGGATTCATGCTGATCTCGGTGAATTCCTCGCCGTCATCCACAATGAACGCTTCGCCGCCCATCCGTTCATCATCAGCATGTAGAACCTGTTTTCCGGTCACTTTTCCAGAAAACGCAACCAGAGAACGAATACCTGCGTATTCCGGATGCTGCTGGATATAGGCATCGAAACTCTTCTTATAGCGTACCGCTGCCGGTCGAGAACTCGTGACAATCATGGCCTTGGCTTTCCCGTTCAAGCGGTGAGCCACATTGTTACTGAAGTGTTCAATAATGAATTGTACTTTTTGGGTCACATTTGTGGGGTGCAGTGCCATCCATTGTGCGAGTGCCCGCTTGGCTGCTTTGCCGCTCACTCGATTGAGATCCTCAATCTGCTTTGCGAGGTTAAAGGCTGTCTTGTACGGAACGTACCCTGAAAGGACGTCAAGAATAAAACCCTCCTCGATGGCTTGGCGCATCGGGTAGCGATGGAAGGATTCAGGAAGGTTAGCTTCTGACGCCGGGCGGGATGGATCGCCAGGTCGGCCAAATAACATCAACGTGCTATGCTTCGGCGTCCCGGTAAAAGCGAAGTAGCTGATATTTTTAGGGCGCGATCGAGAGTTTTGAAGTTCGGTGAGCAATTCTTCCACTGTCAGAGATCCGAGTGCTCCTTTGCCACCCATCACGAGAGCCGCTTGAAGCTTCGCCGCAGTTGTCCCAGTTTGCGAGGCATGGGCTTCATCAATGATCACCGCGAAGCTCTTATCCTTCAGCTTGCTCTGGGTGACGATCGCCTCCATGGCGTAAGGGAAGGTCTGAATGGTAACCACAATAATCGGCGTGCCAGCGAGAAGCGCCTCAGTTAACTGATCGCTCTTAGATTGGCTGGATTTCTGACGATCAATTGCGGCAATGACGCCAAACTGATGATCGATCTGTTTGACGGCCTCCTGGAGTTGACTATCCAAAACGGTACGATCGGTGACGATAATGACACTGTTGAAAATCGCCTCGCCATTGTTGCGACGCAATTTCACCAAATCGTGTGCGGTCCATGAAATCGTACTCGTTTTGCCGGATCCCGCACTATGCTCGATGAGATATTGCATCCCAGGCCCATGCTTTTTGGCGTCAGCAATCATCTTGTTGACGGCGGACCATTGGTGGTACCGGGGGAAGATCAGGGTCTCCTTTTTGGACCACTTTCCTTTCAGGTCGGCGACGTCTTTCTTTTCGACGTAGACGAAACTGTGAAAGACACGCAACCAGGCATCACGATCACACACTGATTCCCAGAAGTAGGCGACGGGGTATTCGCCGTCAGGCCGCGGCGGGTTGCCAGCATGATCGTTGTGCCCCTGGTTGAACGGAAGAAAGTAAGTGTTCAGACCATCGAGTTTGGTCGTCATCTGAATCACGGAATCGGACATGGCAAAATGGACGATCGCACCTCGCTTGAACGTTAAGAGTGGTTCGCGGCGTTTCGTCTTCGGATCAAATGGAAGGCGGTCGGTGCGATATTGGTCCATCGCCGCTTCGGCCGACTGGGTGAAGTCGGTTTTCAGTTCGACGGTGGCGACCGGGATCCCATTAATAAACAAACCCAGATCAATGGCCAGTTCACGGGAAGGATGGTACTTGAGTTGTGGGACCACGCGCAGAATATTGGCGGCGTAACGCTTGAGGATGGTCTTATTCCGCGCGTCTTCTGGAGCTGCCTCGGAAAGATCCAGATGGCCGCACCCAGCGATGGAGAACCCTCTGCGGAGCACGTGAATAGTCCCATGAGTCTCCAGCGCGTTGTCCAGTCGATCCATGAGCGCGTCAATCGCCCGCTCACGATTGTCCTTTTGGAACTTGGTCCATTTGTCGTCTTGACCGGATGCTTTCAGCCAGCCAATTAGATCATCGGGATACAGGGCGCGTTCCGTGTCATAGCCCTTCGAATCCCCAACGTTCCAGCCTTGGGCTTTCAGCTTGGAGACAATGTATTCCTCGAAATGTCGTTCCTGATGGGCCGTGTTATTCATGCGGGCTCCCGGAGATCGATTTGGCCGGTGACGGCAGCGGTGACCAGAGCAGAACGGCGTTTATAGAGAAGACCGATACTGTCTTGAGTTTTTTTGATCATGGTATCAATGCGTTCTGAGTGCTTTGTGAGTTCATCAGCAATGGCTTTCTGTTCGGCGAAAGGCGGAAATGGGAAGCGGTACTCTCGGAATTTTTCTGCAGGCAAGTGTGAAATGGTTGACCTATTATCACTTTCACTGAATACCCCATTTGTCTTCGCAGCAGATAAAACATAGAAGTAAAACTCGACATAATCTTTGTCGCCTGAGACCGCTCGAAGACGATGCAGTGCTTTTTGGTATCCAATAACGTTGCTGTCACCACGCCAAATCGCAGCTCGCCCGACATCTCCTCCTTCGCACACGAGAAGGTCGCCATTCTGGATTGTATAGCGATCGATTTCATTCGGTGGAATATCCATAACCGGGAGATCGGCGGTATTAATGCTACCCCACTGAACATCCTTGTTTCGAAGGTACGGGATGGGATGACTACCGGTGATTCTTTTTTCGTCAAGCATCTTTCCAAGCTCCACATAGTACCGGTAACTCAATTTACAGACGGACCAACCCTTTGGCACCCCTCCAATCCATTCCACCCCTGAATCTTTCATCTCGGCCTTCGGGTTCAGCCCTTTTGTCACGGCATGCGTAATCAGGGCCTGGCGCTTCTTGGTCAGGAGTTCGATAAATTCAGTCTTCTTGGCGATGAGGGCATCGATGCGGGAGGTTGCGCGATCGAGGATTAATGCTATTCGCGTTTGCTCACATAAGCTCGGCACTATAGTTTTCAGATTTATCAATTCCGCTGCATTGATTGCTGGATAACTAAGCCCCTCAGAATGAGACTCTACCGCCTGGATGAGCAACTCATTGAGCATAAGCCATTTGAGGAATTCCGGTCTGAGCTGTTCGACACGAGCGCGAAGTATGGCGAACCCCGTCGAGTACACGCAGTCGGCATGTTTGTCATCAACCGATGCCACTGCCTTAAGATAAGTTCTAACAGTCGAAACTATCACGTCTCCAACTTTTGCCTTGCGCCGAGCGCGAGAAGGAGCATCACCAAACAGCATTAGTTCTTCTTTTGTGATTCCTTCATTGTGGCTAACAGCGGAAATGTCGACATACCTTATTGGGGTATCGGGTGACACAGATTCCTGAAGGCAGTCATCATTACATGAGGCTACTACCTTAATAGGTTTTGTATTCCAGTGGACCGGCACTGCGTTGATCCATTCCAGTCCTGAAGCCTTGTATTTCGGATACGGCTTGTAGTGACTCATTCCGTCACCTCGCCAAGCAATGCTGCAATCTCGGCCTCAACGCGCTTCAATTCCTTATCGATATCCTTCAATTTGGGTGGCGCTTCATACTTATAGAAGAAGCGATTGAAGTTGATCTCGTAGCCGACAAGCCCAATCGCCTTATCTTTCTTATCCAAGTAAGACTCATCGATCCAAGCATCTGACACATGCGGCAAGACCTCTCGATCGAAGTACTCGCGAATATCTTCGAGCAGTGGGACGTTCTCGTAATCAGTTAGATCAGGGTCAGACACAGGACGACTATCGACGTCACAGGCCGGTTCGCCCTGAGGATCACGAACCCCAAACGCGTGAGTCAGCGCGTTCAGGAACCCTCCGCCAATTTTGCTGACCTCTTTTTCCTTTTTGGCTGTGTTGGTTACGAAGGATTCAGCCCAACGAACCGGTTGAGTGGATTCCATGAACGGCTTCAACGCGCGTGTCCAGACCTTCTGCTGTGCCGGCGTGAGCTTGGTCCATGCTTTTTCGGTCTGGAGGGTTGCCATCGTCTCCGGGTTAATGTGCAGGGCCATCCGAAGCGGACGCAGCACGCGAATGCGGCGATAGGCAAAGCGTCTCGAGTCAACCATCCGACTGATGTCAGTGTCCTCCGCAGAAGCATAGATATCGACGATTTGACGAATCTGATCGTCACTGATGATTCGGCGCTTATTGCCTTCGTTTTTTATTGGGGTATAGAGGCCGGTGGCGTTGATCAGTTGGACCAGACCTTGTCGATGCTTCGGTTTCTTGTTCGACAAGATCCACAAGTAGGTCCCAATGCCTGTTCTAAAGAAGATTTCGGTGGGCAACGCCACGATGGCTTCCACCAAATCCTGTTCCAAGAGCCACCGGCGAATTTCGGACTCTCCTGACCCTGCGCCACCATTGAATAATGGCGAGCCGGAGAGGACGATCGCGGCGCGGCCACCCCCGTTCTTGGGGTGTTCAAGTTTACTAGCGAGATGGAGCAGAAACAGCATGGATCCGTCGTTGATGCGGGGCAATCCTGGTCCAAAGCGGCCGTTATAACCCTTTTCTTTATGCTCGCTCGTCACATCAGACGCATCCTTTTCCCATTTTTTCCCAAACGGCGGATTGGACAAGCCGTAGTGAAAGCGATCGCTGGGAAATTGATCGTTGGAGAGCGTACTGCCCAGCTTGATGTTTTTTGAGAGATCTCGTCCAGGGTCAGACTCCAGTGTGCGCAGGAGCATGCTGGTGAGACAGACGGCATGAGTTTCCGGTTCGAGTTCCTGTCCATGCGGCACCAAGACTGGAGGAACTTTGAAGCGGCTACCGTAGTCGGCGATATGATTCATCGCATCAGTCAAAAAGCCACCCGTGCCGCAGGTTGGGTCGTACAGCGTGCGAATCAGGCCCGGGTTCGAACGGAAGAGGTCATCATCGGGATCCAGCAGGAGTGCCGTGGCCAAATGAACCACATCGCGAGGAGTCATGAAGTCTTCAGCCCCTTCGTTGACTTCCGACCCAAAACGACGAATCAGGTGCTCATAGACATTGCTCATCACTCGATCGGGGACCGTGCCCGGATGTAGATCGATCGCAGCAAAGTTCTTGCAGATTTTGAACAGAAGGCCTGCCTTGTCCAGGCGAATGACCGTATTCGTAAAATCAAATTGTTCAAAGATTACACGAGCATTGTCTGAAAATTGCGCAATGTAATCCTGGAGGTTCTGCCTGGTCTTCGTACCACCCAATGTGACGAGCTCATATTCGGAGGTGTTGTAAAACGGATACCGGGTCGTCTGACGCAGGATCAGGTCAAGATCGATGCCCGATTTGTTGTGTCTCTTCTGTGCCTTGAGGACAGCCTGGCGCGTGGGTTCAAGGACGCATTCCAGACGACGAAGCAGCGTAAACGGAAGGATGATCTTGCCAAAGTCGGTATGTTTAAAGTCACCCCATAAGTCTTCGGCGTTTTTCCAGATGAAGTCTGCTAAAGAGGCCCCTGATCCCGTGAGTTTCGTCATTTTGTCATCCAGTGTGATGTGCGAGTTCGCTAATAGATTGAGGGCGTCGCGCTCAATGTGGAATTAAACGGAACACCTAATGGCATACATATATAGCCGAGGTGCAGGACCTAGTATCTTCTTCACGCCAATTAAAGCGAGGAGATGGCTCAGATTCTTCTCGGTCACACGTAGTCCAGCGTGGGGCAGTGAGTAAATCGATATCTTTTCGCTCAGAGATCTTCAATTAAACCGACAGCTTAATAGCAATTTGTCGAGGGGCAATTGTACTCCCGTTTGGCGAACTCGCGCGAGATGGGATGGAAAGAATTGGTGATGGGGCACAGCCGCCCGGCAGTGAGAAATACTGGTCTGAAGGGGGAGTCCTTCACGGTGCCGACTCCCCCTTCCAAACGGCGAATCTACCGAAACCAGACCAGGTCGATCCGTTTTGTGGTGCACGTACAAAACTGTACTAAATGCATTGGGCGTCCGGCACAAGAGGCAACGCCGCTCGCAGGACTACTCCATTGCCGTCGCGGCGGCGGTCCTAGCAACAGTTATGATGAATCGTGGCCCCGGCGACTAGCAGTGCAACCATAGCTTTACCCGTGTGTTGGGGGTTGCGTAAGTCACCAACACACTCGATTTGGTGTGAGCTTGGCTCTCTTGGTGGTCTGAACTGGGCCGCCGACAGGGAATTCGCGCAGGTAGCGCTCGTGATACGGCTTAATTGAGCGTGAGCAGGTGCCCCGCTCGATTCACAGCTGTCCTGGAGGGAGCCGTCACGACGTTCGGCATGAGCTGTCCTGGATAGGCTTGACCTTTGATGGACGGATCGAGCGGCAGGCATTGGGTGCCATTGACGACGTATGTCTTGATGGGCGGCAACGTGGGTGGTACTGGTGGGAGCTGATACCGTACCGTGAGGGCCAATTCAATTGGTGTCTCCTGACGATTGTAGGCCACCAAGGGCGCGCCCACTGGGATCGCACAGGTCGAACGAAAACTGGTCATCTGTTCTCTCGAGCATGACGGGTAGGTCCGATAGGCACGGTGCTGCTGAATAGCCTCGACGTCCTGCTGCGAGGGGACCACCATCCAATCCAGTGGACCACTGGTGTGGAGATCGATATCCACCTGAAGAGGCGTGGTGGCGGTGAGCGTGGTCACTGAGAGTGACCAAGGCTGGATCCAGCGCGTCTCTTCCCGCAGGACTGGCGGTTGTTGGATGGCGTACCGCTGTTCAAGCGTGGGGACGATCGTCCGTGAGTCGACCTCGCAGGCCATGGTATCGGCATGGTCCTCTGTGAAGACGAGATAGTTAGGAATGCCGACATTGTCGAGGAGTGATGCGAGGAGAATCGACAGGTCTTCACAATCTCCCGCGCCAATGTCGAGTGTCGCCTGTGGGGATTGAATGTGCTCCCGGGCAACAGGATCGGCCAAATAGCCGATCTCCTGTTGAACGAATCGATACAACTCCGTCAGCACACATGTGCGATCGCCGGCTGGACAGTCTTTGACTTTTCCATAGGCCAGCGCCCGAAGCCCATCGGATTCCGGCACGATGGCATCCAGATACCGCTGATAGCGATGGGCTGGCGATTGGAGTGGCGTGCGGGGACTGACGGGGACAGGGGCTGCCTGCTGCGTGGTCGGCGGCGCTTGGTTCGTGACGGTGTGCGTCAGGCGGTACCACGACCCTAGCCCGATCAGCACTAATCCGATCACCAGGACTCGGCGCGTCGGCAAACGAGAAGCCGGCAGGGGATCCCGGTGGTGCATGTATGCTCGATCGCGGACGCCCATGGGTCTGTCCTATCAAGAACATGAGGGCTCGCAGCCTCTCTGCGAGCCACGGGAGCTCATACCTGCCTCCGCGGCATTGCTCGCGGCATCCATCGCACCCTATCACGAAGAGGGAGAATGGCCCATGATTTGCGCGATTTGGGGCCTCATCGCCGTCGCGACGGCAAGCGGGACCCTCGGACTACCGTCAGGGCTCAGTAGAGACGCGCTGATGGATCTCTCGGGCACGGGTCCTGACTCGATGTCCACCCCTGGCAGTCAGTGCTCCGACGACACGGGCAAGAGAGGACCGAGGATTGGGAAAGCTAAGCCCATCTGCATGGCACGCTTCCACCGCTCCTGGATGCGGCACGTGCCGAGTGCTTGCGGGTCTAGTGGGGTGGTGAGCCTGATGCGGCTTACACCAGTTCAGGAGCTATCCCTACTTCGCAGCATCGAAGTAATCCGGCGCGAACGTCCGCCCACACTGGTTACAGTGCCATTCCGGCCGCAGAGGGGCGCCACGCCGACCGGGAACGTCTGGCCTGATCAGCAGACGTTCTGGGACGACGGGGGTCTGGCAGATAGGGCAGTAATGGACAGGCTCCTCTGGGTTCATGGCACACCGCTAAGATGGTTGGAGGCATCGCCTGGAACCTCCACGCACCAGTCTTTGGTCTTGGTCCCGCCGTCATAGGGTATCGCTAGCTCTTGCTTGATCAAGACCGCGCTGAGATGCTGGCCATTGGCGATCACCCTTGGGTCGATTCTGAAATGCTTGTCTCGGCTGGCGTTGCGGAGATGGATGGTTTCGGCTTGGCTGAGGATCGAACGGACCACGTCTCTCGCCTGGCGGGCGAGCTGTTTCTCCCGTTCACAGTGCCCCTTCATTTCTTTGGTATAGATTGGGCGGCTTCTGAAGGCTTGAAGTGCTCTGGAAAGCGACCGAACACCCACACCATGACCTTCGGGAAAACCTTGGCAAGAATTCCGGTTCCGACAACCATCGCGGTGAAGGCAATGAGGTGGGTCATAGGCCCTCTCAGGAATGGCTCAATACTAGCAGATACCGGACACCAAGGCCATCCCCACATTCCCCGGCGCTGGTGTCACTATTGGGGGAGGGTCAGCATTCGTCTGAAAGTTGAACTTTCCTTCCCACACAGCCCCCAAGGCTTTTCGCTTGCCTCCATGACCTCGGTCGCTGAAATTGCGGGATGGGCTGGCTTGCCGCTATGGACTCACGCGAGCCGGCGGATCTGACGAGGTGAGCTAGTGAGCGTGCCGAAGGTACCGTTTCAAGCGGACGGCCTCCGGTGTGTCGATGGCATCGATGCGGAGCCCAACTTCTTGCCCGCGGCTCCACGCCACCACCGCGCTGTGGACGTGGATGCTCTCGTCAGCTTTGTCCAGATGAAGGATGATGGTCAGTTCCGTCCCTGCCGGCACGGTCTTCTCTGCATCGATTCGGCATCCCGTGGGCGAAAGGTTCCACACGACCCCCCGGCTGCGAGTGTCCTCGTTCAGAAAGAAGGCCGTGCCCTGGATGGGAACGCGGCGATAGGTTCGGAGACGGACGCGTTGCGGTGTAGCCAGGAACGGCAGTCTACCGGATCAAGTGGCCTCAGGCGATACCCCATTGGGATGAAGGAGGTCAGGGACCACGCGCCAATGGCCGTGAATATCGCCAACCTTAGTAGCCCATACCCAATGCGTGTGATTCCGTGACGAGCGCATCAAGGGCTTGGCAGCGTTTTCGATCAACGCTCTGCTTGTCGCGCATGAGATCCTCGAGAAGGATCCGGCGCTGTGTCCCCACTGTCTGATGCGGGATCGTGCCTGCTTCGAGCAGACTCACGAGAAAGGGTCTGGAGACGTTCAGGGCGTCGTCAGCTGAGCCTGAACGGGCAGGAGGATGACACCGTTTCCTGCCGCCATCTCTGCCAGGAGATCACGGAGCAGTTGGATCGCCGATGTCGGCAAAGGGAGTGTGTGAGAGGCGTTTAACTCTCCCCCAATCTGGAATCGAAGAGGCCCAAGACGATCGCGATAGCTGGCCAGCGCCCGACAGGCTTTAGGTCGTCGCCATGGGCACCCTCCTACATTGCCCTGAGCAGTCCTATTTCAATTCGAGTGGGGCCGCGATCCACGCCCCGCCCCACCATCACCGGCCCGTCGTGCGCGACAGTTCGCCCAGCGCGGTCTGCGTATAGCCCGTGCCGGTAAACACTCCCGCCAGCATGGAGGCGCCCTCAGGCAGGGTGCTGTACTGAATTGCGCCACGCCCATCGCGGAAAGTTTTGTCACCGGTCATGTTTGCGGTGATGGTAATGACGAGGCCGTTTGGTGTAAATGAACCGTCATTCTGTTTTTTGACGCCTAGTCCTTGCAGCATGACCCGTTCACCAACGGCCTCGCTTCTTTTCAGTATATCATTGTGAAAGCCGCACCCGTCCCGGGTGATGACCCCCTTCGCCGTCAGTTCGTCGCATTTTTTCGCCGCCGCTTCCGGCGTGTTCTGGATCAGCGTTTCGTCGGGCAATTCGGGCTTGCGGACGTCGTACATCTTCACATCCTGCATCCGGTCGGCGACGCACATTTTCGCTGCGGGCGTGCCGATGGGCTGGTCGGCCTGGATGACGTACCCGACTGTTGCGAGGCCGTTTGTGTCGAATGCCCCGGCCGTGAAGATGTGGCCGATCTGCTTGTCGACGGATTTGGTCGTGCCGTCGGGCTGTTGTTCGAACAGGATGCGCTGGTTGCCGAAGGCGAGGGAGCGTTGCCCTTCCGCTTTCAGTGCTTCCGTCATTGTGGCGGGCGTGGCACAGAAGCCGACATCGGCACCGTTCGCCGTAGCAGGGGGCAGGCAGGCGAGGGCAGACGATGCAGCAATCGCCGTGAAAAGACCTGTCAGTGCATGTCCCAGATCGCTGGGCCTCCTGTCCTCCCACGGCCCGTTGAGGCGTGGCCATCCCCATGTCGACACATCGCTTGCTCTGACACGGCATGCCTCGACGGGCCGACGATGATTTGTTCGCCTCGTGTCTTTCTAAAATGTTTCGCGGAAATCATCGGGCAGCTCAATCTTTTTGTCAGTCGATGAGGTATCTCCGTCGATCATGGGCTTTTCCTCTATATGATCGACGGAAGACGCGGCCTGAGAACTCCCTGACGTTTCGTGTGAAGTTTAATAACCAAGCTGAATGGGGAGTCTAATGGTATGCCGACTCCCCGTGTGTTTACGCTTGTATGACGAGATAATAATGCACTGCAAGATTGAATCAGATCACGTCAAAGCCCGTGTCATGTTAAAATGATTCCTTGAAATCATCTTCCTTCTCAGCCTCTTTATTGGCCGACGAGGCATCTCCGTTAACTATGGGATTTTCCTTTAATCTAATCACAGGTGCGAGATGTTGCTTTCCCCGCTGCACGTATAGTGCAATCAGATCTTCGGTTTGAAATTGCTTAGGGAAGGTCTGATTTATTCTCTTTGCATGATGTGCTAAGGGTAGCGCAGCACTGAACTGGAGGCGTGCCCCA
>WBZY01000678.1_pt1 | contig 18813 bp, 16 predicted proteins | sample 5204191 | NCBI WGS metagenome assembly WBZY01 (sample SAMN12344363, study PRJNA552823) | activated sludge metagenome | biome: Activated sludge suspended growth; feature: Anammox Sidestream; material: Wastewater; isolation source: activated sludge from anammox sidestream of wastewater treatment...
AGTTGCCCGGGAACTCGCGGAGCTGGCCCTGGCGGACCTCGACGACCCGGGTGGCGACGGCGTTCACGAAGGTGCGGTCGTGGGAGACGAAGAGGAGGGTGCCCTCCCAGCCGGCGAGCGCCTCCTCGAGGACCTCGCAGGCGGCGACGTCGAGGTGGTTGGTGGGCTCGTCCATCACGAGCAGGCTGGCGGGGCGTAGCAGGAGCTTGGCGAGTGCGAGGCGCGCCTTCTCGCCGCCCGAGAGCACGGCGACCGGCTTCTCGACGTCGTCGCCCGAGAAGAGCAGGGCGCCGAGGTGGCCGCGCAGGCGCGGCGCGTCCTGGAGGCGGGCGGCGCGCTCGAGCTCGCCGAGCACGCTCCGCTCCGGGTCGAGCGACTCGATCTGGTGCTGGGCGTAGAAGGCGACGCGCGCCTCGTGGCCGAGCTTGCGCACCCCGCGGTCGATCGGCACCACGCCGGCGACGATCCGCAGGAGCGTGCTCTTGCCGGCGCCGTTCGGGCCCACGAGCGCCACGCGCTCGCCGCGCCGGACGCGGAACTCGAGGCCCCGGTAGACCCGCGTGTCGCCGTAGCCCTGCTCGACGCCTTCCAGCGTCACCACCGGGTCGCCGGTGCGCGGCGGGGCCGGGATGCGCAGGCGCAGGCGCGGGCCCTCGCGTGCCGCCTCGGGGGTGGCATCGCGCTCCATGCGCTCGAGGAGCTTGATCCGGCTCTGGGCCTGGCGCGCCTTGCTGGCCTTGTAGCGGAAGCGCTCGACGAAGCGCTCCACCTCGGCGCGCCGGCGCGCCTCGTTCTCGCGGCGCGCCTCGTCCTGCTCGCGCCGCTCGGCCTTCGCCTCCTGGTAGCGGTCCCAGTTGCCGGCGTAGACGGCCATCGAGCCGCCCGCGAGCTCGGCGATCCGCGCCACGTGCCGGCGCAGGTAGGTGCGGTCGTGCGAGACCGACACCACGGCGCCGCGCCAGCCGGCCAGGAAGCTCTCGAGCCACTCGATGGCGGGGAGGTCCAGGTGGTTGGTGGGCTCGTCGAGGAGCAGCACCTCGGGCTCGGAGAGGAGGAGCTTCGCCAGCTCGACGCGCATGAGCCAGCCGCCGCTGAAGGCGCGCACCGGCCGCCCGGCGGCCTCCTCGTCGAAGCCGAGCCCGGCGAGGACCCGCGCCACGCGCGCCTCGCGCGAGAAGCCCTCGGCCAGCGCGAAGCGCGCGCGCAGGGCGTCGTAGCGGGCGGCGAGCTCGGGAGGCGGATCCTCGCCGCGGCGGCCGTGCTCGACCATCCGCTCCTCGAGCCGGCGCCACTCGGCCTCGAGCGCGTCGAGGTGCGCGAGCGCGCGCGCCGCCTCCTCGCGCACGGGCCGCTCGATCGTGGGGTCGACCTCCTGGCGCAGCCGCCCGATCCGGACGCCGCGCGCGGGCACGACGCGGCCCCCGTCCGGCTCCTCCTCGCCCGCCAGCAGGCGCAGCAGGGTCGTCTTGCCGGCGCCGTTCGGGCCGACGATCCCGAGCCGGTCGCCCGCGTGCACCTCGAGCGTCACGTCCGCGAACAGACGCCGGTCACCGAAGGTGCGGGCGAGCGATTCGGCGCGCAGCAACACGGCGGCAGGTTAGGACCCATCTCCTGAACCCGCTCCCGTCGCCAGGCATGCGCCTTCGGCGCGAAGGCACGCACCTGGCCCGGTCCGGGGTCCATGAGGCGGGTTCCAGCAACGCGCCCTTCCGCCGCCGCGGCGCTTCAGCGAGGAGCTGCCTCGAGCGGTGCTCGCGGCGCGGGCCGGCGATCGCGCCGGGTCGCGGCGCTGCGGCCGTGCTCCGCCCCGGCGGCCCGCACGCGCGCGCGTTCGAGGAGCTCCGGGAGCCGCCACGGCGTCGGGATCCGCACGCGCTCGCCGGCGCGGGTGCGGAAGAGCAGGTGGCCCTGCGCGAGCGCGCGCTCGAAGAGGTCGCGCAGGAGCGCGACGTCGCGCTGGCAGTAGGCCTCGATCTCGGCGACGCGGCCCTCGCGCCACCACTGGAGCGACTGGAGGCCGTCGCCGCCCTTCGCGACCCCGAGGTTCTCCTCGGCGAGGTGCCCGAGCGGGAGCCGGAAGCCGATCCGCTCGCGCACCGCGTCGAGCAGGTCGAAGGTGGGCAGCCGCTCGAGCTCCCGGTCGGTGTAGCCGCGCAGCACCCGGTAGTCGAAGCCGAGCACGTTGAAGCCGACCACCAGCTCGGCCTCGGCGAGCCGCGCGAGGAGGGCCGGCACGTCGCGCTCGTGGAAGGTGTCGAAGCGCCCGGCAGCGGTGTCCCAGGTCACGGCCAGGGCCACCCGCATGAGGTGGGCGTTGTGCCAGCCGCCCACCTCCTCCGCGCTGCGCTGGGTCTCGAGGTCGAAGAAGAGGAGCCGGGGGGCCGGCGCGGGGAGCGCCTCGAGCGCGGGGGCGGCCGCGCCCGGCGCGGGCGGCTCGGGCGCCGGCCCGGGCGGCAGGCTCGGCAGCGGCTCGTGCGCGAGCAGCAGGCGCAGGGCACGCAGGGCCCCCGCCTTGTCGATCGGGCGGTTGCCGCTCCCGCACTTCGGCGAATGGACGCAGGCGGGGCAGCCCGTCTCGCAGTCGCAGTCGCGGATCCGCTCGTGGGCGGCCTCGAGCAGGGTCTCGAAGCGGTCGAAGAGGCTCGTCGCGAGGCCGAGCCCGCCCGCGTGCCCGTCGTAGAGGAAGATCGCGGCGCGCCCGACCTGGGGATGGGCGAGCGTCGTGATCCCGCCGACGTCGTGGCGGTCGCAGAGCGCGAAGAGCGGGAAGAGACCGAGTGCGGTGTGCTCGACGGCGTGGAGCCCGCCCATCGGGTGGAGCCCCTGCGCGCGCAGCGCGGCCGGGATCTCGTCCGGGATCTCGAGCCAGATCCCGGTCGTCTCGATCGCGGTCGGCGGGAGCGCCAGCGGCTCGCTCCCGAGCAGGTCCTGGCCGTGGATGCGCCGGCGCTCGAAGCCCATGATGCGGGTCGTGACCCGCACGCGCCCCCGCACGAGGCGGAAGCAGCCGGCCGGCCGCGCCGCGTCGCGCCCGAGGATCTCGGTCTCCTTCTCCGCGAGCGCGCGCGTGAAGAAGGGCACGTCGACCGCGCGCACCCGCACGCGCTGGGCCTCGAGGTCGAGCTCGCGCACCAGGAACTGGCGCCCGCGGTGCAGGTAGACGGCGCCCTCGTGGCACTCGGCGAAGACGCGGCCGGCCCCGATGGTCCCGATGACCGGCGGCCGCTCGCCCGCAGCCGCCTCGAGCTCGATCGCGAAGCTGGCGCCGGCCTGGCGCAGGTCCACGTCGCGCTGCGGGAGCCGGCGCGCGGCGAACCACTCGCCGCCGGCCTCGCTGCGCAGGAGCCGCCCCGCCTCCTCGAGCGCGCGCAGGTTCGCGGCGGCGCCCGGCTCGGCGAGCCAGCCCTCGCCGGCGCGCAGCGGCAGCTCGTCGGCGGCGCAGGGCAGGTGGGCACCCGCGATGTCGGCGTTGTGCGGATCGACGACCGCGTGCTCGACGTCGCGCTCGAAGAGCGCGCGCGGGTGCGCCATCAGGTACTGGTCGAGCGCATCGGGCTGGGCGATCAGGACGACGGCGCCGGCCTGCGCGCGCCCGACCCGGCCGGCGCGCTGCCAGGTCGCCATCTGGCTGCCCGGGTATCCGACCAGCAGGCAGACGTCGAGGCCGCCCACGTCGATGCCGAGCTCGAGCGCGGAGGTCGAGATCACCCCGACGAGCTCGCCCGTGAAGAGCCCGCGCTCGATCTCGCGCCGCTCCTCGGGCAGGAAGCCGGCGCGGTAGGACGAGATCCGCCCGCGCAGCGCCGGCTCCGCCTCGACCACCCACTGGTGGATCAGCTCGGTGACCCGCCGCGCCTTGGTGAAGGCGATCGTGCGCAGGCCGAGGCTCGTGGCGAGGCGGAAGAGCCGCGCCGCGGCGGTGTAGGGCGAGCCCGCCGGGTTCAGGAGCACGACGTGGCGCGGCGGGCGCGGGGCGCCGTCGGCCTCGATCACGTCGAAGCGGCGCCCGGCGAGCGCGGCGGCCAGCTCGCCCGGGTTCGCGATCGTGGCCGAGGCGGCGACGATCTGCGGCTGCGCGCCGTGGTGCGCCGCGACCCGCAGGAGCCGGCGCAGGACCTGCGCCACGTGCGCGCCGAAGACACCGCGGTAGGCGTGCAGCTCGTCGACGACGATCCAGCGCAGGGAGGCGAGGAAGGCCTGCCAGCTCGCATGGCGCGGCAGGATCCCGGCGTGCAGCATGTCGGGCGTCGTCACGAGGACGCGCGGGGGCGCTTCGCGGATCCGCCGCCGGCGCGCCGCCGGCGTGTCGCCGTCGTAGACCTCGACGAGGCCCTCGCTGGCGAGTCCCAGTGCTGTGGCGCCCGCCACGAGGCGGTCGCGCTGGTCGCGGGCCAGGGCCTTCAGGGGGAAGAGGTAGAGGGCGCGCGCATCCTCGCCGGCCGCGGCCGCGCGCAGCACGGGCAGCTCGTAGACCAGCGTCTTGCCGCTCGCGGTCGGCGTCGCGAGCACCACGTCGGCGCCCGCGTCGAGCCGCGCGAGTGCGCGTCCCTGGTGGCGATAGAGGGTCTCGATGCCGCGCCGGGCGAGGGCGGGGGCGAGGGCGGCGTAGCCCGCCGGCCAGGCCTCGCAGGGCCGCGCCGGCTGCGCGGGCTGGCGTTCGTGGTGGCGGAATCCGTCGCGCAGCCCCTCCTCCTCCCGGAAGGCGGCCAGGAAGCGGGCGAGGCGATCGCCGTCGGCCTGCTCGGGAGGGCCCGCGCTCCCGCCGTCCGTCCCGGTCTGCTCGACAAGCCCAGCGCTCCCGCCGCCGTCCGTCCCGGATCGGGGGCCGCGCCCGGGTCGAGCGGGTCGGGTGCTGCGCACGGAGCTCTCCCGGTCCGCGCGGGGAGGTCCGCGGCCGGCGTGCTGGCGGGACGGGGTGAGGCGGTCGCAACGAGGGGAGGCGGGCGCGATCCTACCTTCCTTGCTTGACGCGCGCGAGCCCGCTCCTGCACTCTCCGCGCGGTGCGCTTCTCCCTCCAGGCGCAGTACGCGATCTGCGGCGTCTTCGACCTCGCCTACAACGGGCAGGGCGAGCCGGTCCCCGTGCAGGCGATCGGCGAGCGGCAGGGGATCCCCGCCCGCTACCTCGAGCAGATCTTCCAGCGCCTGCGGCGCGCCGAGCTCGTGACTGGCAAGCGAGGCCCGGGCGGCGGCTACGTGCTCGCGCGGCCGGCGTCCGAGATCAGCCTTCGCGACGTGGTGGAGGCGGTCGAGGGCCGTGCCGAGCGCTGGCTCGCGCTCGAGCCCGCCGCGCAGGCCCCCGTCCCGTACCGGCCCGCCTTCCTGTGGCCGCGCCTCGCCGATCGCTTCGCCGAGGTGCTGGCGGCCACCACCCTCGCCGACCTGTGCCGCGAGGCGCCGCAGGCGTCGGTGCAGCGCGCCGACGTCGATCTGAGCTACGTGATCTGATCGCCCCCGGGCTCGGGCTCCGGCTCCGCGAGCAGCTCGACCGGATTGCAGTCGAGCCCGCCCGCGATCAGGCGCAGCGTCGCGAACGGGATGCGCGCACCCCGCTCCTCGACGGCGGAGAGCAACGTCGGCCGCAGCGTCTCACGCAGCCCGGTGGCGCGCTCGTGGGCGGCCGCGATCGCCTCCACCAGGTCGCGTTGCGACCAGCCGCGCGCGTGGCGCCGGCCGCGGATCCCGAGGCCGTCGGGCTGCACGATCCAGCCGTCGTCCATCGCGCCCGAGTCTTGCATCCGCGCGGTGCCCCGCCAGCGGAGGCCGGGCGGGGGCGGCTCCGGGCGATGGGTCCTAGAATGCCGGGCTTCCCCCGCCCGAGAGGAGCGATCGTGAGCGCGACGACGAGCGCCCGGGTCCGGATCCCCGCCGCGCTGCGGCCCCTGGCCGGCGGCCGCGCCGAGCTGCCGGTGGCGGCGGGCTCGCTGCGCAGCGTGCTCGAGGCGCTCGGCCGCGACGCACCCGGGCTGCGCGAGCGCCTGCTCGACGAGGGCGGCGCGCTGCGCCGGCACGTCAACGTCTTCGTCAACGACGAGGACGTGCGCTTCCGGGAGCTGCTCGACACGCCGGTGCGCGAAGGCGACCGGGTCACGATCGTGCCGGCGATCGCCGGAGGGCGGAGCGCTTGACGCAGAACGGCGCCAACGGGCCCGCCCGGCGGCGCATCGAGGTGGACCCCGAGCGTGCGCCCGCCGTCCTGCCGGCGGCGGTCCTGCACGAGGTCTTCGCCCATGCGCGCGAGGCCGACCCCGAGGAGTGCTGCGGCCTGATCACCGGCGACGAGCGCGAGCCGTGGCGCCAGGTCGTGCGCTGCCGCAACGACATGACCCTGCACCACCGGCGCGAGCCGGCCGCCTACCCGCGCGACGGCCGCGAAGGCTTCTACATGAACGAGCAGGATTACCTACGCGCCGAGGACGAGGCCGAGGCGCGCGGCGAGCGCGTCACCTGCGTGTACCACTCCCACGTCGGCTGCGGCGCCTGGTTCTCGGAGCTCGACCAGGAGTTCGCCGATCAGCCGCTCTTCCCCTTCCCCGAGGCGTCCCACCTGGTGGTGTCGGTGATGGGCGGGAAGGTCGTGGACCAGGCGCTCTTCGTCCGGGAGCCCGGGGCCCCCGGTGCCGGGTTCAGCGGCCGGCTGGTGGTGCACGGCCGGTGGTGAGGGCGATCGCGGGGCTCGCGGCCGTGCTCTGGCTCGCCTGCGCCGGCGCCGGCGGCGTCGAGAAGAGCGAGCTGCCGGCCTCGCCCGTGGCGCTCCTGCAGCGCTCCGAGGAGGACTCCCTGCGCCGCCTCGACGCGCTCCACGACTGGGAGAAGCGCCAGACGGGCTCCGGGAAGGAAGGCGTGGCGCTGATCGAGAACCTGGACGGCATGTACGGCGGCGAGCCCGACCTCGAGCGGCGCCTCGCGGGCGTGAAGGGCCACCTCGTCCTGCTCGACCCCCGCACCGGGGAGACCACGCGGCTCGAGAACGCGCCACCCCAGGCGCGGCCGGCGGGCTGGTCGCCCGATCGCCGTCGCCTCCTGGTGGCGGGAACCTGGCGCGATCGCCGCCAGCTCTTCGTCTGGGACCGCGAGACGCGGCGCATCGAGATCGCGACGGCCGGCCCCGCGCACCACACAGCCGGCTGCTTCGCGGCAGGGGACCGGATGGTGGCGCTCGAGGTGGCGAGCCCGACCCTCGCGCAGGCGAGGTCGCGGATCAAGATCTGGCCGCCGGGCGGCGGCGCACCGCGTGCGCTCGGCGAGGAGGCGTTCCACTTCGGCCTGGCCTGCTCGCCGGCCGAGCCCCGGATCGCGCTCGTGCGCGTCGATCCCGAGCAGGGACGCACGACGATCCTCGTGCAGGCGATCGACCCGCCGGGCGCTCCGGTCGAGGTGGCAAGTGGCGCGAGCCCCGTCTTCACACCCGACGGTGCCTGGATCGTCTACGTCGGTCGCACCACGAAGGGCCAGCGCCTGTACCGCGTGCGCCCCGACGGCAACGGCCGGACGCCGCTCGGCGCGGGGATCACCGAGGAGACCTTCCCCGCGGTGTCTCCGGACGGGCGCTTCGTGGCCTACGTGTCGACCGAGGAGAGCGGCCGCGAGCGGCTCTGGGTACGCCGGCTCGACGGGAGCGGCGATCGGCCGCTGCTCGGCAGCGGCGACGGCTCCCTGCCGGTGTGGTGAATCGCTGGGGTGAATCGAATCGTGAAGGAGGACGGATGACGACCGAATCGGATCTGGTGCCGGTGCACGGCGGGCTCGACGCGCCGGTGGATCGCGTGGTGCCGCTCAAGGAGCGCAGCCGCTTCCTCGCCGAGGCCGAGCGGCTGCCCGCGATCCACGTCCTCAAGGCCGACGTCTCGACGGTGCACCGGATCGCCGACGGCACGCTCTCGCCGCTCGAGGGTTTCCAGGGTGAGGCCGACTGGCACCGCGTGCTCGACGAGGGCGTCGTCCTCTCGCGCGGCGGCCGCTACGCCTGGGGCATCCCGCTGGCCCTCCCCGTCACCGACGCCGAGGCGCGCGCGCTCGCGAAGGGCGGCTCGGCCGCGCTGCGCGACGAGACGGGCCGGGTGGTAGCGATCCTCGACGGGATCGAGTGCTTCGCCTGGGACAAGCCGAAGTACGTGGCACGCGTCTACGGCACCGAGCGCATGGACCATCCGGGCGGGCGCATGGCCACGGGCGACGAGCGCACCCGGCTCGCCGGCGGGCGCCTGCGCGCGCTCCCGCAGGACGCGCATCCGGCGGCCGGCCCGCTCTTCTCGCCGCGCCTCACCCGCGCCTTCCTCCGCGATCGCAAGTGGGAGCGCGCGCTGGCCTTCCAGACCCGCAACCCGCTCCACCGCGCGCACGAGTACGCGCTCGTGGCGGGCGTCGAGCGCCTCACGCGCGCGGGCGCCTTCACCGGCGTGGTGCTGATGCCGCTGGTCGGCGAGCTGAAGGGCGACGACGTGCCCGCTGCGGCGCGCATGCGCTGCTACCGCAAGCTCCACGACGATCGCCTCCTCGGCCAGGGCGACAAGGACGAGGCCTTGTGGCGCTCGGTCGGCTACGACTTGAGCGAGGTCTTCGCGGTGATCCCCCTCGACATGAAGATGTTCTACGGCGGCCCGAACGAGGCGGTCATGCACTCGGTCTACCGCCAGAACCACGGCTTCACGGACCTCGTGATCGGGCGCAAGCACGCCGACGCCCCCTTCGACGACGGCTCGCCGATCTGGGGCGACTTCGACGCCCAGGAGGTCTTCGAGCGGCTGCGCGGCGAGCTCCACATCCGGCCGTGCAAGATCGGCTTCGCGGCCTACTACGAGTCGCTCGGCCGTGTGGACCTGACCGACAACCACCCGGACGAGAAGCCCTACGCGATCAGCGGCACCAAGGTGCGCGAGCAGCTCCAGAAGGGCGAGAAGCCCGACCCGCGCATCCTGCGCCCGGAGATCGCCGAGATCCTGATCGAGTCGTACCGGAGCTGACGAGGGGGTCGTCCTGGAGATCGGCGTCCCGAAAGAGACGAAGGACAACGAGTACCGCGTGGGCCTGACCCCGGACGGCGCGCGGCAGCTCGTCGCGGGCGGCCACCGGGTGCTCGTCGAGCGCACGGCGGGGGCCGGCAGCGGCTTCGGCGACGACGACTACGCTCGCGCCGGGGCGACGCTCGTCGGCGTCGAGGAGGCGTGGGGCGAGCCCGACCTGGTCGTCAAGGTGAAGGAGCCGAACCCGGCCGAGACCGCGCGCCTGTGCCCCGGGCAGACGCTCTTCGCCTACCTCCACCTCGCGCCGAACCGCGCGCTCACCGAGGGCCTGCTCGCCGCCGATGTGCGCGCGATCGCCTACGAGACGATCCAGCACGCCGACGGCACCTTCCCGGTGCTGGCGCCGATGAGCGAGGTGGCCGGCCGGCTCGCGATCCAGGTCGGGGTCACGCTGCTCCAGAAGGACCGCGGCGGGAAGGGCCTGCTGGTGGGCGGCGTGCCCGGGGTCCCGCGCGGGCACGTCACGGTGGTCGGCGCCGGGATCGTCGGCATCAACGCCGTGCGGGTGGCCCACGCGCTCGGCGCGGAGGTGACCGTCCTCGACCTCGACCTGCGGCGCCTCACCTACCTCTACGACCTCTTCCACGGCGAGCTCTCGACGCTCTACTCGAACCGTACGAACCTCGAGCGCTCGGTCGCCGAGAGCGACCTGCTGGTCGGGGCGGTGTACCTGCGCGGCCAGCGCGCGCCCCGCCTGGTCAGCGAGAAGATGGTGGCCTCCATGGGGCCGGGCTCGGCGATCGTCGACGTGGCGGTGGACCAGGGCGGCTGCGTCGAGACGATCCACCCGACCACCCACTCCGACCCGACCTACCCCGTGCACGGCGTGATCCACTACGGGGTCGCCAACATGCCGGCCGCCGTGCCGCGCACCTCCACCTTCGCGCTCACCAACACCTCGCTGCCCTACCTCGAGCGGATGGCGGAGCAGGGCGTCGACGCCGCCCTGCGCGCCGACCCGGCCCTCGCGCTCGGCGCGAACGTGTGGCGCGGCACGCTGGTCGAGGAGGGCGTCGCCCAGGCCCACGGCCTCCCGTGGCGGCCGGTCGCCGAGGTGCTCGGAGCCTGACGGAGCGGCGTCAGAGCATCCGGATGCGCGCGCGCGCGGCGCGCGCGAGGAGCTCGCCGGCGCGCCGGGCCTCGTCGGGGTGGAGGGCGTAGCCGAAGACCAGCGGGGTGCGCTGCGGGGCGTCGCCGAGCTCCTGCGCCACCTGCTCCGCGGCCCGGCGCGCGAGCTCCACGAGGCGCGCGCTCGCATCGGCCCCCGGCGCGAGCGGGAGCAGCGCGAGGAGCGAGCCGTCGCCCGCGGTCACGAGCCGCTCGCCGGGTGCGAGCGCGGCGCGCAGCGACTCCGCGGCGCGGCGCCGGATCCGCTCGAGCCGCTCGGGAGCCGGCGGGGGCGGTCCGGCCGGCGCCGCCCCGACGTCGCAGCGCAGGAGCGCGAAGCGGCGGCCCGCGGCGATCGCACGCTCGAGCGGGCTCGCGAGCGGTGGGTGCGGGCGCACGCCGGGTGCCGCGTCGGGGGCGCGCGGCTCGCGCCAGGCCTCGGGCCGGAGCCCGAGCCGTGCGGCGGCGGCCGCGGGCGTGAGCGCACCGGCCGGCGCCCCGTTCGTGCCCCCGCCGTCGATCACGAGCGCGGGCGCGTCGCCGCTCGCCGGCGCGCGGGGGTCGTCGGTGAGCGCCTGCTGGAGGAGCCGCGCGGCTCCCGGCTCGATCCACGCCAGCCGCCGGCGCAGCGAGCGGGCGGCCGGGTCGTAGACCCACGCGAGCACGAGGTCGTCGCGGCGTGCGAGCGCCGGCAGCAGCGCCAGCGCCTCGTCGGTGGCACCGTACACGGCGATGCGGCGGCTCATGCGGTCCTCGGGGGGGCACGGGCGGGCGCCGGCTCAGTCCTCGGCGAGCAGTTCGAGCGTGAGCGAGAGGCGCAACCGTAGCTCGCGGCCCTCGGCGTCGGCGAGCACCACCGGGACGACGAGGCCGCGCGCGCCCTGGGGCTGCGCGGCACCCGCCGCGACGATCCGCCAGTCCCCCGCAGGCGCGCCGTGGGGAGCCGTCACCTCGAGCCCGAAGCGGCCGTGACCCTCCATGTGCACAGGGGCCGGGAGGCCGTCGTCGGTCTCGAGCGGGTAGGCGGCCGCGACCTCGGGCCAGGAGGCGTCGAGCAGGCCGGCCGCCCGGCTCACCGCCTCGTCGTGCTCGTCGGGCTCCCCGGTGAGGGCGAGGGCCGCCTCCTCGAGCTCGGCCCGGCGGGGCGCCGCCGGGGTCGGGCGCGCCGGGGGCGGTGCAGGCCGCGCGGGCAGCGGCGGGACGGGCGGGCGCGCGCCGGCGGGCGCGGGGGCGGCTGCCGCCGCGGCCTCGCGGCCGTCGCGCAGCGTTCGCACCACGCGCTTCGAGATCGTGGTCAGGGTCTGGAGCACGCCGGAGCCCTCGGCCGCGACCGCCTCGAAGACGGCGGCCCCGCGCACGTCGAGCTTGCGGTGGAGCTCCTCGAGCACGAAGGCGTCCGACAGGTCCTGCTTGTTGTACTGGACCACGAGCGGCACGTCCTCGAGGCTGCGGCCGTAGGCGGCGAGCGCGCTGCGCAGCTCCTCGAGGGCCGCCACGTTGGCGTCGATGCGCTCGCGACGGGCGTCCACCACGAAGACCAGCCCGTCGACGCGGTCGAGCAGCGCCTTGCGGGTCGGCGCGTGCTCGGCGCCGCCCGGCACGGCGACGATCTGGATCCGCGTGCGCGCGCCCGCGATCTCGCCGAGCTCGATCGGCAGGCGCTCGTAGGAGACGCTCGGGTCGAGGCGCGTCGGCACGTGCTCGAGGCGGCCCCGGTGGTCGGGGCGCAGCTTCGCGTGGATGCCCTGGAGGTTCGTCGAGGTCCCGGCGCCCTCGATGCCCCAGTAGACGATCCGCGCGTCCACGATGCGCTCGCCGGCTCCGCTCGGCTGGGCTCCGCTCGCCTGGGCCATCGGCTACTTCCCCTTCCTCTGGAGCATCCGCCGCGCCTGGGTCGAGATCGCGGCCGGGACGTCCTTGCTCTTCATGATGGCGCGCAGATCGCGTTCCTGCAGGTGGCCGATGAAGCGCATCGCCCACTGCTGGGGGCACTTCGGGTTGGTCACCAGCGCGAGCTGCACCGCGTAGCTGCGGGTCCACTCGCGGCTGCACGCGATGATGCGCAGGACCTCGTCGCTCACGTTGCGCGCCTTGGCGAAGGCGACCACCTCCTGGGGCTGCACCTTCGGGCTGCGCACCGCGGCCGCAGCCACGAGCTTGTTGCGGTCCCGCACCAGCAGCGCGCGCGCCTCGCCGTTGCCGATCCGGGCCAGCTTCACCTTGTCGAACACCGACATCGTCTGGATCAGGGCGTGCAGGCTCTTGGTCTTCTCGTCGTCGAGGCGCACGCCGTCCTCGATCAGCTCGCGCGCGAAGCCGGAGGCGTCCTCGCCGAGGACGGCCGCCAGCACGGCGCGCGCCTGCTCGTCGTCGATCGGCCCGGGCGCCTCGAGGGCGGTCTCCTCGAGCTCCTCGTCGGGCAGCTCGTGGGCGGGCCGCTCGAGGCCGAGGAAGCCCAGGATGCGGTCGATCACCGCGCGGCCCGTGAAGGGGTTCTGCCCGAGCGCCTCGACGATCTCGGCGCAGCGCAGCATCCGCTCCTGGTTGTTCGACACGATCTCGACGACGCGCTTGTGGGGCAGCGAGGCCAGGAAGGCGATCGTCGCGTCGTCGGTGGCGGGATTGAGCGCGATCCGCTCGAGGCGCTCCGGGTGGTCGCGGAAGGCGTGGGCACAGAACGAGAGCACCGCCGGGTTCGCCGGCCCTGCCAGCGCGGCCGCGAGCACCGTCTCGGGCAGCCGCTCGAGGCTCCCCCGGGCGCGCTCCTTGACCCGCGCCTCCGGGTCGTGGCAGAGGACGAAGAGCACGGTCAGGAGCTCGACGGGGGGGAGGGGCAGGGCGCCCGCGGCGGCGAGCGCGCGCACCTCCACCGGGGCGTCGCGGCGGACGTAGCGCTCGGCCTCGGGCGAGAGCGTGAGCCGGATCCTGCTCGACACCGGCGTCCCTCCCTGGCGGCCGCCGCTCCCTCCCGGGCCTACGAATGGGCTGCTGCCGCTGCCTTGGCCTCGTCCACGATCTTGTCCCGGAGCTGGGCCGGGACCTCCTCGTAGTGCGAGAACGCCATGTGGAACGCCCCCTTCCCGCCGGTGAGGCTCGTGAGGACGCTGGCGTACTCCAGCATTTCGGCCATGGGCACCTGGGCCTTGATGACCGAGGTGCTGCCGCGTTGGTCGGTGGACTGCACGCGCCCGCGGCGGCTGTTCAGGTGGCCGATCACGTCGCCCATGTGCTCGTCCGGGGCGGCCACCTCGACGCTCATCACGGGCTCGAGCAGGGTCGGGCGCGCCTGCTCCGCCGCCGCCTTGAAGCCGAACGAGCCGGCCAGCTTGAAGGCCATCTCGTTCGAGTCCACCGGATGGTGCTTGCCGTCGATGCAGCGCACCCGGATGTCCACCACCGGGAAGCCCGCGAGCGGGCCGTGCGGGAGCGCCTCGTGGACCCCCTTCTCGACGGCCGGGATCAGGTTGCGGGGAATCGACCCCCCCACGATCTCGTCCACGAACTCGAATCCGGCCCCCCGGGGCATCGGCTCCACGCTCAGATAGCAGACCCCGAACATGCCCTTGCCCCCGGTCTGCTTCTTCAGCTTGCCCTCCACGTTCTCGACCTTGCGGGTGATCGTCTCGCGGTAGGGGATCTTGGGCCGCTGGAGGTCGATCTCGAGGTTGAACATCCGCTTGAGCCGCTCCGCGGCGATCCGGATGTGCAGCTCGCCCATGCCGGTCAGCAGGAACTGCCCGGTGTGGGGATCGCGCTCGACGTGGAGCGTCGGGTCCTCCTCGACGAGCCGGGCGAGCGCCGTGAAGAGCTTGTCCTCGTCGCCCTTGTGCTTGGCGGCGATCGCATAGGAGAGCACGCCCTTCGGGATCGGGATCGGCGCGAGCGCCACGCCGTTCTTCTCGGCGGCGAGCGCGTGGCCGGTGTGGACGTCCTTCAGCTTGGCGACCGCGACGACGTCGCCCGGCCCCGCCTCCGGCACCTCGACGTGATCGTGGCCCCGCAGCAGCAGGAGCTTTCCGAGCCGCAGCTTGCTGCCGCTCGTCGCGTCGAGGACGCCCTGGTCGGGCCGGGCCGTGCCCGAGACCACGCGGAACACCGAGAGCAGCCCCGCGTAGCGGTCGATCACGGACTTGAAGACGAGCGCCGCGAAGGGCGCGTCGGGCTTCGGCTCGAGCACGCGCTCGCCCTCGCCCCCGAGCTCGCGCCCTCGCCAGGGCCGGGCCTCCTCGGGCGAGGGCAGGAGCTCCTCGAGCGCCCGCAGGAGGGGCCCGATCCCGAGCGCGCGCGTCGCGACGCCGGCGAAGACCGGCACGATGCGCCCCGCGCGCACGCCGGCCACGAGCCCGCGGCGCATCTCCTCCTCGGACAGCTCGCCCGCCTCGAGGTAGTGCTCGATCAGCTCGTCGTCGCACTCGGCCACCGCCTCGACGAGCTGCGCGCGGGCGGCGGCGGCCCGGTCGGCGAGCGCCGCGGGGACCTCGCCCTCGCCCCGCTCGCCGACGACCTTCATCGCCAGCAGGTCGATCACGCCCGAGAAGGCCGGCCCGGCGCCGACCGGTATCGCCACCGGCACCGGCTTCGCGCCGAGGGCGGCGAGCGAGGCCACGGCGGCGTCGAAGTCGGCGCGCTCGCGGTCCATGCCGTTCACGAACGCGAGCACCGCGAGCCCGAGCTCCTGGGAGGTGCGCAGCATGCGCTCGCTCCCCACCTTCGCGCCGTCCACCGCCGACAGGACCAGCACCGCGCCGTCGAGGGCATGGAGCGCGAGCGTGCCGTCGCTCTGGAAGTTCGGGTCGCCGGGCGTGTCGACGAGCGTCAGGTGGCGGCCCGCGTGGTGGAAGGCGTACACCGAGGTGCCGACCGTCGCCCCCTGGCGCTCCTTCTCCTCGGGCAGCGTGGTGAGCGCCGCGGTCCCGGCCGTCACGTTCCCGAGCGCCGCGAGCGCGCCCGCCTCGAAGAGCAGGGCCTCGCCGAGCGACGTCTTGCCGTCGCCCGAGTGCCCGACCAGGGCGAAGTTGCGGGTGCCGGCGACCGGGACGTCCTTCATGCGTTCTCCCTCTCCCGGCGCGAGCCGTCGCCGCGCAGGGTACGGTTGCGTTCGAAGATCATGCGCAGGCCTTCGAGGGTGAGGAAGGGCTCCACGCGCTCGATGGTCTTGCTCTCGCTGGCGATCCGGCCGGCCAGCCCGCCCGTCGCGATGACGCGCGCGGCGGCCCCGAGCTCGCCCCGGATCCGCTCGACCATCGCGTCCACCATGCCGGCATAGCCGTAGAGCATGCCCGACTGGACCGCGTGCGTGGTGGTCTTTCCGATCACCGAGCGCGGCGGCGACAGCTCGACGCGCCGCAGCATGGCGGCCCGCTCGAAGAGGGCCTCCATCGCCACCAGGATGCCGGGGAAGATCGCGCCCCCCAGGTACTCGCCCTTCTCGGACACGCAGTCGAAGGTGGTCGCGGTGCCGAAGTCGACGGCGACCACCGGGCCGCCCATCCACTCGTAGGCGCAGACCGAGTTCACGATCCGGTCCGCTCCCACCTCGTGGGGGTTCTCGTAGCGGACCGGCATCCCGGTGCGGATGCCGGGACCGACCACGAGCGGCGAGCGGTCGAAGAGCTTGGTGCACACGCGCTCCCAGATCGGCAGGAGCGGCGGCACCACGCTCGAGACGATCACGTCGGCCACGCGCGCGACGCGGATGCCGGCCTGCTCGAAGAGCGCACGCAGCACGACCCCCACCTCGTCGGAGGTCTGCCCGCGGTGGGTCGCGAGCCGCCAGTGCTCGGCCAGCGCCGCGCCCTCGCCCTCGTACACGAAGGCGCCGAGCGTCACGTTCGTGTTGCCGATGTCGATGGCGAGCAGGACCGGCGCAGCGGAGCTCACGGGCATCCCCTCATTTCGCGATCGTCACGTCCCCGGCGACCACCCGCTCGCGCGAGCCGTCGGGCTTCGCGACCCAGAGCGCCCCGTCGGCGTCGATGCCCTCGGCACGGCCCTCGAGGGCTGCGCCGCCGGGCGCGCCGACTGCGTCGAGCACGCGCACGCGCCGGCCGCGCATCCGGAACCGCGCCTCGAAGCGGGGACGCACCGCCTCGAAGCCACCCTCGGCGTGGAGGTCGAGCACGGCCTCGAGGGTATCGTAGAGGCGGGCCGCGAAGCCGATCCGGTCCACGGGCCGCCCGCGGTGGCTCGCGACGCTGGTGGCGAGCGCGCGGAACTCCTCCGGGAAGGCGTCGCGTGACACGTTCAGGTTGACGCCGATCCCGAGCACCAGGAAGCGCACTCGGGTGGCCTCGGCGCCCATCTCCATCAGGATCCCCGAGGTCTTGAGGCCGCCGAGCAGCACGTCGTTCGGCCACTTGATCTCGACCGCGTCGGGGTCGTCGAGCTCGGCGGCAACGGCGTCCGCTACCGCGACCGCCGCGGCCAGGATCGTGGTGGGCGCGCGGGCGGTGTCGAGCGCCGGGCGCAACACAGTCGAGCTGTAGAGGTTGAGGCCGGGCGGCGAGAAGAAGCGGCGCCCGAGGCGCCCGCGCCCCGCGCTCTGCCCTTCGGCGACGACGGTCGCGCCGTGCGGCGCACCCTCGCGCGCCCGCTCCATCGCGACGCGGTTGGTCGAATCGGTGCTCTCGAGCCACTCGTAGGAGCGCGCGAGCCAGCGGGTGTGCAGGCGCGCGGCGATCTCCTCGGGATAGAGCCGGTCGGGGGTGGCGACGAGGCGGTAGCCGCCCCCCGGCTCGCCCTCGATCCCGTAGCCGAGCCCGCGCAGGGCCTCGACGTGCTTCCAGATCTGCGCGCGCGAGACGCCGAGCGCCGCCGAGAGATCCTCGCCCGACGCCGTCCCGCAGCCGGCGCGGCGCAGCGCCGCGAGCACGCGCGCCGCCCCCTCCTTCATGCACCGCCCCGCTGGATCTCGAGGGCCAGGTCGGCGGCGGGCGCCGAGTGGGTGAGGGCGCCGGCCGAGACGAAGTGGACGCCCGTCTCGGCGAAGCTTCGCACGTTCGCGAGCGTGATGCCGCCCGAGGCCTCGAGCACGGCGCGCGCGCGGAAGCGGGCGGCGAGCGCGCGCAGCTCCGCCGGCGAGCGGTTGTCGAGGAGCAACCACTCGGCGCCGGCGGCGAGCGCCTCCTCGGCCTGCTCGGCCGTCTCCACCTCGACCTGGAGCCGCAGGCCCGGCGGCGCCGCTGCGCGCGCGGCGCGCACGGCCGCGCCGACCCCGCCGGCGGCCGCGACGTGGTTGTCCTTGATCAGGAGGGCGTCGTAGAGGCCCATGCGATGGTTCGCGGCACCCCCCACGGCCGCCGCGTACTTGTCGAGCACGCGCCAGCCCGGGAGCGTCTTGCGCGTGTCGAGGACACGGCAGCCGGTGCCCTCGACCGCGTGGACGAAGCGCCGGGTCCAGGTGGCGACGCCGCACATGCGCTGGAGGAAGTTCAGCGCCGTCCGCTCGGCCGCGAGGATCGAGCGCAGCGAGCCGCGCACGCGCAGGAGCGGCAGGTCGCGCTCACGCGCCTCGCCCTCCTGCCACTCGCGCTTGGTCTCGAGGGCGGGGTCGACGGCGGCGAAGACCGCCTCCGCCACCGGCAGGCCGCAGGCCACCAGCGGCTCGCGCGCCTCGACGACCGCCTCGCCGAGCGCCGTCGCGGGAAGCACCGCCGTCGAGGTCACGTCGCCCGGCCCGAGGTCCTCGGCGAGCGCGCGCTCGAGGAGCGCCTGCCAGCTCGCGCGCGGCGGCAGGGCGGGGAGCCTCATCCGCCGGCTCCGGCCGCGCGCCGCAGCCGCGCGAGCCGTGCGCCGAGCTCCTCGCGCTCGCGCGCGAGACGCGCGTGCTTCTCGCGCTCTGCGGCCACCACCTCGGGCTTCGCCTTCTCGGCGAAGCGCGGGTTGTCGAGCCGGCCGGCGACGAAGGCCAGGTCCTTGTCGAGCTTCGCGAGGGTCTTCTCGAGCCGGCGCAGCTCGTCGCGCAGGAGCTCCGGGTCGTCGAGCTCGACGCCGAGCTGCCAGTCGCCGGCCCAGACCAGCGAGGCCGACGGGGAGGGCGGCGCGTCGGAGAAGGCCGGCTCGGCGCAGCGGGTGAGGGCGCGCAGCGCGGCCTCGTGCGCGCGCACGAGCGGCTCGGCGGCGGTCGGGAACACCACCCGCACGACGCTGGCGGGCGGCAGGTCGAGCTCGCCGCGCACCTGCCGGATCGTCCCGATCAGGAGGGTCAGGCGCTCCATCTCCCGGGCCTCGCTCGCGGAGAGCGGGGGCGCGGGCTCCGGATAGCGCCCCTCCATCAGGAAGCGGCCGTCGGCGTCGGGCAGCGAGGCCGCGATCTCCTCGGTGACGAAGGGCATGAAGGGGTGCAGGGCCGTGAGGGCCCCGCGCAGCACCTCGACGAGCGTCGCCTGGGCGGCGCGCCGCCGCGCCGGGTCGCCGCCCGCGAGGGCCAGCTTCGCGAGCTCGATGTACCAGTCGCAGAGCTCGCCCCAGACGAAGCGGTAGAGCGCCTGGGCGGCGTCGTTGAAGCGGAACCCGTCGAGGTCGGCGTGCGCCTCGGAGCTGCTCGGCCGCTCCCACTTGTCCCACGCGAGCAGCTGATCGACGAGTCCGGCGAGCTCGGCCGGCGCTATCGGGCAACGCTCGGCAGTCGGCACGTGGCTGCGCGCGAGGTGTGGCGCGGCGGCGAGCGCGTCGAATGGCAGCT
>WBZY01000896.1_pt1 | contig 18783 bp, 13 predicted proteins | sample 5204191 | NCBI WGS metagenome assembly WBZY01 (sample SAMN12344363, study PRJNA552823) | activated sludge metagenome | biome: Activated sludge suspended growth; feature: Anammox Sidestream; material: Wastewater; isolation source: activated sludge from anammox sidestream of wastewater treatment...
CTGAGAGAGGTCGCTGAGCTTGTCGGTTGTGAAAGCCAGGACTCACGGATATTAACGTCATGAAGAGCTGGGTCTTCTGTGGGGGTTATTCCCCACTGCCCAGCTCTTCGTGTTTATAGATTATCAAGATTGATTTTATTCTATAAAAAGGTTAAACTACTTCAATAAACTTTTAACTGGATAAAAAAAGCGTTCAATTCATATTGTCTTCATTAAGCAATCATATAAATACCATGTGTCGTTAAGGAGATATTTGTTATGATGAAAATAATTACTGTGTATTTATTTATACTGCAAGCAGTGATAATTTCATATTTATATACTGATGCATTTGCTTCTGATAGTATTCAGGGCGGGGATAGCGGTGCGGAAACAACAACCGATAAACCGAAGATCGTATTCGAAGAGCAAATCTATAATTTCGGCAAGATATTTATTGGTGAAATTGTGGAATACGGCTTTAAGTTTAAGAATGAGGGGCAGGGTGAATTGATTGTAAGTAACGTTAAATCATCGTGCGGTTGCACTGCCGCATTAGTGTCGAAGAGTCATCTGAGAAAAGGCGAGACGGGAGAAGTTAAGGTTAAATTTAATCCTGGCCGCTATGTGGGAAAGGTATCAAAAACTGTTATGGTGAACTCAAATGATCCAAAAGATTCGTCGTTGAAACTTACGATCGCGGGGGAGGTTATAGAAGAAGTTAGTGTTAATCCCAAACGGATTAATTTTGGTATTATCAGAAAGGGTGATTCTTGTACCAGAAATATAGAGGTAAAAACAATACCAGAACTGAAGATTGAGGTAAAAAAAGTTGAATCCCCGAATCCCTACGTTTCGATTAAAGAAGAGAAGGGCGACGATCATAGTACGCATCGTTTCCAGATTACTATTGATAAATATGATTATGTTGGCAAATTTAACGGGATCATATTTGTTTATACGAGCAGTGGAAAGCAGGAAAGAGTAGACGTACCATTTTCTGGCGAGATTGTTGGAGATATCACCTTTTATCCTGAAATGGTATCTTTTGGCAAGGTAACAAAGGATCGGAATACTGATAGGACGGTTATTATTAACTTTGTGAATAAAGCGGTAAAAATAGAAAAGATTGAAGTTGACCCAAAGGTCATAAATTACACCGTAACAGAAATAACTCCTACGAGTAAGAAGATCCAGGTAACCGTTGAGAAAAATTCGTTCATAGGAGAAATTGCTGGTAGCTTAACGATATATACAAACAGTGCCATTCAGCCGGTTATTCATATTCCGTTAAACGGGGAAATAAAAGGATAGGAAGGAATTGGCCCCTATGAAGCGGTTGTTTGTGCTGTACGCTCTTTTTTTTCCCATGATGTTTCCTGTCAATATTTACGCCTTCCCGAAGGATGTGGCAATAATATTTTCCGGTGAAGAATTGGGTAATTTGCAACCGTGCGGTTGTTACGAAGGGCAACTGGGCGGTATTTCCAGGAGGTATTCATTCATAGATTTTGTTAAGAAACAAAAAAAATGCGTCTTGCCGGTAAGTCTTGGTGATCTGCCGAAAGGTAGTGGCAGACAAGATGAAATAAAAATGGAGATCCTCTCCCGTGCGTTAGGATTCATGGACTATATCTTGCATAATCTTGGCGAAAAGGATATTGAAATTAACCCACAGGTGCTCAGTTTTTTATCTCAGTCACAAGGCGTAGAATTCCTTTCCTCCAATGTAAGCTTTAATGCCCCATTTCCTATAAAAATCAATCAATCTGTGATAAAGGAATGTTGTGACTTTGATTCCCGGGTAAAAATTGCCTTTTTGGGTATTCTTTCGAAGTCGTTTCTTGATCCCAATCTGAGTGAATATGTGACTCTCTCTGAACCCATAAAGGCTCTAAAGCCTTACATAAAACAATTGAGAAATAAGGTAAATCTCATTGTGTTACTCTCACACGCCCCGCTGGAGGAATCAAAGGAAATTGCAAAATATTTCCCGGAAATAGGCTTAGTTATAACAGGTCACCATATAGAAGAGCCAAAGGACGCAATAACATACGTTCAAGACACCCCGATTGTTTCTTCCGGAATGGGGGGAAAGTATATTGGAATAGTAACGTATGGAGTGGATAAGAAAATGTTAGAAAGAAAGTCGGTTGAAATTATTCCGTTAGACCATTCCTTTCAGGGGTCACAAGAGATGGTTTCCTTGTTACAGGAATATCAAAATATATTAAAAGATGAAGATTTATTAAGTAGCATTCCACAGGCGCCTCTTCCAAATGGTCTCGCTTATACGGGGAGTTTTACCTGTAGTGCGTGTCATAAGATAATATACGATCACTGGCTGAAAACAGCACATGGTATTGCTTATCATACCCTGGCAGGCGTTGGACATCAATATGACCCGGAGTGTATTCAGTGTCATACGACAGGATATGGGAATGTGTCTGGGTTTTTAAATGCCGAAAAAAATCAGAGCTTATTTCATGTTGGGTGTGAAAGCTGCCATGGCGCCGGGAATAAACACGTAAAAAATGTAAACGATGCCTACAGTTCAACGGATGAGACAACTTGCCTGGTATGTCATGATAGCGAACATAGCCCCAAGTTCCAATTCGATGAATACTGGAAACGGATCGTTCATCCTAAGGAATCACGGAAAAAACCACTTCAAAATATTCAACCTCAATGATCAAGATTGCGTTTTACTTGCATTAGCTGCAGCCATAATATAAAGACAATACCGTTTGTACGCACGCGCTCTGTACTGGGTGCCGTCTCTGAGAGAATTGGAGGATGTGTGAGAAGAGGATGAAAAGCAGCAGTGAACGAAAGAGATGAAACTTTTGCTTGAAGAGATAAGCCGTGCGGCAAAGGATGCGGCAGGAGCGTTGGAAGGCGGATGATGTACTCAGGCCGTAGCGATAGCGAGAGATATTACGGTGAATAGTTACGGCAAATTTCTACTTCCTTTTTGATAGATAGACCACTGCGGTTTCAGGTGAACAATAAAAGCCGTGTTTACGCTGAGAAGGGGTATTTCAGTGTCTCTTTCGAAAAGATCATTGAATTATCTCATCCTTTTGCTTCGACAGGCCTTTTGCTGGGTATTGATGTGGCATCTTTCCTGAATTGGTGTTGAAAAACGAGATTGTTCAAAGAATACCGTGCAGAGCGGTATTTATACTCAAGATGCTCATAAAATGTGAATTTTAAATTGATAATAAGGTGGCATGGACAAACTCTGTTTGTCCGTGTTGAACTACTATAAATCACAAATTGTGAGCCTGTGGAGTATAGCTTTTCTGTACCATCGATAGATTTTGAAAAAATGATATGGCAGGTATAATAAAACGATTTTCAGAGTATTTCGCATGACAGTGGAGGGTAATGAAACATGCCGGAACTGAGAAAAGACCCTATTTCAAGTCGTTGGGTGATTATTGCTACGGAAAGGGCTATGCGACCGACCGACTTTAAGTCGGAGCCGCAGCTCATACGAGGAGGATTTTGCCCTTTTTGTGAGGGCAATGAGGACAAGACACCGCCTGAGATCATGTCGTATAGGGAAAGGGGCACTCAGGCAAATTCAAAGGGGTGGAGAGTACGGGTTGTGCCGAATAAATTTCCGGCATTAAGGATAGAAGGCAAGTTAAACAAACATGGTGAAGGCATCTATGATTCCATGCATGGTATCGGGGCGCATGAGGTAATTGTTGAAAGTCCAAAACACATTGCTTCATTGACAGAGCTTGAGGACAAACAGGTAGAGGAAATATTATGGACATACCGGGACCGGCTTATTGATTTGAAAAAAGACCGACGATTCAACTACGGATTGCTTTTCAAAAATGTTGGAACGGCCGCCGGCGCTACCCTGGAGCACTCTCATTCACAATTAATTGTTACCCCTATTGTACCGATATCGGTTATGCATGAAATGAACGGATGCGAAGAATTTTACAAATACCGGGGCCGTTGTCTCTTCTGTGATATGGTTCAGCAGGAACTCGCCACCGGAACACGTATCGTGTATGATGGGGAGATGTTTGTTGCCTTTGCGCCCTATGCCTCCCGGTTCCCCTTTGAGGTATGGATTCTGTCTAAGGTTCATGCCTCCCACTTTGAGAATTTACAAAAGCTTGAAGCGGAAGAGCTGGCTCACGTATTGCGTAACGTCCTTCTCAAGCTAGAGGCTTCACTGGAGTTCCCCCCTTACAATTATATTATTCATACGACGCCATTCACTCTTGGAGAGATTGAGCATTATCACTGGCATATCGAGATCATCCCGCGGTTAACCAGGGTTGCAGGTTTTGAATGGGGGAGCGGTTTTTATATCAACACCGTCTCACCGGAAAATGCCGCTGAATTTCTCAGAGAAACAGATATAGAAAAGAAAGCGGGCTCTGCACGATCGTGAACGTTGCCTATTTATCATCTGAAGTTGCTCCGTTTGCAAAAACCGGCGGTCTTGCTGATATGGCCGGCGCAATTCCCAGAAACTTGCAAAAATTAGGGGTAAAAATTATGGTGCTTATGCCCCTCTATCGCTCGATAAAAGAAAGCGCTTGCCCTTTGGTAAAAACAGACATCCGGTTCGAGGTGAGAATTGGCAATAAAATAAAATCAGGGTCTGTCTATAAGGGGTTTTTGCCGGACTCGCAGGTGTCTGTCTATTTTATTGACAATGAACAATATTACGGTCGTGATGGTTTGTATAATTACCCTGGGATACCGAAGGATTTTGAGGATAATAGTGAACGGTTTATATTTTTTTCCCTGGGCGTTCTCGAAGTTGTTGAAAGGCTCAGGCTGCGTCCGGATATTGTGCACTGTAATGACTGGCAGACCGGTCTTGTCCCGGTCTATTTGAAAACGAGGTATGCCGGGAGGTCGTTTTTCGAAAATACAAAATCAGTTATGACCATTCACAATCTTGCATACCAGGGCTGCTTTTGGCATTGGGATATGAAGTTAACGGGGCTGGATTGGAGTCTTTTCAACGCAAAACAATTGGAATTCTACGGCAAATTAAATTTCCTGAAGGGTGGGATTGTCTTTAGTGACCTGATTACAACCGTAAGTAAAACGTATGCCGCGGAGATTCAAACGCCTGAATATGGGGTGGGTCTCGATGGTGTACTGCGAGAGCGGGCAGGAGACCTCTACGGGATTATGAACGGCATTGATTATGCCTTGTGGAATCCGGAAACCGATAAATTCATTTGTGCAAACTACGGATCGAAAAACCTTCGTGGAAAACAACTTTGCAAAAAGGCATTGCAAAAGAAATACAACCTTCCGAAACGGGATTGTCCCCTGATTGGAATGATAACGCGCCTGACAGACCAAAAGGGATTGGATTTAGTTGTGGATAAATTCCAGGACTTAATGAAGATGGATATTCAACTTGTTTTACTAGGTACGGGTGATCCGTGGTACCATGAAGTATTTAAAAGGTATGCGCGAACGTATCCTGCCAAAGTAGCAATACAATTGAGTTTTGATGAGCGTTCAGCACATGAAATTGAGGCGGGTGCAGACATTTTTTTAATGCCGTCACGGTATGAGCCGTGCGGTTTGAATCAATTGTACAGTCTCAAGTACGGGACCGTTCCGGTTGTGCGAAGCACGGGCGGGCTTGCTGACACCATTACCGACGTTCGCCAAGCGCCAGTGAAGCAAGGAAGGGCGAATGGATTTTCATTTAAGAACTATAATGCAGATCTGTTATTTGCCACAATTGTCCGGGCTGTAGATTTGTTTAAAGACAAGACACAGTGGAAAAATCTTATGATAAATGGGATGTCACAGGATTGGTCTTTGGAAAAAAGCGCAAAAGAATATCTCGCACTCTATGAAAAGATGGTTAAAAAGGGATAACCTGTTTTCGTGTAAAGAGTGATGCCGGGAGAAACTCATAAACGGATTTCATGCGGTAATGTCAAAAAAACAGGAGAATGAAGGCTGATAACGCAATGAAATGAAGCGTGGATTGTTATGATAACGAATGTTTTAAAAGATAATATTAACAATGTCATAAATAATCTTACGGATGCGCTCGAAGCCGGATTAGCCTTGCTGGACAAAGAGCTTAATATTCTTTGGGCGAACAAGCGGCTTTCCTGCATGCTCAGTTTACCCTATGATCCTGTTGGGAGAAAGTGCCGTGAGGTATATAAATGCGAATGTCAGGATATTCAGCACTGTTCTGTTTATCAAGCGCTTACCACAGGCGAAAAAGTATCCTGTGAAATCAAGCTTGTTACTGATAAGGGAGAAAGAAAATATATTAAAAATATTACAACGCCCATAAGAGATGAGAAGGATAATATTACCCACTTACTGAAACTTTCCTTAGATATTACCCGGCAGGAAGAGAAGGTTCACCGGCTTTCTTTATTGAGAAAACTTGCAGAGTTAATGCAGGGGACGTTGCAGATTGACCGGCTGCTGCACTTGATCCTGACCTGTGTTACTGCCGGTTCTGCGCTGGGATTTAATCGCGCAAGGCTCTTTCTGGTGGAAAAGAAGCAGAATATTGTTTACGGTAAGATGGCCGTTGGTCCCTCCAGTCTGGAAGAGGCAAATAAGATTTGGAATGAAATAGCAGATAAGTACGAGGGTCTGGAAGATCTTGTTAAAGCATCGGCGGAAACATATCGGTATGATACGCCGTTGCACATGATTACACGATTGATGGCTTTCTCTTTAACGGATGAAAAGGAAATTATTGTCTCCTGTGTAAATTCAAAAAAAACAATCCTGGAGAAGGATGCCTTTAGCAATCCAAATATTGATAAAAAATTTGTAAATAAGCTCGGTGCAAACGAATTTGTTTGCGTGCCGCTCGTGGCGAAAAACGAAGTGATTGGGGTAATTTGTGCAGATAATGTCTACAACGGTAAACCGATAACTGCGGAACAGGTGGAACTTTTGAGTATTTTTGCAAATCGGGCGGCATTGGCAATTGCGAATGCGGAGGTATATCGAAAATTAGGGGAAAAAAATCGACAGCTGAGAGAAACCAGGGAAAGGTTGATTCGTTCGGAAAGACTTGCCGTTATCGGGAACATGTCGGCGTATATTGCACATGAGATTCGGAATCCGCTCGTAACGATAGGCGGATATGCTCGAATTCTATCGCGGGAATATGCTGATCATAAAAAGGTTAAACAGAATACGGAGATTATTATTGAGGAGGTGAACCGGCTTGAAAAGATTCTTGCAAATATTATGGATTTTAGCAAGCCTATTGAAACGGTCAGGATATTAACGCAAATAAACGAACTGTTAGAGAATACCTGTTCCCTGATGGAACCGTACTTCAAAAGTGGTCATGTTCACTTGATGAAAAAATTTAATCCAACGATACCGAAAATTGTTGTTGATCCAATGCAAATGAAGCAGGTATTTGTAAATCTGATAAAAAATGCTGTTGAATCCATGCCGCAGGGCGGAAAATTACTATTGGAGACCATGACGGAAGATGAATATGTCAAAATTGATATTACCGATACGGGCGAAGGTATGACGCCGGAAGTTATGCAAAATATCTTTGTTCCGTTTTTTACGACAAAGGTAGACGGAACCGGTGTCGGATTGGCTGTGTCACAAAAGATTATCGATGATCACAATGGCTTTGTTAAAATAAAGAGTATTGTGAAGGAAGGGTCAACCTTTTCTATTTTCCTGCCTATAAAAAATGCACCGGCAGAACTTTCAGGAGGTGAAAGATGAAAACCATTCTCGTTGTGGAAGACGATAAAAACCAACTCTTACTTTACGAGCAGGAACTGTCACGGGAAGGATATAATATTATTACCGCCCGGGACGGACTGGAGGCTATAAAAAAAGTAAGGGAACAATTGCCTGACTTGATTGTTATGGATATTACGATGCCTAAGATGAACGGAATCGAAGCAATGGGGAAAATTCTGAGTGAACATAAAAAAATCCCTATTATTATTAATACGGCGTATAGTTGTTATAAGGATGATTTTATGTCGTGGTCTGCGAATGCCTATGTTATCAAATCTTCAAATCTGAAGGAGTTGAAGGATAAAATAAAAGAGTTGATTTGATATTTTTTTAATAAAATAAGGCGTCCTTGCATCTTTCCGATACAAGAACGCCTTTTGTTATAAAGATACTTTGCTAATTTGCCGTGTAATACGACCTTTTAATGGTGGCCTTCCTGGTGATGATGTTCTTTCCGTTTCTCGCATTTTTCATCATCACAAAATTTGCAAGGGTCCTTCTTGAAAGCGGCGGCACAATCATTGCAGCAAAGAGTGACGGATTTTCCTTCGCATTCGACCTTCACGCCTTTATCTTTATCAATAGCCTTTCCACAAACCAGGCACTTGGAATCGGCCTTTTCAGCAGCGGAAGCCTCCTTTGTGCCGCAACAACCCGATGCATATGTCGATGTGGCGACATATGTGGTCATGACCATACCTACAAGAGCGACAACACCTGCAAAATACCCAAAACGCTTCATTCAATTACTCCTTTCAAAACAAAAACCTCGAATTAAATACTAAACCATTACACAATATTATAGGGCATAAATACTTATTTTTAAAAACAAAAATTACGCCATGAAAGTTCCCTGTTTTTGGAAACAGTGACCGTGCATTTCCGCGATTATTTTGCTTTTACATCTTTTGCACAGCGAAATCCTAGCGCTACATTAAAGAGGTCAGGTTGTTCAGATTTTCTGGTATTTGTCCTTACCTGAAATGGCTGGGAAAACCGGGAACCGCCCCGTATGACACGGCGAAGACCATCTTCCGGGCCTTTCGGATTTTTAGAGGGAGCTTCAGTGTAATAGGTATCCAGGTACCAATCGGCGCACCACTCGTGAACGCTGCCTGCCATATCATAACAACCATAAACACTCTTTCCGCCTTCATTGCTGCCAACGGGTTTGGGATCACCACTGAGATTGCACCGGGCGGGGTCCCATTCGTTTCCCCACGGAAACTTTCTCCCGTCCAATCCCCGCGCTGCCTTTTCCCATTCCGCTTCCGTCGGGAGCCGTTTCCCAGCCCATGCGGCATACGCATAAGCGTCATACCAGTCAATTCGCGCAACGGGAAAGTCCGGATTATTATAATACTCATTCTCCCAGAATCGTGGAGTATGGTTCTTTCCGCTGGGCTCACCTTTAAAACATTTGCTGTGATCGTTTGTTTTCTTCATATACTCTAAAAATTCCCAGTATTGTGCGTTTGTTACCTCATAACGGTCGATTTCGAATGCATCAAGGTAGACCCGATGCTCAGGGTAGGTATCTTCCCGCGCTTCGTTTGTGCCCATGACAAATTCACCGGCTGGCACCAGGACACTGCCATATTTCCCCTTTTGTTCCATGAGCGCCTTTTTCATGGTATCGTCTCTGTTTTTAAAGGTATCCACAGCCTGTTTGCGTTTTTCTGCAGCATTTTTCAGAACGACGATGTAACTCTGCACCTCAGTAATATCGCTGGCGTCAGGAGCAAGGACAATATATTTTTGCAAGTGATGAATTGCCTGTTCCACATTTCCCAGTTTACTGTACAGCCAACCCATATTGTAATGGAGGGCAGGAAAATCAGGAAAGGCCTCTTCCGCTTTTTTATAGGATGCTATGGCTGAATCGTATGATTCGGCATCACAAAAATCCGAGCCTTCTTTATAGTATTTCTTTGCCAGTTCTTTCTTTTGATTCAGAGTATCAACATCCTTTGCCGGAGGTGTTTCTATGAAGGGAATGAGTTTTTTCCCGTGTTCTTTGCAAAACTTTTCACCCGCAATACCCTCTTTTTTACATTCCGGACATATCATCTTTGCGGCGATTTCAGATAATTTTGCTCCGTCATCACCGCAAAATTTTGTTCCCTCCGGATATGTCTTATTACAGGTCGGACATCTATTGGTCATAGCGTTCGGCTTTGGCGCATCAGCATGAAGGGTCGAAATCAGAATACAATACACGATGCTGATTGATAACAAAGAAGTTACATATCGTATTTTCATAGTTCCTTATCCAAGATCATTTAAAATAAGTTTTACTTTCGTTATTTGTTCTAACAGTTCCTTTTCCCGGTTCTGTTCCAATGCTACCACATGAGCAGGCGCTCGCGCAGTAAAATTCTTGTTTTCCAGTTTGCCCCGAACCACCATTAAGTAATCTTCGAGTTGTTTCAGATGTTTTGTCTGGCGCTCCTTTTCAGTGCCTGGATCAATAATGCCTGCAAGCGGGACAAAGGCCTGTATTTTCCCAAGAACCTCACAAGCGGCATTGGCAGGTTTTGTAAGGTTCACACCGATTTGTAAGTGCTCAATACTGGCCATTCGCTTCAGGAGTTCTGAATGCCCGCTCAATTCATATCCGACGTCTTCGGAGAGGGATATGACGGCGTCCAGTTTTTGCTTATCACGGATATTCATTTTACTCCGGATATTCCGGATAGACCGAATGATGTCCTGCAGGATGATCATGATTTCTTCCGCGGATTGATCCTCATAACGTTTATCTACCCGCGGCCAGAAGCTGCCCATGAGACACTTGCTGTGCATATTTTCATGGATATCGATTCTGTTTTTTACAACCGTACTTTGTAAATGCTGCCATAACTCCTCGGTAATAAAAGGGACAAAAGGGTGGAGCAGGTGGAGTATCTGATGAAAGACCTTTGCCAGCACGGTTTGCGCCACCTTTTTGTCTTTCTGGCTCACCGGCTCATAGAGGCGTGTCTTTACGATCTCCAGGTACCAGTCACAGAAGGAATGCCAGGTGAAATCGTAGACCTTCATGGCTGCATCATTGAATTTGAATTGTTCCAGGTATAACGTGCACGCCTTGATTGTGGAATTTAACCGGCTCAGGACCCACGTGTCTTCAAAGTGATAATCCGCGGATTCGATAGTGATTTCTTGTGGATGTTCCTCTCCCAAATTCATCAGGATAAAGCGTGCCGCATTCCACAGCTTATTCGTGAAGTTGCGCCCCATCTCAAACCTGCTCTCGGCGAGTTTGATGTCCTGTCCCTCTGTGGTCAGGACAATGATCGAAAATCGCAGGGCGTCCGCGCCGTATTGATCAATCATGACGAGAGGGTCTATGCCATTTCCCAGGGATTTACTCATCTTCCGTCCCTGTTCATCGAGGATGGTTCCGTGGATATAAACATTGGAGAAGGGGACGTGGTTCATGAACTCGAGCCCCATCATGACCATGCGTGCGACCCAGAAATAGATGATTCCCCGGTCAGTTATCAGGGTAGATGTGGGATAATAGTACTGCAACTCCGGTGTCTCCGCTGGCCAGCCCAGGGTGGAAAAAGGCCATAAGGCAGAGCTGAACCAGGTATCAAGCACATCCTCGTCCTGTTTCAGCGTGCTGCCGCTGCATTTGATGCACTTCGCCGGCGCTTCCACGGCTACGGTAATTTCTCCGCAGTCCTGACAGTGCCAGGCAGGAATACGGTGACCCCACCAAATCTGCCGTGAGATACACCAGTCCCGCACATTCTCCAGCCAACTGAGGTATATCTTTTCCCATCGTTCCGGAAAGAACGTCACAGACTTCTTTTGGCTCGCCTTGATAGCAGCGTCCGCAAGGGGTCGCATCCTGATAAACCACTGTTCGGAAAGGTAAGGCTCGATAACGCAGTGGCAGCGATAACAATGCCCTACCGAATGTTTGTGAGGAGTAACCATTTCGATAAATTTTTTCAACTTTAATTCTTCTACTAAGGCATCTCTGCATTCAAATCTGTCCATTCCCTCGTAATCCCCGGCAAGTTCGTTCATGGCGCCATTTTCCTGCATAATAACGAGGGGAGTCAGGTTGTGCCGTTTTCCCATTTCAAAGTCGTTTGGGTCATGGGCAGGGGTTACCTTTACTGCGCCCGTTCCAAAGGACGGATCGACAAATTCATCAGCAATGATTGGCAGTTCTCTGCCAACAACGGGCAGGGTGAGGGATTCTCCGATCATGTCTTTATAGCGGTCATCACGCGGGTTTACCGCTACGGCAACGTCTCCCAGCATCGTTTCGGGGCGTGTCGTAGCCACAATCATAAAGAGATGCGGGGCGTCCCTGAACGGATACTTTATGTGCCAGAGGTGTCCTTCGTGCTCCTCGTGCTCGACCTCGTCATCGGCCAGCGCCGTGCGGCAGCGGGGACACCAGTTGATGATGTAGGTACCCTTGTAAATTAATCCGCGCTGAAAGAGACGCACAAAGGTTTCTTTTACTGCCGCAGAAAGACCTTCATCCATGGTGAACCGCTCACGTTCCCAGTCGCACGAGCTTCCCAGCTTTTTTAATTGCTGAATAATGGTTGAGCCGTATTTCTTCTTCCACTTCCAGACCTCTTCCACAAAACGCTCCCGCCCCAGTTGTTCGCGCTTGATTCGTTTGGTTCCCAGTTCCCGCTCAACCACATTTTGGGTGGCAATACCGGCATGATCTGTGCCTGGCATCCAGAGGGTGTTGTATCCCTGCATGCGTCGCCAGCGGATTAAAATATCCTGAAGAATATTGTTCAGGGCATGTCCCATATGAAGGACGCCGGTTATATTGGGGGGAGGGATAACGATAGTATAGGGCTTCTTTGATGAGTCTGGCACGCTGTGAAAACTTCCCTCTTGCTCCCAGAAATGGTACCATTTGTCTTCGATTTCTTTGGGATTATATTGCGGTGATAGCTTTGTTTGCATGGTAGGTGTAAAATAATTAAGAAAATTTATTTATGAGGTGATCCATCCCCTTCTTCCTGGTAAGCCAGAGGCTCATGGATGTTTTATCTCAAACAGAGTGACTTCACAGGAAATACTGTTTCCGCTCCGTTCGATTACCACCGTGCAGGTTTCTCCAAAGCGCTTCGTCTGGAGGTAATGCACCAGTTCCATAACGCTTTTCACCGTTTTCCCATCGACGGAAAGGATCGTGTCACCTATCTGGAATCCAGCCTTTTGAGCCGGACTTTCCGGCGTTATTGCTTCAATGATCAATGTATGATCGGTGTTTTTTTGGATCTGAACCCCTAAATAGATCCTCTTTTCCATCGCGGCCTGTGGGGGAATAACCCAGACAAAATCAGCAGGCTCCAGGGGGATGTCTGACAAAAACAGATTTTGGTCAGAGGGCGGTTTATTCCCTTGAAATTCGGCTGGATAGATGGTGTGGTAGGGCAGGAAATTACGGCGAAACACCCGTGCTGGAATGCCAAAATCATAGATAATATGGCCGTTTCCGGCAAATACGAGCATCTTTTTGTCCTTTCCTTCCCACGAGGACAGATAGTTTGCAATCGTCTGGGCCATGTATTCTTCCCATAAACATTGTACGTCGTTGTATCTTTCCAGAGCGGCCGCATGGTCCCTGTGTTCGCGGGTGGCCCGCTCCAGATAGACACGGTGAAAGAAATCGGATGTGTCAATTTCGGGGAGCAGCTTTCTTTCTTCTTCGGTTAAGTCCTTCATGCCCTTTTTACTTACCATGCGCACCAGTTCCTTCGGCGCATTTAAAGCGATGAGGGGGATTTTCTTTTCACGAACAAAGTCAAAGATGTCCTTGTACAAAAGATAATCGTATCCCCACTCCTTATCCCAATGCGTTTCCTCCAGAAATTTTTGCTCATCAATTTCACCTGCGGTCCACTGGTCCAAAAAAGGCTGATACGGCCGGGTAAACATCTCCATTCCTACCGTAAGGTTGTTTCCAAATTTTTCATAACACGCCTTGAGTATCTTCAATTGAACCTGATGTGACGCCTTATTGGCATGAATTTCACCGACATAGATGATGCGGGCACAATCGAGAAAGTTTTCCAAATGAACAAACTGCACCTTTTCACCGGTAGGTATGTGAATGATGTCGTCAATGGCAACCTGTTCCGGGAAACTCTTTAGCCGGTCATTTTCTGAAAAGGCGTTCATGGGTAAAAAAATGAGTGACGATAAAAGGAAGAAAACGACGCTGCCAAAACCCTTTGGCAACAGATAGGTAGTGAAATTCCTGAGAACATTCATGGTCAATAAACGCGCACAAAAAGAAGTACGTACACAAAGGAATATGATAAAGCAGGCATTGAAAATCTATAATCTTAACACTATACCATTTTTTTGTTATTAATCAAATCCTCATTTTTATTGTTCGGGGAGATGCTTGACCTCCCACGCGGTGAAAGAAGCACAGTCGTTTATCCATGTCGTCTGCAAAAAATGTGGTGCACGGTCAGCGGTAAAGGTGGTTTCGCTCCGTTTAACCCACCCTCCGCCTTTTTCAGCCACGCATGAAGAGATACCGCGACGGCAGGCGGTAGCAAGAGAAACCATAGCACGGATTATTCAGGCGTTAAAGAAGGACGGGGAATGAATTATGTGCGCGAGGAGAAAAATCATCATGTCGGCGTGAAAGGCAACCGGTTGCTTTCCGTCAAACCAGCGTCAAAATGGACTGGAGTTTGCCAACATCCAGTTAAGCAATGGATTTCAGCGCTGCAGACAGGGCGCCTTTATCGATAACGACCTCAATATACCACCCGTCCCGGAACATACCTGCGTTTAAAACAATGGTATCACCTACTTTGTCCTTGTTCCTCGATTCATGGATGTGACCCGATATACAGACATGGGGCTTGAATTTAAGAATAAAATCCCTAACCGTTTGACTCCCCACGTGCATGCCATTTTGAATGATGTCTGTTGTTGTGTCTTTTGGTGGGGTATGACAGACCATGATCTTCCAACGCGCGTCTTTTACTTTGTTAAAACCGTCTGTGAGGAACCGCTCAATCTCTGCTTCGCTGATTTCTGACGGCGTATGAAAGGGAGTCGCACTTGAACCGCCGCAACCAAAGATGCCGACGTCTCCAAGCAGATATCCATTCCCATGCAGGTTTATCCCTTCCTGAGACAGATAGCTATCGGTCTCTTGCATATCCATATTGCCATACTGTGCAAGGAGGTGTTTATTATATTTTTTTATGGCATCTAATACTCTTTTCGTCTCTGCCTTTCCGTGGCAATTGGTCAAATCTCCGGACAACACAATCAGCTCTGCCGTTTCCAGTTCTGACCTCATCATACTAAGATTCCTGATGTCTTCATGGATGTCGCCAAAAGAAATAATCTTCATTCTCTCCTCCGAAATAGTCGTTGTGTTTGTGTTTGTGTGTTTCTACTAAAAGAATTGGTAACAATTTAGCGTTTTGAAAATGCTCTCTATAAATAATATTGTCTCGTAGGGGCAGGTTTCAAACCTGCCCTGCACGGTATTCCACGTAAAATCCGTTTCTTAGAAGAACATGCTTATTTCGTATAATTATTGACATCTTGTAACACCTTTTCAAGGTCGTTGGGATCGAAAGACACCGCCCCAGTCCACTTGCCAAAACCACCATGATGATTCACTGCCTTGCACCACTCGTCTAAAAATGCCCTCTTGGTTTTATTCTGTTCACTATCGTGCCCTTTGGTTTCAAGAATGAGATATTCTCCATTCTTCAATCTGATAATAAAATCGGGAAAATATCTTCTGATCACTCCCTGGTGGTTGTAAAGAATGGCGAAACCTAAATGGTCGTTCTTCACGAATGATTCCACAGCCTCGCAATCATTGATGGTTCGTGCCTCAAGAAATTCCATCTTGCTGTCAACTACAGTAAAATTGATATGGCTTTTCCCAAAACCCTCACATGGTTTGCTTGTCCACCAGGTGCGCACATCAGCAGTCGAACGGATAGGATGTTCCTTGTCAAAAACCGGAGTGAGCTGAGTCGTGTTCTCTGCCCGTAGTTCATTCCAGATATGCTGAATGACCTTGTTCAAATTCAGCATAATCAGGATTCTCTTTTTTACTTCATTCTCATTGAATAACGGATTTTTTATCCTGATTCTGTCCGAATAAATGAATTGTTCAATAATGCCAATAAGCTGAATCAAAAACGTTTCCTTGCTTCCCTTCCAGTCTGGTTTTTTTTCTGAATTGTAAATCGAGGATGCAATTCTGAAAATGATAGACTGCATGCGGAATTTCTCGCCAATTTCTTTTAAATCGATCTCAGTCAGCGCCGCCGGATTTGGCTTTCCCGCGATAATTGCGGCTAACTCTGCCCCTGTGATTGATTCGTACGGGTCAAGTTCAAGCGGTTTGACCTTTTCCAGGTTAAGAGACAGTTGCGGTTGGTACACATGGTCAATCCTCAGGATGTTCGGGAATGAAATTTTGTGTTCCGCCTTTTCTTTCACCGGTTCAATCCTGGTTTTTGGGGGTGGAGGCGGTGGGGGCGGCCCGTCGGTCCCCTCGTGAGGCATAAAGGTGAAAGGCACGCCGAAGATGTTCACATACTCTGGTTCAAATAAACCGTCTTTTCCTACATCGTACGAAGTCCTCCGTAAACCACGACCTACCACCTGTTCGCACAATAACTGGCTGCTAAATGCCCGCAGGCCCATAATGTGGGTAACTGTTTTGGCATCCCAACCTTCGCTGAGCATGCCTACAGAAATCACATTTTGTATCTGTTCGCCTGGCTCTCCGGTCTTGCCAACGGTGTCAACTGTTTTCCTTAATAATTCAGCCTGTTGCTTTTTGGTTAGCCTCTTCTCTTTGGTTTGATTGTCATCGTTTTCCTCTGGTTTTTTTCCGTCAGTGCCTGCTTCTTCTGTTTCGGCTTCTGCTTTGTCAAGGATCCTGCTGTCAATCTGCAGTATTTTTTCCTGATCGCACAAATCCACCAGCCCGGCAACGGACAGGAAAAAGGCATCGTGATCAAAGGCATATTTGATGCGGGCTGATGTGTATGTGGTGTTTGCAACGGTGATCATCACCGGTGGAATTTTATGTCCGGCCTTTTCCCAGTCGTCTTTAGCGGCCTTCCAGTCCTTACCTAAAAGCAGATAGGCATTTTTAATGAGGTCGGGAAGCGGTTCTCCTTCTTCTGCCTTCCGGTTGATGTCATCTTTCACGGTGGCATCCATGTAAATATGATAGAGCCGTGAACGCAGATTCTCATCAACATTGGCATCATCACGAATGACAACCCGCGGCGTTTTTACCAATCCAGACTCAATCGCATCATTCAACCCGAAATCACTGACAATCCAGGGAAATAAGGCCTCTTCATTTGCCTTTTTGCCTGATGGGGCAAATGGCGTGGCCGATAAGTCGAAACACCGGATGATGCCCCTTGCCCTGTGAATCCTGTCCAGTCCACCCACCCAAACGGTGCTTTCTTCAATATCTTCTTTCTTTACGCCTTTCATTTTGCTTTCTGCCGGCACACGCCAGGCATGATGCGCCTCATCGTTAATAACGATAAGATTTGTTGCATTTGCCATATCGCCCAGCACATCCCGCACATATGCCTCATCGCTTTTGGCTCCCCGTTTATCAACGGTTTTCTTCTTTGCCAGTCTTTCTTCGCTGTCCCAGGCAAGAGTGTGCCAGTTGACGATCTTTACCTTTCCCTGCCGAAGTGATTCCATCAAACCCGATGGAACGATGTTGAATTCCTCATAGTAGTTTTCTTTGTCGAAAGGATTCAACACCGATAAACGATTGCGGACCGTCAAGCCCGGCGCAACAACCAATATATTTTTGGAGAAGTGCGTGTCTTTGTTATTGGCTGCTTTATTCAGGATTTGCCATGCAATGAGCATGCTCATGACAATCGTCTTGCCCGAACCCGTAGCCATCTTGCAGCACCATCGCGAAAAATCGCCGCCATCGCCGGAAATGTCAATACCTGTGCGGTCTGCTTCCGGCGCTTCGGTAAGCCATATCAGGGTTTCAATGGCCTCCAGCTGGCAAAAGAAAAATCTCCGGTCTTTGCGTTCTTCCGGGTCTTGCCAGTGCTGCAGCAATCTTTTGGTAATCCCTGCAATCCCTGGATAGCCGTCTTCTCTCCACTTTTTTACCCTTGGACGGATAGTATTGACCAGCTTAATCTCGATAAAAGTCCCGGGGTCATCAAATGATTTTGAGCTTTCTGAAGCCACAACATACCCTGCGGGTCTTCTGCCATCCTGCCTGACGAATTCCCGTGTATCCCTTACATATTCCCAATACTGCCGTGGTTCTTCGTAAGGGGAATTGATGATGAGTTTATCTATCTTCTTCATAAATTCTTCTTAAGGGAAGGTATTTTATCAAATTCGGTTATGAGAGAGGGAAGGTCATCGGTAACCGTCTGCCAGACAATATCCAGATTTATATCAAAATAGGCATGGATTAGCCGGTTTCTCATGTTGGTTATACTTCTCCAGGGGATATGGGGAAACTCCTCGCGACAACCCTCTGAAACATGGGTGGCAGCCTCGCCTATAATCCCAATATCCTTAACCAGGGGAAAGCACCAGCATTCGGTTTTCATCAAACGATTTTCTGGTCTTCCCGTGAGCAAAAGAAACTGCCTCTTTTGCCGCATCGACTATAGAGTATTACTGTATAAAAACTTCTTTTTTTTGGTAACAATTTAGCTTTTTGAAAAATTCTCGCATCTATTCAGCGTACTTTTGCTCACCATCAGTACGAGTGAACAAAATAGTGCTCCTTTAATCCCGAAGGGATGACATGATTATAGCATATCGTTATGCAATTATGGTTAACCCCGTAAGGGGTGACATAGTATCGCTATCTTCCCGATATTTCACCCCTATGGGGTTGAATATTGCGGTGTATTTTTTCCTATAGAGCCTGCGCATAAACTAAAAAACAAGCCATGAAAAGGCGGAACTGCATCATGTGTGCATTGACAGAGAAACGGATTTCACTCAAAAACGAGGTCAAAGAGAGAGAAA
>WBZY01000390.1_pt2 | contig 18774 bp, 17 predicted proteins | sample 5204191 | NCBI WGS metagenome assembly WBZY01 (sample SAMN12344363, study PRJNA552823) | activated sludge metagenome | biome: Activated sludge suspended growth; feature: Anammox Sidestream; material: Wastewater; isolation source: activated sludge from anammox sidestream of wastewater treatment...
AGGACGGGCGCTCGAGTTGTATGAATTTCCGCTCGCCCCACGCGGTGCCCGCGAGCACGCGATCCTGCGCACGCTGCGGGCGCCTGCTGCAGCCGACGAGCGGCTGCAGATCGTCGCGGCCGACGCGATGCGGGCACCGTTTCGACCGGGTGCGTTCGATGTGGTCGTCACGCCCTGGTTCATCGACATCGTGGAGGAGCCGTTTCCGCGCCTCGCGGCGCACATCAACTCGCTCGTCGCGCCGGGCGGGCGATGGCTCAATGTCGGTTCGGTCGCATTCGGTTTCATGAACATGCAGCGGGCGCTGCAGTACGGGCTGGACGAGGTGCTCGCGATCGTGCGGGACGCCGGCTTTTCTCCACCGGAGGTCCGGGAAGCCGTCCTGCCGTACATGCAGTCGCCCGCGAGCCGCCATGCGCGGCTCGAGTCGACGGTCGCATGGTCGACGCGCAAGCTCGCGGATGTGCCGCGTCCCGCATCGCGGGGCCTGCCCGACTGGTTCGTCGACCCCAATCGGCCGGTTCCGCTGCACACCGACCTGCAGGCGCATGCGCGGGCCACCCGGATCCATGCGTTCGTGATGTCGCTGATCGACGGCCGGCGTAATCTCAACGACATCGCCCGGGTGCTCGTCGAGCAGCGGCTGATGAAGCCGGAGGACGCGCTGCCCGCGGTGCGCACATTCATGCTGAAGATGCAGGAGGACGCCACGCGGCGTACGAATCTCTGAGATGACAGCCGAAATCATTCATCTGAGCCGTGCGGGGGAGGGGGAGATGTCCCGGCCCGCCGCGGATCGGTTGCTGGCCGGGAGCCCGGTGCAACACGCGTGGAATGCCTACAGCGACGCCGGCGAACAGTTCCATGCCGGATACTGGTCGAGCACACGAGGGGTGTGGCGCGTGCGCTACACCGAATGCGAGCTGTGCGTCCTGACGGCCGGCCGCGTCGAGCTCGTGAGCGACTCGGGAGTGCGCGTGTCCTTTGGCGCAGGCGATGCTTTCGTCGTGCCGGCAGGCTACTCGGGCACCTGGTCCGTGATCGAGGATTGCACCAAAATCTACGCGATATTCATTCCGCGCACCTGAACCGTGCGTATAATTGCGCGAATCGGGGGATTGAGCGCCCGACACCGGCAGGCACGCGAGTTGCAAGGCCGTGTGGGGTGTACCTGATCACTGGAGGCTTCATGAATCGGCTTACGAGAACTTCTCTGTTCGTTGCACTGCTCGGTGTTGCGGGCGCGGCACAAGCGCAGTTCAGCTCGACCGTGACCGCGACGAGCGACTACGACTTTCGCGGCGTCTCGCTGAGCGCGAAAAATCCTGCGCTGCAGGCGAGTCTCGACTACGCGTTTGGCGAAACCGGTTTTTCGGTGGGCGCCTGGGCGAGCAACATCGACTACGGCAATGACATCGACGGCACGCTCGAGCTCGACCTGTATGCGGGTTACGAGGCATCGATCAATGACGACCTCAGCTGGAATGCCGGCCTCGTCTGGTACACCTATCCGGGTTCGGACAACACGGCGACGCGGTCGAAGATCTCGTCCTATCCGGAACTCTCGGCCGGTGTCGACTGGAAGGGCCTCGGGCTCAAGCAGTGGCTCGCGATCGACTACGGCGGTTCGAACGACACGGCGCTCTACACCGAGGCCAATTACACGTTCCCGCTGCCGCAGAACTTCTCGTTCACGCTGCACGCCGGCTACAACTGGGGCGACGCGTTCGACGGCTTCGAGTATCTCGATTACGGCGCAACGATCGGCGTCGACGTCGGCAAGTTCAGCCTCGCACTGAAGCTGACGGGCACCGACAACAGCGGCGCCGACAAGGTGACCGACGACGTGTTCAACAACGAGGCGCGCGTGCTGTTCCAGATCAGCACGACATTCCCCTGGTCTGAGTGAGGCGTTGGTGCCGGGTTTTCGGTTATTCGGTTATTTGCGCTTCGGGCAAATAACCGAATAACCGAAAACCCGGCACCACGTCATGCCACGCGGGCGAGGGCCTCGGCGAGGCGCCCGAACATCTCGTCGATGTGGGCGGGTTCGATGATCAGCGGCGGTGACAGCGCGATGGTGTCGCCCGTCGTGCGGATCAGGAGCCCGCGCTCGAAGCAGTCGAGGAAGACATCGAAGGCGCGCGCGCCCGGCTTGCCGGGCCGCGGTTCGAGCTCGATGCCCGCAATCAGCCCGTAGTTGCGGGTGTCGATCACGTGTGGCCGGCCGCGCAGGCCGTGCACGGCATCCTCCCAGCGCTTCGCCAGTGACTTGGCGCGCGTCAGCAGGCCCTCGCGCCGATAGATGTCGAGCGTCGCGAGTCCCGCGGCGCACGCGAGCGGGTGCGCCGAATAGGTGTAGCCGTGAAACAGCTCGATGGCGCCCGGCGGCCCCTGCATGAAGGCGTCGTGGATCGACTGCTTCACCGCCACCGCGCCCATCGGCACGCAGCCGTTGGTGAGCCCCTTCGCCATCGTGATCATGTCGGGTGTGACGGCGAACTCCTGCGCGGCAAACGGCGCCCCGGTACGACCGAAGCCGGTGATCACTTCGTCGAAAATGAGCAGGATGCCGTGCGCGTCGCAGATTGCGCGCAGGCGCTCGAGATAGCCCTGCGGCGGCAGGAGCACGCCGGTCGAGCCCGCGATCGGCTCGACGATCACCGCGGCAATGGTCGAGGCGTCGTGCAGCGCGACCAGGCGTTCGAGATCGTCCGCCAATTCCGCGCCGTGCGTCGGCTGGCCGCGCGAGTACGCGTTGCGGGCGAGGTCGTGCGTGTGGCGCAGGTGATCGACGCCCGGAATCAGGTTCGCCGACCACATGCGGCGATTCGCCACGATGCCGCCGACCGAGATGCCGCCGAAACCCACCCCGTGGTAGCCCCGCTCGCGCCCGATCAGCCGCATGCGCGCCCCGTCGCCGCGGCAGCGGTGGTAGGCGATCGCGATCTTGAGCGCCGTGTCGACCGATTCGGAACCCGAATTCGTGAAGAACACGCGATCGAGTCCTGCGGGCATCAGCGCCGCGAGCTCGGTGGCGAGGGCGAAACCCGGCGGATGACCCATCTGGAACTGCGGTGCGTAGTCCATCGTCGCGAGCTGGCGGGTGACCGCCGCCGTGATTTCTTCGCGCCCGTGGCCGGCGTTCACGCACCAGAGGCCTGCCACCCCGTCGAGGACGCGCCGCCCCTCGGGCGTGAAGTACTCCATGCCCTGGGCCCGCGCGAGCAGCCGCGGCGCCTGCTTGAACTGGCGATTGGCCGTGAAGGGCATCCACAGTGCTTCGAGATCCAGCCGGTTCAGGGTCGTCATGGGCCAAATGATAAGGAAAGTTGACAGCGGTGGCGAGAAAGGCCGAGATTTGGCGCCATTCGTCCATGATCCTAAACAGGCGAGACCCATGAGCATCGATGTCGGCGCGCGCCTGCGCAGCGTGCGCCTGATCTACGGCCTCTCGCAGCGCGAGCTGGCGCGTCGCGCGGGCGTCACCAACGGCCTCATTTCCCTGATCGAGCAGAATCGCGTGAGCCCATCGGTCGGCTCGCTGAAGAAAGTGCTCGACGGCGTACCCATGTCGCTCGCCGAGTTCTTCACGATCGATGTCGATACGGCGCCGCAGGTTTTCTACGGCGACGACGACCTGGTCGAGATCGGGACAGCAGACGTGTCGCTGCGCCTGGTCGCCGCGCAGCGCTCCGCGCGACAGCTGACGATCCTGCGCGAGCGCTATGCGCCCGGTTCCGCGACCGGCGACGACGCGCTGTCGCACCGGGGCGAAGAGGGCGGCGTCGTCGTCCGTGGCCGCATCGAACTCACGGTCGGAGGCAGCGTCCGCGTGCTCGGTCCCGGCGAGGCGTACTACTTCTCGAGCGCGATCCCGCACCGCTTCAGAAATGTGGGGCGCGAGCCCTGTGAGATCATCAGCGCGAGCGCACCCCCGACCTTCTGACGCGAGAGAGACCGCCATGTCGACGAACCCCAACTGGCACGAACGCGCCGCGAAGATCGCGCCGGAGTCGCGCGCCTTCATCGATGGTGAATACGTCGCGGCGCTCTCGGGCGCGCAGTTCGACAATGTGAACCCCGCGACCGGTCAGGTGTTCGGGCGCATCGCCGCCGGCGATGCCGCCGACATCGAGCGCGCCGTCGCGGCCGCCAAAGCCGCCTTCGAGAAGGGCGTCTGGGCGCGCACGAGGCCCGCGCATCGCAAGAAGGTGCTCGGTGCCTTCGCGCAGGCGCTGCTCGCGCATCGCGAAGAGCTCGCGCTGCTCGAAACGCTCGACATGGGCAAGCCGATCTCGGACAGCCTGAAGATCGACATCCCGGGGGCCGCGCGCGCAATCCAGTGGTATGCGGAAGCCGTCGACAAGATCTACGACGAGATTGCGCCCACCGGTCCCGACGCACTCGCGCTCGTGACGCGCGAACCCGTTGGCGTCGTCGGGGCGATCGTGCCGTGGAATTTTCCGCTCGTGATGGCGGCCTGGAAAATCGGCCCGGTGCTCGCGGCGGGCAATTCGCTCGTGCTGAAGCCGTCGGAAAAGTCGCCGCTCACCGCGATCCGTGTCGCGCAGCTCGCGCTCGAGGCGGGCCTGCCCCCGGGCGTCTTCAATGTCGTGCCGGGTTTCGGCCACACGGCCGGCAAGGCGCTCGCGCTGTCGATGGACGTCGATGCAATCGCGTTCACCGGCTCCACGGCGACCGGCAAGCTCGTGATGCAGTACGCCGCGCAGTCGAACATGAAGCGCGTCTCGCTCGAGTGCGGCGGCAAGTCGCCGAACATCGTGCTCGCCGATTACCCGGATCTCGAGCGCGCCGCGACCGCGGCGGCCTACGCGATCTTCTTCAACCAGGGCGAGATGTGCTCGGCCGGCTCGCGCCTGCTCGTCGAGCGCAGTGCGCGCGATGCGGTGCTCGGCAAGGTCGCCGAGATCGGGCGCACGATGTCGCCGGGCGACCCGCTCGACCCCGCGACGAAGCTCGGCGCCATCGTCGACGAAACACAGATGAAGCGCGTGCTCGGCTACATCGACACGGGGCGCAGCGAAGGCGCGACCGTCGCATTCGGCGGGCGCCGCGTGCGCGAGGAGAGCGGCGGCTACTTCGTCGAGCCGACGGTATTCGACGGCGTGACGCGCACGATGCGCGTCGCGCGCGAGGAAATCTTCGGGCCCGTGCTCGCGACGATCACGTTCGACACGGTCGAGGAGGCGGTCGCGATCGCGAACGATGTCGACTATGGCCTCGCCGCGGCCGTCTGGACACGCGACGTGACGACTGCGCACCGCACGGCGCGCGCGCTGCGCGCGGGCATGGTGTACGTGAACTGCTATGACGCCGACGACATCACGGTGCCGTTCGGCGGCTTCAAGCAGTCGGGTATCGGGCGCGACAAGTCGCTGCATGCCTTCGACAAGTACACGGAGCTGAAGACGACCTGGCTCGACCTGTCGTGACCACGCTGCTCGATGGCCCGCTCGCGTTCGTCGATGTCGAGACGACGGGTGGGCATGCGCTGTATCACCGGGTCGTGGAGCTCGGGGTCGTGCTCGCGCGCGGCGAGAGCCACGAGGAATCCTGGACGACGCTGGTCAACCCCGGCACACGCCTGCCTGCCTCCATACAGCACCTGACCGGCATCGACCCCGCGGCGCTCGAGGGCGCGCCGCGCTTTGCGGACGTGGCGGACGAGCTCGCGCGCCGGCTCGAGGGGCGCCTGTTCATCGCGCACAACGCGCGCTTCGACTACGGCTTCGTGCGGCGGGAGTTCGCGCGCCTCGGGCGCGCCTTCGACGCGCGCCTCGCGTGCACGGTGAAGCTGTCGCGGCGCTTCTATCCGGAGCTCGCGAGGCACAATCTCGACGCGTTGATCGCCTATCACGACCTGCCGTGCGCCGCGCGCCATCGCGCGCTGCCGGACGCGATGGCGCTGTGGCAATTCTGGCGCCGTCTGCGTGCGCGCTGGCCGGCCGCGGAGATCGAACGCGCCCTCGAGGACGTGACGCGCCGCACCGTGCTGCCGCCGCAGCTGCCGCCGGCGCTCGCCGACGAACTGCCCGAGTCTGCGGGCGTCTATCGCTTCTACGGCGAGGGCGACGCACTGCTCTACGTGGGCAAGGCCGTGAATCTCCGCGAACGCGTACTCGCCCACTGGCGCGGCGCGCCGCACTCCATGAAGGCGCGCCGCCTCGCAACCCAGACCACCCGCGTCGACTGGACCGAGGCGGCCGGCGAGCTCGGGGCATTGCTGCTCGAGGCGCGCTGCGTGCGCGAGGCGGCGCCGGTCTACAACCGCCACCTGAGGGGTGGTGGCGAGGCACTCACCTGGCGTTTCGGCGATACGGACGCCGCGCCCGAGCTCCGCGCGCTCGATGACGGCTGGCCGGCCGGCGATTGTTTCGGTCTCTTTCGCAGCGAGCGCGAGGCCCGCCGCGCGCTCGCCGCGCACGCGCGTGAACATGCCCTGTGCGCGAAACTGCTCGGGCTCGAGCGGGGTGAGGGCTCCTGCTTCGCATACCAGCTGCAGCGTTGCCGCGGTGCTTGTGTCGGACGGGAAACGGCCGCGCGGCACCTCGCGCGCACGAAGCTCGCGCTCGCCGGCGAGCGCCTCAAGCCCTGGCCGTACGACGGTGCCGTCGCGATCCGCGAGCGTGCGCAGGGCGTCGAGCAATGGCATGTGGTCGACGCGTGGCGCTACCTCGGCACGCTCACGCGGCGGGCAGGTGCCGACGCGAGTATCGACGATCTCGCGCCGATCGAACCGGCCGGTTCGCCTCGCGCAACCGGCGGCTTCGACGTCGACGCCTATCGCGTGCTCACGCGCTATCTCGCGTCGCGGCCGGCGGGTGTCACGCCGTGGCCGCCCGTGGCCTGATGCGTTTCCTCGCCAGCAGTCCGCGCGGCTTCGGCGACCTGCTCGCGGCCGAGCTCGTGGCGCTCGGTGCCACCGAGGTGCGGGAGCGCACGCTCGGCGTCGATTTCACGGGCTCCGTCGACGTGGCCTATCGCGCGTGCCTCGAATCGCGTGTCGCGAGCCGCGTGTTCCTCGAGATCGCGCGGGTGCGAGCGGACAGTGCGGATGCGCTGTACGGCGCACTGCGCGCGCTGCCGTGGAGCGAGCATGTCGATCCCGACCGCACGCTCGCCTGCGATTTCAGCGGCCGCCATCCGGCCATCCATCACACGCGCTTTGGCGCACAGCGCGTGAAGGATGCGATCTGCGATGCGCTGCGCGAAGCCCACGGGCACCGACCCGACATCGCGCTCGAGCGCCCCGCGGTGCGCGTGCATGCACATGCGCACGGCGCGGAGGTGACCGTGTCGATCGACCTCGCGGGCGAGGGCCTGCACCGCCGCGGCTACCGGGAGCGGGCGCTCGAGGCGCCGCTGCGCGAGAACGTCGCCGCCGGCCTGCTGCTGCGCGCCGGCTGGCCGGCGCTCGCGGCAGACGGCGCGGAACTTCTCGACCCGATGTGCGGTTCGGGCACGATCGTGATCGAAGGGGCGCTGATCGCGGCCGACAGGGCGCCGGGCCTCGGGCGCGAGTATTTCGGCTTTCTCGGCTGGAAGGGCCACGACGCGGCCGCCTGGTCGCGCGTGCGCGCTGCGGCGGAGGCGCGCGTCAGGCCCCACATCGGCGCGTCACCGCGATTGCGCGGGTCCGACATCGATGCGCGCGCAGTGCAGGTCGCGCGGGGCAATGCGGCGCGCGCCGGCATTGCGCCGTGGGTCGATTTTGTGCAGGCGCCTCTCGCCGAGGCGAGGCCCGTCACGCCACGAGGGCTCCTGTGCGTAAACCCGCCGTACGGTGTGCGCCTCGAGGACCGCGAGCGCGCCCGGGACCTCCATCGCGAACTGGGCAGCGTCCTGCGCGCGCATTTTGCAGGCTGGCGCGCCGCGGTGATCACCGGTGCGCCCGATCTCGGCGTCGAGATCGGCCTGCGCGCGCAGCGCACGCATGCGGTATGGAACGGTGCCATCGAGTGCCGCCTCCTGCGCTTCGATCTCGCCGCCGGCCAGGTGCGCGAGTTCGGCCGCCCGCGTCCGCTCATCGACCCGGCGCGACGCGACACGCCCGGCGCGCGCATGTTCGGCAATCGCCTCGCGAAGAATGCGAAACGCCTCGGCGACTGGGCGGCGAAGGCAGGGATCGGCTGCTACCGCGTGTATGACGCGGACATGCCGGAATACGCGTTCGCCATCGACCTCTACACGGCGGCCGATGCGCCCACCCGCTGGGCCTATGTGCAGGAGTATGCCGCCCCGCGCGAGATCGAGGCCGAGGCCGTGCGCCGGCGACGCAGCGAAGCGCTCTCGGTGCTGCCCGACGTGCTCGCGCTGCCGGAGAGCCACATCCACCTGCGCACGCGACGCCGCACCGCACGCGGCGAGCAGTACGAGAAGGAGGCGAGTCGCGGGGAATTCCACATCGTCGCCGAGGGCGGGCTGCGCTTTCGGGTCAATTTCACCGATTACCTCGACACGGGCCTGTTCCTCGACCATCGCCTGACGCGTGCCCGCCTGCGCGACGCGGCCGCGCGCAAGCGCTTCCTCAACCTCTTCGCATACACGGGCAGCGCCACGGTTTATGCCGCGGCCGGTCGCGCCCGCACGACCACGAGCGTCGACCTGTCACGCACCTACCTCGACTGGGCGCAGGAGAATCTCGCCGCGAATGCGCTGACCGGGCGCCAGCACCGCTTCATCCAGGCCGACTGCCGCGAGTGGCTCGCGGAGGCGGCGCGACTCGGCGAGCAGTTCGACCTCGTCTTCCTCGACCCGCCGACCTTCTCGAATTCCAAGCGCATGCAGGGCGTGCACGACGTGCAGCGCGACCATGCCGCGTTGATCGATGCCGGCATGCGCGTCCTCGCGCCGGGCGGGCTGCTCGTGTTCTCGACCAATGCGCAGAAGTTCCGGCTCGATCCGCAGGTCGCGGAGCGGTACGACGTGCGGGACATCACGCGTGCGACGCTGCCGGAGGATTTCGCGCGCAATTCGCGCATCCACACCTGCTTCGAGATTCGCGCGCGCTAGCACCGCAGCGCGAGGCCGCGGCTATACTCGCGTGGGGGCCCGGGAGGGCGCACAGGGGGCATCGCATGCGGCAGGCCGTGTTTGCCGTTCTGCTCGCCGGTTTCACCGGCATGGCTTCGGCTTACGAGAACTTCGGTCCCTATGTCGGTCTCGCGGCCGGCCGGTCACAGGCGAGCGTCGATTTCGACACGGGCACCGAGGTGATCCCGTTCGATGCCGACGACACGGCCTGGCGCGTGTTCGCCGGCTACCGTTTCTCGCCCTGGTTCGCCTTCGAGGTCACGTACTCCGACCTCGGTGAGTTTACCGACGACCTCGCGGCCGACCGACTCACGATCGGTTATCGCGGCGTGACGCCGTGGCTTGTCGGCACCTGGCCGATCGGTCCCATCGAGCTGGTCGCCCGCGCAGGCTATTTCATCAATACGACCGAGTTCGAGATCGTGACCGCGACCGAGCGGCTCACGGGCAGCGAGAGCAACGATTCCGTCACGTTCGGCGCGGGGGTCGGCGTGATGCTCGGTGACCACATCAATGTGCGCCTCGAGTACGAACGCATGGATCTCGACGAAGTCGACGATTCGGGCGCGGTGTGGCTCAGCGCCGCGTGGCGCTTCCTGTAACAGCCGTCAGAAAAGGTCCTTCAGACGGTACCAGGCCATCGCGAGCACGAGTGCGGGCCGGCGCAGCAGCGCGCCGCCCGGGAACTGCCGGTGCGGGATGCGGCTGAATACATCGAAGCGCTCCGCGGTGCCCGCGATCGCCTCGGCGAGTACCTTGCCGGCGATGCCGGTGAGCACGATGCCGTGCCCGGAGAATCCCTGCAGGAAATAGACGTTCGGCGCGAGGCGGCCGAAATCCGGCTCGCGGTTCAGTGTGATGTCGACATAGCCTCCCCAGCTGTGCTCGATGCGCACGTCCCGCAGTTGCGGAAACACGCGCAGCATCCGCTCGCGCGTCGCATGGGCGGTATTGAACGGGTCGAGGCCCGAGTAGCTGACACGCCCGCCGAAGAGCATGCGGTGATCGCGCGAACGGCGGAAATAGTCGAGCACCCAGTTGATGTCGGTGACGGCGGCGTCGTTGGCGATGAGCGCGCCGGCGCGCGCGGCGCCGAGCGGTTCGGTGGCGACGATGTAGGTGCCGACCGGCATGATCCGCCGCGCGATCCGGGGCGCCGTGTCGCCGAGCCATGCGTTGCCGCACAGCGCGAGGTGGCGGCAGCGCACGTTGCCCCGCGCGGTGCGCACGAGCACGGTGTCCGTGCCGTCGAACGACAGCGCGCGGCTGTCCTCGAAAAAGCGCGCGCCGGCCCGGGTCGCCGCGGCCGCGAGCCCGAGCGTGTAGTTGAGCGGATGCAGGTGGCCGCAGCGGGCATCGTGGGTGCCGGCGAGATACCGCTCGCTCGCGATCAGGTGCTGCACTTCATCGCGCGACACGAACTTCAGGCTCGGGTAGTCGTAGCGCTCGTTGATCCGCTCGACCCACGCTCGCAGTTCATCGACCTGGCGCGGCTTGACCGCCACGTGCATCTGCCCGGGAACGTAGTCGCAGTCGATGCCGTGGCGTGCGATCAGGTCCTGCATCAGGTCGAGTCCCTCGACCGTCATGTCCCACAGCCGGCGCGCGTCCTCTCGCCCGACGAGCGCTTCGGTCTTCTCCTCGCCAGCCGCGACCCCGAACAGCGCCTGTGCGCCGCTGCGGCCGGAGGCTCCCCAGCCGATGCGCGCGGCTTCGAGTACCACGACGCGGTAGCCGCGTTCGGCGAGGTGCAGGGCTGTCGAGCAGCCCGCGATGCCGGCGCCGACCACGCACACGTCGCAGTCGACGTCGCCCGCGAGGGGCGGGTGTGCCGCAGCCGCGTGGCGGGTCGCGGTGTAATAGCTGGCGACGTACCCGGTGCTCATAGCGGCCCGAGATACCATGCGCATTCGAGCGGCGTCACGTAACTTGCGAACTCGTCGAGCTCGGCGCGCTTGACTGTGGCATACAGGTGCGCAAAGCGGTCGCCGAGATACTCGCGCGCGAAGCTGCTGCGCGCGAATCGATCGATCGCGGTGGCCCAGTGCGTCGGCAGCGACTCGCCGGCACCCTGGGTGTACGCATTGCCGGTGAGCGCGGGCGGTGGCTCGGTTTGCCGCGTGAGGCCATCGTGGATGCCGGCGAGTACCCAGGCGAGCACGAGATACGGGTTCGCGTCGGCGCCGGCCTGTCGATACTCGATGCGGCGGTTGGGTGCATCGCTGACCGGAATCCGTACTGCCGCGCCACGATTGTTGATCGACCAGCTGGGTGTCAGCGGCACGTACGCTTCGCTGCGAAAGCGCCGATAGGAATTCGGGCCGGGCGCGCAGATGGCCATGCCGTCGGCCATGGACCCGAGCAGTCCCGCGACCGCATGACGCAGCGGCGCATGATTCTCCGGCGTCTCGCAGGCGAACACGTTGCGGCCCGCGGCGTCGAGCAGGCTCAGGTGGATGTGCAGTCCGCTGCCCGCCATGTCGCGATACGGCTTGGCGAGGAACGTGGCATCGAGGCCGTGGGCGCGCGCCACGCTCTTGACGATGCGCTTGAAGCGCAGCGCCTGGTCGCAGGCGGCGAGCGCGTCGGGCACGTGCTGCAGGTTCACCTCGTACTGCCCCGGCCCGTACTCGGGCAGCGCGCTCGTTGCGGGCACCCCCTGCGTGAGGCAATCGCGCGAAATCTGCGCGATCACCGCCGAGTATTCGTTGAGATCCGTCATCGCATTGATCTGCGTGCGGAACTCGCGCCGGCTGCGGCAGGCCCTCGGCGGTCCGTTCGCGGTCGACGAAATAGAACTCGTATTCGATCGCGACGACCGGCGTCAGGCCGAGCGCCGTCACGCGTTCGAGCACGGCGGCGAGTACGTGGCGCGGATCACCGAAGAAGGCCCGCCCGTCCGCTTCGTGCATCGTAACCTGCAGCTGCGCGAGTGGGTCTTCCTGCCAGGGAACCCGCACCAGGCTGCCCGGGATGGGGTGGCACGGGCGGTCGGCGTCGCCGTCGTCGAAGCCGAGACCGGTCGCCTGCACGGTGCCGCCGAGGACGTCGAGCGCGAACATCGATCCGGGCAGCAGCATGCCGCTGCGGTAGGTCGCTTCGATGCCGGCGCGATCGAGCCGCTTGCCGCGTTCGACCGTGTTCAGGTCGTTCACGAACACGTCGAAGTGCCGCGTTTCGGGGTGCGCCTCGAGGAAGCGCGCGAGTTCGGCGCGGGCGTCGCTCACCATGAGAGCCTCGTTTAGGATTTCGGACACCCGCCGAGGATGGCCGTGGCACAAGCTTATGCGGGCGCGTGCGCGCGCGGCAAATGGGTTGGCGCCTGATACAGGCCCGGGCCGCCATTGCTGCGATGCGGCATCCGTGGTGGTGCGACCTGTGTTCTAATGGGCGTGCACACGGCTCGGGCGGGCCGCGTGACTAATATCCTAAACATGTCTCCGGGTAGCCCGATGGCCATGAGGCGTCCACTGATCGGCATTCCCGCGGATCGCCGCGTGCTCGGCGAGCATCCGTTCCATGTCGTCGGCGAGAAATACATCCGCGCCGTGATCGACGCGGCCGGCGCGCTGCCGCTGCTGATTCCGGCCCTCGGCGAGGAACTCGCGATGGACGAGCTGCTCGCGCACGTCGACGGCGTGCTGTTCCCGGGCTCGCGTTCGAACGTCGAGCCGCAGCGCTATGCGGGCGAGGCGAGCGACCCGGGCACGGACCACGATCCGGCGCGCGACGCGACCACCTTGCCGCTCATTCCGCGTGCCGTGGCACAGGGTGTGCCGGTGCTCGGGATCTGTCGCGGCTTCCAGGAGATGAATGTCGCGTTCGGCGGCACGCTCTGGCAGAAGGTGCATGCGCAGCCGGGGCTGGCGGACCACCGCGAGAACAAGTCGCAGCCGCTCGAGGTGCAGTACGGGCCCGCGCACGAAGTCGAGCTGACCGAAGGCGGCATGCTGCGCGCAATCGCCGGTACAGGCCGGATCGAGGTGAACTCGGTACACGCGCAGGGCGTGCGCACGCTCGCGCCGGGGCTCGCGATCGAAGCGCGCGCACCCGACGGCCTCGTCGAGGCGTTTCGCGTCGCCGGGGCGCCGCACTTCGCGCTCGCGGTGCAGTGGCATCCGGAGTGGCAGGTGATGGGCAATCCGTTTTCGCGCGCGCTGTTCGCGGCCTTCGGGGCCGCGAGCGCCGAGCGCGCCCAGTTGAGACAGCGGTGACTTATGGCAGGTGAGATCCAGCAGTTCTTTCGCGACCACGGCATTTCGGAAGTCGAGGCGATCATCCCGGACATGGCGGGCATCGCGCGCGGCAAGGTGATGCCCGCCGAGAAGTTCGCGGAGGAGGGAGGCATGCGGCTGCCGGAAAGCATCTTCCTGCAGACCGTGACCGGCGATTACCCGGAGGAGCCCGAAGCGGCGATGAGCCCCGCCGAGATCGATATCGTGCTGCGCGCGGATCCGAAGACCGTGCGTCGCGTGCCGTGGGCCGCCGAGCCCACTGCGCAGGTGATCCACGACTGTTTCTACGCGGATGGCCGTCGCGTGACGATGGCGCCGCGCCATGTGCTGCGCCAGGTGCTCGAGCTGTACACGCAGCGCGGCTGGGAGCCCGTGGTCGCGCCCGAACTCGAGTTCTACCTCGTCGAGCCGAACGCCGACGCCGACTACCAGCTGAAGCCGCCCGTGGGCCGTTCGGGTCGCTCGGAGCCGGGCCGCCAGTCGTACAGCATCGCGGCGGTCAACGAGTTCGACCCGATGTTCGATGACATGTACCAGTTCTGCGAAGACCAGGACATCGAGATCGACACGCTGATCCATGAGGATGGGCCGGCGCAGATGGAGATCAACCTGCTGCACGGCAATGCGCTCGACCTCGCCGACCAGGCGTTCCTCTTCAAGCGCACCGCGCGCGAGGCGGCGCTGCGCCACAAGATGTACGCGACGTTCATGGCGAAGCCGCACGCCAAGGAACCGGGCAGCGCGATGCACATCCACCAGAGCGTGATCGAGGCGAAGTCGCGCAGGAACATCTTCTCGAATCCCGACGGGTCGCCGAGCGACCTCTTTTTCTCGCACATCGCCGGGCTGCAGAAGTACCTGCCGTTCGCGATGGCGCTGCTCGCGCCGAACGTCAATTCCTACCGGCGCATCACGCGCTTCCAGACCGCGCCGATCAACGTGCAGTGGGGCTACGACAACCGCACCGCAGGCCTGCGCGTGCCGATGTCGGACGCCGAAGCGCGCCGCGTCGAGAATCGCATTTCCGGCGCCGACGCAAACCCCTATATCGCGATCGCGACGTCGCTCGCCTGCGGCTACCTCGGCATGGTCGAGGGCCTCAAGCCGTCCGAGCCGATCGCCGGCAGCGCGCACGACCTGCCGTTCGCGCTGCCGCGCTCGCTCGACGAGGGCATCCGCAAGCTGCGCGAATGCGAACCGCTGGTCCGCGTGCTCGGTGAGCCGTTCATCACGGCCTTCACGATCGTGAAGCAGGCCGAGTACGAGGTCTTCCTGCAGGTCATCAGTTCGTGGGAGAGGGAGCACCTGCTCCTGAATGTTTGAGGAAAGCTGTCAGCTGTGAGCATCGGAGACCAGATGTCCCCACTGACCACCGCCGCCCTGCAGCGGCTCGATTCCGCGCATTACCTGCACCCGTTCACCGACACGCGGCAGCTCGCCGCGAAAGGGACGCGGGTCATCACGAAGGCCGATGGCGTGTGGCTCACCGATTCCGACGGCAACCGCATCCTCGACGGCATGGCGGGACTCTGGTGCGTCGCGCTCGGCTATGGACGGCGCGAACTCGCGGAGGTGGCCTATCGGCAGATGCTAGACCTGCCGTACTACAACAGCTTTTTCCAGTGCACGCATCCGCCGGCAATCGAGCTCGCGCAGCGCCTGACGGAAGTCTCGCCGCCGCAGTTCAACCACGTCTTCTTCACCGGGTCCGGCAGCGAGGCGAACGACACGATGCTGCGGCTCGTGCGGCGCTACTGGCAGCTGCGTGGCGAGCCCGAACGCAATGTGATCATCGGGCGCTGGAACGGCTATCACGGCAGTACCGTCGCGGCCGCGTCGATCGGCGGCATGACGGCGATGCACGAGCAGGGTGGGCTGCCGATCCCGGGAATTTCGCACATCGGACAGCCGTACTGGTTCGAGCGGGGCGGCGACCTGACGCCGGCCGAGTTCGGGCTGCGCGCGGCGCGCGAGCTCGCGGACCGGATCGAGGAGATCGGCCCGCGACGCGTGGCGGCCTTTGTCGGCGAGCCCGTGCAGGGTGCCGGCGGCGTCGTCATCCCGCCCGAGACGTACTGGCCCGAGATCCAGCGCATCTGCGACCACTACGGCATCCTGCTCGTCTCGGACGAAGTGATCTGCGGTTTCGGACGCACCGGCCGGTGGTTCGGCTGCGAACACGTCGGCACGCGACCGGACCTCATGCCGATCGCGAAGGCGATGTCTTCGGGTTACCTGCCGATCGGCGGCCTGATGGTGGCCGATCGCGTGGCCGAGGTGCTGATCGACCGCGGTGGCGAGTTTGCGCACGGCTTCACGTACTCCGGCCATCCGGCCGCCTGTGCGGTGTCCGTGGCGTGCATCGACATCCTGCGTCGGGAAAAGGTCGTCGAGCGCGTGCGTGACGAGCTCGCCGGCCATTTCGCCGCCCGATGGCAAACACTCGCCGGACACCCGCTGGTGGGCGAGGCCCGCACGCTCGGGCTCCTCGGGGCACTCGAGCTCGTGCCGGCGAAGCCGGCCAGGCGCTTTTTCGGCAACCGTGGCGAGGTGGGCACCGTCTGTCGCGACCTTTGCGTGGAAAACGGCGTCATCTCCCGGGCAGTGCGCGACACCATGATTGCCGCCCCCCCACTCGTGATCACCCCTGCGGAGATCGACGAGCTCGTGGCGCGGGTGGGCCGCGCGCTCGACCAGACGGCGGCGCGCATCGCGCGCGAGGGCTGGAGTTGAGCGCTGCGCCTGTTCACGGCACGGCGGCTGTTATATAACTACTGTCCAGGGCACACGGGGGACCCCCATATGTCGATTGCACTGCGCATCCTGTTCGCGACCGCTGCGGCGGCGCTGGTCGTGTCTTGCGGCAAGAAGCCGGCGGAACCTGCGGCGCCCGCGGCGGCCGAGGCCGCCAAGCCCGCGCTCGACACCGACGAGGAAAAGATCCTCAACGTCTACAACTGGTCGGACTACATCGACCCGACCGTGATTCCGGATTTCGAGAAGGAAACCGGCATCAAGGTCAATTACGACGTATTCGACTCGAACGAAGTGCTCGAGACGAAACTGCTGTCGGGCAATACCGGTTACGACGTGGTCGTGCCGTCGGCCTCGTTCATGGCGCGCCAGATCAAGGCGGGCGTGTTCATGGTGCTCGACAAGTCGAAGATCCCGAATCTCGCGAACGCCGACCCGACGATCACGCAGCGCGTGGCGCTGCACGACCCGGGCAACGAGCATTCCGTCAATTACATGTGGGGAACCTCCGGCGTCGGCTACAACGTCGCCAAGGTGAAGGCGGCCATGCCCGACGCGCCGGTCGACAGCTGGCGCATGTTCTACGATCCGGCCGTCGTCTCGAAGTTCAAGGACTGCGGCGTCACGCTGCTCGATGCGCCGTCCGAAGTGGTCGGCACGGTGCTGATCTATCTCGGCCGCGACGCCAACAGCGAGAAGCCCGAGGACCTGAAGGCCGCCGAAGACGTGCTGATGAAGATCCGCCCGTACGTGCGCTACGTGAATTCGTCGAAGTACATCGACGACCTCGCCAACGGCGAGATCTGCCTCGCACTCGGCTGGAGCGGCGACGTGCTGCAGGCGCGCGATCGAGCCAACGAGGCGGGCAAGGGCATCGAGATCAAGTACGCGATCCCGCGCGAGGGCGCGATCGCGTTCTTCGACAACTTCGCGATCCCGAAGGACGCGAAGCACGTCAAGAATGCGTACCTGTTCATCAACTACATGATGCGGCCCGACGTCGCGGCGAAGAACACCAACTACGTGAACTACGCGAGCAACAATGCGGCGGCGCTGCCGATGATCGACGATTCCGTGAAGAACGATCCGTCGATCTACCCGACGCCCGAGGTCATGGCGAAGATCGTGCCCGACCTCGCGGAAAGCCCCGAGTTCACGCGCCAGCTGACGCGCAGCTGGACCCGTTTCAAGACGGGCAAGTAACCGGCGCGCGGGCGGGCGCCGGGCAGGCGTCCGCCCGCCGTTTGCATCGCACACCCCGTTCTTCACCGGAAGAGTGCCTGTGGCCGAGCGACGCAACGACACGAAGAAGGAGCCCTGGCGCGATCCGTCAGCCAGTGCCTACGTCGAACTGCAGAACGTCACGAAGCGCTTCGGCGACTTCGTCGCGGTCAACAATGTCTCGCTGAAGATCTACCAGCACGAGATCTTCTGCCTGCTCGGCGGCTCGGGCTGCGGCAAGACCACGCTGCTGCGCATGCTCGCCGGCTTCGAGACGCCGACGTCGGGGCGGATCCTGATCGACGGGCGCGACATGGCCGAGATCCCGCCGTACGAGCGCCCGACGAACATGATGTTCCAGTCCTACGCGCTCTTTCCGCACATGAGCGTCGCGAAGAACGTGTCGTTCGGCCTCGAACAGGAAAAGCTGCCGAAGGGCGAGATCGCGGAGCGGGTCGGGGAGATCCTCGACATCGTCAAGATGCGCGAGTTCGCGCAGCGCAAGCCGCACCAGCTGTCGGGCGGCCAGCGCCAGCGCGTGGCGCTCGCGCGCGCGCTCGCCAAGCGGCCGAAGCTGCTGCTCCTCGACGAGCCGCTCGGTGCGCTCGACAAGAAGCTGCGCGAGCAGACCCAGTTCGAGCTGATCAACATCCAGGAACGCCTCGGCGTCACGTTCGTCGTCGTGACGCACGACCAGGAAGAGGCGATGACCCTCGCTTCGCGCATCGGCGTGATGAACCGTGGCGAGATCGTGCAGGTCGGCACGCCGAGCGAGATCTACGAGTTCCCGACGACGCGCTTCGTGGCCGACTTCATCGGCTCGGTGAACATGTTCGAGGGCCAGTTGATCGAGGACCTGCCTGATCGGGTGCGCATCAGCTCGCCCGAGCTCGGCGGCGTGGTCTATGTCGACCACGGCATCAGTGCGGCGCCGGGCGCGAACGTGTGGGCCGCGATCCGGCCCGAGAAGATCACGCTGTCGCGCGCGGCGCCGGCCGACACGGCCGAGAATTGCGCGACCGGGGTGGTCAAGGAGATCGCCTACATGGGCGACCTGTCGATCTACCTCGTGAAGATCGGCTCCGGGAAGATCGTGCGCGTCACGATGCCGAACATCGAGCGCCTCGCCGACCACGAACGCATCCTGTGGGACGAGAACGTGTACCTGTCCTGGCACAGCTCGAGCCCCGTGGTGCTGGCCCAGTAGCGGGCGCACGATGGCACGCATCCCGCCGCCGCAGCCCCCGCATCACCTCGTCGAAGGCCGCCTCGGGGCCTGGTGGGAATTGTTCTACCGCTACGGGCCGCCGCGCTGGTCCTTCTACGTTCGCCACGCCTGGGCCGGCGAACGCCTCGTGATCGCGGTGCCGTACCTGTGGCTGCTGCTGTTCTTCCTGATTCCGTTCATCATCGTCTTCAAGATGTCGTTCTCCGAGGTGCGGCTCGCGATGCCGCCCTACGCGCCGCTGTGGGAGTGGGTCTCGGAGAAGGCGGTCGATGTCAGGCT
>WBZY01000899.1_pt1 | contig 18725 bp, 15 predicted proteins | sample 5204191 | NCBI WGS metagenome assembly WBZY01 (sample SAMN12344363, study PRJNA552823) | activated sludge metagenome | biome: Activated sludge suspended growth; feature: Anammox Sidestream; material: Wastewater; isolation source: activated sludge from anammox sidestream of wastewater treatment...
ATGGGGTCGCTAACTACGGGAAAGCCGTTTGGTTTAAAAGGATACTTTGTCACGTTGTCCAAAGTATCTGGCGACGATTGGGGGTTGGAGGCGATTCGCCTCCTTCCTACCAGCTACAACCAATCCCTCTTTTTGCCATTATACATTTTACCGCTCCTATTGCCATCCCAAGAACATCCACCGTAGGTAAAATTTAAACAACAAAAAGGCTGCAAGGTCTAACCATTGCAGCCTTTTTGTTGTCACGAGAAACGAATGGTAAAACAACCAAGCCATAGCAAACGGGAACAGGCAATCCTTATTAAAGCTAGAGAAACAATAGGATTATCACGAAATGGTGTAATAAAATTTATTTGAATTTCTGCTGTGGGTTTGTTACACTCCAACATCCAAGATACCGTTTGTTTAACAGAGTATATTTTTATGCAATGATGGAGGTTTAAGAATAAAATGCCTACAGCGATTGCTGATGTAGATCTTGATAAGCTGCTAGAAGCAGAAACATTATCAAGAGAAACCGTCACACATATCAAGGAACAGGTATATAGCTCCCCGGAACTGAGAGAAGAGCTGGATGAGAAAATTGCCGCGCTCAGGGGCAGCATAAAAAAGGGACACGAAGGGCAGGAGGGGAAGGACATAACCCTATTGTTAGGGATATTAACATGGGTTATAGGAAATATAAAAGAGGCTTCCGAATTCCTGAAGGAGGTCAAAACGAGGAAAATTGGCGCTTATTATTTGGGTAAATGCTACCAGGAATTAGGCGATTATAATCAGGCGGTGGAATGCTTTGAACGGGCAAAAAAAACTGATGCTGAAGAATTTGATATTTGTATGGATATAGCCGAAACCAAAAGACTGGCTGGCAAGAACGAAGATGCATTAAAGCTCATCAAAAGTTTTTCCCAATCGCATGGGAATAATCCGGAATTCCATTATCAGTTGGGACATTGTCTGGATGCCCTTGGAGAATACGACGATGCGTTTAATCATTATGAACAATCGCTCCGAATAGACCCAAACCATCAAAAATCTCTCTTCCGCATGGGATTTAATTACGATCTCAATGGCGAAGACGAAAAGGCCATTGAATGCTACGAACAATGCATCGATTTATACCCACACCATAAAAATGCTTTTATTAATCTGGGCATATTGTACGAAGATAAAGGCAACTTTGATGATGCGATATATTGTTTTGAAACTGTTTTAGATGCCGAACCAAACGATCCCCGGGCATTGTTGTTTTTGAAGGATGCAAAGGCCTCTATGAATATGTATTATGACGAGGAGATTTCAAAAAAACAGGGGAAGGAAAGCGAGGTGCTGAACATACCCATTTCCGATTTTGAACTCTCGGTAAGAAGCAAAAACTGCCTGGAAAAAATGAACATTCGCACATTGCGGGACCTTACGCGAATTACGGAAATCGATCTCCTCTCTTTTAAGAACTTTGGAGAAACCTCGCTCAACGAAATTAAGGCAATTTTGTCACAAAAGGGATTACATTTGGGGCAGGCATTGGAAAGTGATCATGAAACCGAAATATTTCGGAATAAAAATGCAGAAAAAAAGAATGAGACCGTTAAAACAGTCGACGAACTTGGGTTCTCTACCCGTTGCAGGAATGCATTGAGCAAGGCTGGTGTTGAAGCTATCAAAGACCTTACAGAAAAGACTGAATTAGAATTAGACCAACTGGGGATAAAACCAAATTATATTGATGAGATACGCGACAAGTTGTCAGAGATTGGCCTGATTCTAAAAACCGCTGGCAATGATACTTCCAGTGCGGACGAAAGTATCACAGAGTAGTCTCTTCAGAGAATATTTCGGATGGCATGATTGTGATGCTGGGGATGTGTGTACATGTTAGATTACATCCGCGGACGAGTGGTTAGTAAATCTCCCACGAGGCTTATCTTGGAAGTAGCTGGCATCGGTTATCAATTACACATCCCATTATCTACCTTCGAGAAGATACCCAGTCACGATGAGGTTACCATTTTTACCCAGTTGTTTATCAAAGATGACCAGATCAGAATCTTTGGGTTTGCAACAGGCGAGGAAAGAAATTTATTTCAATTGCTGCTTTCGGTAAATGGCATAGGACCTACTACAGCGATAACGATACTTTCCGGCAGTTGTGTAGACGACATCAAAGATGCCGTTGCCCGTGAAGATGCGAGGGCATTGGAAAGAATTAAAGGGGTGGGCAAGAAAACGGCTGAACGGATCATCCTTGAACTCAAGGGAATAATTAAGGACATTACGCCCACGATACCTTCAGGCATAGGCGCCGGGCAAAAGGCGCTGGTAGGTGATGCTGTTATGGCCCTGGTTTCTTTAGGTTATGGGAGACCCGTGGCAGAAAATGCTGTAAGCGAAGCAATAAGAAAATTGGGAACTGTTGATAATGTTGAGATTCTGGTAAGAGAAGCGCTTAAATACAAAGCCTGATTGTCCCCATGTATGACAAAAATCTCACGATGGAGCTGGGTATTTTCAGTAAAAGTATTTTTTGTAGATACTCGCATTTCATTTTATCTAAGGATTTGAAAAGGATTTTAACACTGTCCGGCTTTTGACGCTCTTCAGACTCGTTCGGGTTAAGTTATGATACAAGAAGATATTTTATCTTCCGCACCGATGGATGAAGATAAAAATCTGGACTGTACGCTCAGGCCAAAGCGGTTCCGTGATTTTATTGGACAGGATCGCATAAAGGAAAATTTGCTCATTTACATTGAGGCCGCAAAGAAGAGAGCGGAGCCATTAGATCACATATTGTTTTCCGGCCCCCCTGGCTTGGGGAAGACTACGTTGTCTCAAATTATCGCCAACGAGATTAACGCCTCGATCAAGACAACTTCCGGCCCCATTCTTGATAAGCCCATGGACCTTGCCGGTATTCTTACGAATCTACAACCCGGGGATATTCTTTTTATTGATGAAATCCATAGGTTAAACACCACCGTTGAAGAGTACCTGTACTCGGCAATGGAAGATTTTTATATTGACATCCTTATTGATCAGGGACCTAAGGCGCGATCGGTAAAAATCAATTTGCCCAAGTTTACGCTTGTCGGTTCTACGACCCGGGAAGGATTGCTCACGGCGCCGCTCCGTTCCCGCTTTGGTGTCCTGGAAAAACTGGAGTTCTATCCGTGGACCGATCTGTATAAAGTGGTGTGCAATTCTGCCCAAATTCTTTCTATCCACACAGACGAAAAAGGGGCTGAGATTATTGCGAAAAGGTCCCGCGGCACTCCCCGGATAGCAAACCGGTTTTTGCGCCGTATCCGGGATGTTGCGCAGGTTCGTGGGAACGATATCATTAATGAAGACATCGCCCGAATGGGCTTGCAGATGTTAGGTGTGGATGAAAATGGTCTGGGAGAAATGGACAGGAAGATATTGGAAACCCTTATTCGGTATGGTGGTCCCGTCGGTTTAAAAACTATTGCAGTTTCAGTAAGCGAGGAAGAAGATACCATTGAGGAAGTGTATGAATCATATCTGATTCAAAGAGGATATCTGGATAAAACACCGCGGGGAAGGGTCGCCACCAAACTGGCTTATGAACACTTAGGTTTTCAATATCGTTCAGAAACGGGGATCCAGAAAAGATTATTTTAAAGGTCCCGTCTTATGAATCTTTTGCTCCATATTTGTTGCGCCTGCTGTTTATGCGCGCCATTGCAGGAACTGAGAAAAGAAGGCTTCTCGGTAACAGGGCTCTTTTATAATCCAAATATACATCCATTGCTTGAGTTTCGGCGTCGGTTAAAGGCGCTGCGCGTATTTCAGGAGAGCGATCCTATCCCCGTAGTCTACTATGAGGAGTATGGTCTGCGGGAATATCTGAAGCATGTTGATTATGAGGGCAATGACCGGTGCGCTGATTGCTATATGATGCGACTAAGGTTCACAGCGGCATACGCGAAAAAAAACGGATTTGACGCCTTTACTTCAACCATGTTATTCAGTGTGTATCAAAATCACGAACAGTTGAAAGGGTTTTCCGAAAAGTTGGCGCATGAAGCAGGCGTTGCTTTTGTCTACCGGGATTACCGTTATTTGTCCGATTGTAGTCACGAAATAGCCAAAAAAAAGATGATTTACCGGCAGGGATATTGCGGTTGTATCTTCAGCGAATTCGAACGATACCAAGACACCACTCGGGAATTGTATAAAGGCGGCAATCTGAATGAACAGGGGAAAAAGAACTCCCGATATGTCTTCGACAGCAAAAGGGCGTTACAACGGTGTGATTGTTTTGATAGAGGAAAGGGCGCTTCTTTTCCTGCTTCTCCGTCAGATACTGCATGTTGATTTGTGCCCTGGAGAGGGGAGGGCCGCAGTGCTAACATAAACAAAAGTACGTTTGTCTTTTATAATCAAAAGAGAAATGATATGGGCAGAGCTTTTTTTTTAATGTTTATTTCGGTATTGCCAATCATTGCTGCAGGAATTCCTCTTTCGTGCCATAGAGAAAGCACCGTGGTTCAGGACGGAGTCCATGATTACGGACCCCTTATGGATACAATACCTGTCGTACGTGTGCTTCTCATAAACGACAAGCGGGAGGCACAGGTGGCAATTCATGGATGCTATCAGATTACCGGCAGCTTAACGGACGTTATAGAGCAGGGACAAGGGTTGCCAAAGGGCACCATTTCAATAAGCAATGGCGGCATCCGCATCGGGAATAAACATTATAACCATAGCGAATTAAGGATTGTAACCCAACAGGATGGGAGAATTGAATTAAATAACGTACGATATCGCGGTGAAATAAGGATTTTACAGCAACCTAATAATAAATTCTCCGTGATTGAAGAGATAGACCTGGAAAGTTTTATTGCCGGCGTCCTTGGAAGCGAAATGCCACAAGCGTGGAATGACGAAGCCTTGCGTGCCCAGGCGGTAACGGCAAGAACCTATGCGATGTATAAAAAAAAGGTAAATCGGGATAATATTTACCATCTGGATATGTTAGAGCTCGCCTATCGGGGCGTGGCAAATGAAACAAGTCGGCTAACGAAAATCGTGCAGGACACCAAAGGAATCGTGATGGTTTATAATTGGAATATTTTTCCTGCTTATTTCCACAGCACGTGCGGAGGACATACGGAAGACGTTCACCATGTATTTGGGAAAGACAGTATACCACCCCTTAGCGGGGTGGAATGTAATTATTGTAACAACTCCAAACATTCCTCCTGGAGTAAGGATATCAGCAAATCAACCATTGAAAAAAAATTGCAGGAGGCCAAGGTATCCATTTCCAGCATACGTGCTGTAAAAACGGTGGATCCAGGAGCCGGCGACCATGGCTCAAGAGTTGAAATTGCTTCTGCTAGCGGAACGAAAGAGATGAACGCAAATGATTTTCGATTGCTGATTGGTCCGAACAATTTGTTAAGCACCTCCTTTCAGACAAAGAGCAACGAGAAAAGCATTATCTTTTCGGGCAAGGGGTGGGGACACGGCGTAGGGTTATGCCAATATGGAGCTCAAGCTATGGCGCAAAAAGGTTTTCCCTGGGCTGCTATTTTAAAACATTACTATCCAAAGATAGAATTAGTTCGGGTATATTAATACCTCTGAACGGAGGTGTTGTTGATTTTTAAAATCCTGGCTGGTGATAAGCAAACAAAAGCCCGGTGTGGTGAGCTCCGACTGGGCCATCATAGTATTTCCACACCGGTTTTCATGCCGGTTGGGACACAGGGGACGGTCAAAACATTAACACCACAGCAGTTGAAGGAGACTCACACAAAGATTATTTTGTGTAATGCATATCATCTTTGTTTAAGGCCAGGGGAGCAAATTATCAAACAATTAGGCGGCATCCACAAATTTATGGGATGGGATGGCGCAATTATTACCGATAGCGGCGGATACCAGATTTTTTCCCTCAGTGGTCTGACACGGGTTTCAGACAAGGGAGTGGAATTTCAATCTCCTGTTGATGGAACGCGTCTTTTCCTTACCCCGGAACGGATGATGCAGATACAAAACGACATCGGAGCAGATGTCATAATGCCGTTTGATGAATGCGTGCCCTATCCCTGCGAAAAAGACAGGGCTAGTGTGGCTGTAAAAAGGACGCTTGAGTGGGCTGGACGATGTTTGACTACCCACAAAAACAGGCAACAAACGCTTTTTGGTATCGTACAGGGAAGCGTTTTTCGGGAGCTTCGGATTGAATGCGCCAGAAACCTCGTGGAAATGAATTTTGAAGGATATTCAATCGGTGGGCTTAGCGTAGGTGAGGGGTTGCTGCTCATGAACGAAGTGCTTGATTATACGGTAGATTATTTACCCGCAGACAAGCCCCGATATCTGATGGGAGTCGGGTTTCCCGTTGATATTCTCAATGCAGTAGAACGCGGAATCGATATGTTTGATTGTGTTGTTCCCACGCGCAATGGGAGAAACGGATGCGCCTTTACCGGCACGGGCAGAGTAAAAATACTGAACAGTCAATATAAGGAAGATACCGCCCCGCTGGATCAGACGTGCGAATGTTACACCTGCCGCAATTTTTCGAGGGCGTATCTGCGGCATCTCTTCCTGACCCATGAAATTTTGGGGTTAGCACTGCTCTCATTGCACAACATATTTTTTTTTCAAAATTTGATGCAACAAGTACGGGAATCCATAGTAAACGGTGAATTTAGGGATTTTAAAGCCGCCTTTTTATCAAGGCAGTCTGATTGATGAATGCCGGAGTCACCATCCAGATTGGGAAATAGTTTTTGGGTGAAAATTTTTAACAAAGAGTAGGAGGAATATGATGTTTTTTTTATTACAAGCAGCAGGGAAACAGTCATCGCCGGGTGGTATGTTGTCCATGCTACTTCCGTTTATCCTTATGTTTGTTGTAATGTATTTTCTGATCCTGAGACCGCAAAAAAGAAAGGAAAAGGAGCGCAAGGCTTTGCTGGCAAGGGTCAAAAAAAACGACCGGGTTGTAACTGCTGGCGGAATCCACGGCCTTGTTACCTCGGTCAGGGAGCATGAGGTCATTCTGCGGATAGATGACGCCAAAGATATAAAGATCAAGGTTGACAGGAGTGCGATTGTTACGGTAGCAGAGGTTTCTCACGACGACGAAACTGAAGAGACAAACGTGTCTCTGCAAGGAAATAAAGAAACGAAGTAAGGTTTCATTGCTATTTATGAAATTGGCAGTTTACCATACACAACGGAAAGGGAGCCGGTTGAGGAGAAAGAAATGACGAAAAACTTAAGGTGGAGGATACCTATCATTGCGGTAGTGATTGCTCTTGGCACCATGATTTTGTATCCACCGTCAGAAAAGATTTTGAAAAAGGAGCAGGTAAAAGAGATTGACGGCAAGGTAGTCGAACGGACTGCAATAGAAAAATCATGGACACGGTTTTTCATAACCAATCCGGTTATTCGCGAAACGATTGTTAGTGAAGAGACGGATAAGGATGGAAAAAATATCCGCAACAAGGTTGTCGAGCATGTTTCAAAGGGAAAAATCAAGCTTGGATTGGACCTCAAAGGCGGCTCAGAGTTGCTGTATAAGGTAAGAGTGGATGAAAGAGAAGAACGTCCCGGTATTACCAGTGAGGTCATCGAGGTTTTAAAGAAAAGGATTGATCCTCAGGGGGTTATCGAATACAGAATACAAGAACACGGTAGCCACCGCATACTCATACAGGTGCCGGGCGCAACAAGGACGGAAATTGAAGGACTGAAAACCCGAATTACACGACTCGGCAAGCTCGAATTCAGATTGGCGGCGAGCAGTGACAGCCCGGAATATAAAGAAGCCCTGGAGGGAAAAGATGTCCCGGGTTATTATAAGCAATGGCTGCGCAAGAAAAAGGGCGAAGCGGGTGAGTCTGGCGCGTGGTACCTCGTGCAAAATAAAACTGCCATTTCCGGGGAACATTTATCCAGAATCTACGCTGATCGCAAAGGAATTACGCCCGTTGTGGGGTTTGAATTTGACGCCACAGGAAAGTCCAAGTTCGGACAGATTACGGAACGCAACATCGGGAAACCACTGGCAATCATCCTGGATGGCACGTTGTATTCAGCGCCCGTTATCCGAGATCGCATACCAGGACAAGGCATCATTGAAGGGAACTTCACCCAGGATGAAGTCAATGAGCTTATTGCCATCATGCGGGCAGGAAGTCTGCCTGCGGATCTCGAACTCGAAATGGAAACCATGGTTGGACCGAGTTTGGGAAGAGATTCTATTAACCGGGGATTAATAGCGGGGGCAATTGGCGGAGCTTTTGCCATAATTTTCATCGGAATTTATTACCTCGGAGTCGGATGGATTGCCAATTGCGCAAATGCCTTAAATATCTTTCTCATTGTCGGAGCAATGGCTCTCCTGAACGCCACCATGACGCTTCCGGGTATTGCAGGACTGGTGCTCATGATTGGTATGGGAATAGACGCAAACGTGCTTATTTTTGAAAGAATCCGTGAAGAAAAAGACAAGGGAAAACCCACCCGCGCTGCTGTTAAGGCTGGATATGAAAAGGCCTTTTCCGCTATCTTTGATTCAAATATTACCACGTTAATTACCGGGGTAATACTTGCCGCCGTAGGCACCGGCCCCGTAAAAGGATTTGCATGGACATTGATCCTGGGTTTAATCATCAACCTTTTTACCGCTATTTTTGTGACGCGGGCGCTTTACGATGTGTTTATGGATTTAGGCTGGATCAGGAAATTTTCCATGTTTAAGCTCATTGGTATTCCCCATGTCAAATTCATTAATTACCGTTTTATTCTGCTTGCCGTTTCAGGTGCATGTATTATTGGTGGGTTAACGACCTTTGCCCTTCGCGGCAACAAAAAATATGACATCGATTTTACCGGCGGAACCCTTGTGCATCTGCATTTAAACAATTCCACACCACCCGGATTCATAAGGACCGCATTGGCTGAAACCGGATATAAAGAGGCTGAGGTACAGAGTATCTGGTCTGGTGAAAATTTGACACAGTTTGCATCAACAGCAAATGAATTTGGCATCAGAATAAAAGAGCTTGGAGAAGAAAAAATAAGAGAAAAAATAACCGATGACGTCAAGCATACCCTGGAGGAGAAGGGGTTGTTTGAAGGGCTTGACTTTGTTGAACCGCGGGTTTTTCATCTGAAGCTAAAAAACCCAACCGAGGAGGTGTTGGTTCAAAAAAGCTTAAAGGCTGCAGGTTACAGCGAGGATGATGTAATATCCATAACGCCGGTAAATCAAACATCCAGCGAGTATTTGGTAAATCTTGTCGGTCTGGAAGATACAAAAAAATGCTCGCAGTTCATCGGCGCGGTTATCGAAGGATTGAAAGAAAATCTGATCTTTCATGACGTCAAAATCGTGCTGGGTGATATTGTTGAAACCTTGCAGACGCCAGATGTAAACATGCCCGCCTCAAAACCTTTTATCAACGTGGAAGCCAGCGAACCCATTGACCCTGCTGTTTTCCATGGTGAACTGAACAAACGGGGGTTTGGCAACATTTCAGTAACAGGCCAGTCGAAAGAATCTGCCAGCGCACGGACAGGCAAGCTAAAAATAGAGGGGACAAGAGCAAGCCTGCAGGATATAAAACAGACGTTGAAAGAAACAATTGCCGTGCCAAGCATTTCTGTTGTGGGGTCTGAAGCGCTCCGGATAGAATTAAAAGAAAGTGTCGGAAAAACAAGTTTTGTGTCAATGCTTCATGGGATTAAGCCCATCAAAGAGGCCGTAAAAAGTGTCCTGACAATGAATGCGCCAGCGCAGGTATTTGCAATTCATCTGCAACCTTTAAGTACAGGCAAAGTTCAGGAAAAAATCAAAACGGACATTATGAAGAGATTTCAGGACAACTTGTACAAGGAAAAAATTAATGTCTCATTTGAATTGATCAAGGACGCTTCCGGAAGTGCAATGGCGGACGATAAAAAGACAGATCTGCCTACTTCAGCGCAAATTCGCATGCTCTTATCAAAACCATTAAAAACAGAGGTTATTGAAGAGGCGCTTACTGCGGCAGGATACAGCGATATTCTTGAGCAAGGATTGGAACCTGGCAAAGAGTATCAAACGGTGAAGATTGTCCTGCCATCTCAAAAAACTGCGGCGATCGAAAGCACTATTCAAAACGCATTTGAAATCTCTCAGCCCCTTAAAAGGATCGTAAGTATTGGCGCTACCGTTGCCGGTGAAATGAAGGGCAGGGCCATCCTTGCGGTAATCTTTTCTTGTATTGCGACTATCTTATATGTATGGTTCCGGTTTGGAGACTTTAAATTCGGTTCCTCAGCGATTATCGCAGTTGTTCATGACATTCTGATTACCCTGGGCGCTGTGGCAGTAGCCGATTATTTATTTGGAAATATGAAAATTGACAGTGCTATGGTAGCGGCATTCCTCACGGTAGTGGGCTATTCCCTGAATGATACCATTGTTATCTTCGACAGGATTCGGGAAAATATGGCAGGGCGGGGAAATTTGCTTACATCGCAATTGGTTAATGACAGTATCAACCAGACTTTAAGCCGCACCCTCCTGACAGGGATTACCACCATTGGTGTGTTGTGTGCTCTGTTCTTCGTCGGTGGACCAGAGGTTCATGGATTTGCATTTGTTATGCTCGTAGGAATAATTGTGGGTACGTATTCAACAATATTTATTGCCTGCCCGATGCTGCTTAAATGGAAAGGCCTTTCTCCTGCAAGCCAGGCGTTGCCACGACAAAAGTATCCGATTCAAGGAAAGGAGGTAACAAGCAAAAAGGGATAAAAATCTGAATTATACTCCATAGGCTTACAATTTGTGATTTATAGGAGTTCAACACGGACAAACAGAACTTGTCTATGCCATCTTATTATCAATTTAAAATTCACATTTTATGAGCACCTTGAGTATAATAAAGCCATTTACAAGATAACGTTCCACATCAGGAGTAGCATTTTGTAACAATTACGATGCATGTAAATTTGTCGACGGGCATGAAAGGCCGAAAGATAGTATCATTTTGATGTTCATTCCTATAAAACCTACGAAAGGAACAAAAAACGATGAAACGAGATATGCAAGTTGGTGTAACTTTAGGAGTGATTATTATGGCAATCATAGGTGTCTTTCTGAGCACAAGAACTTCGGTCAAAGAACCTGCGATCCCCATTCCAGAAACGGAAGAGGAAACGCAGGATAATGCATTTGAAGTAACCGAATTATCGCCGGACCCGCAAAGTGCTGATCAGGAATCTTCTAAGGAGGTAACAGCAACCGTGCAACTTCCCAAACAAAAGGAAGCGCCCGTTTCAGATATCGCAAAAATCGATAAACAGCCTGCGCCAAAGGATGACAGGATCATTGAGGTAGAATGGAAGAAGGCAAAGGAACCTGAACCAGTGCCAATAGCCATGCATGACGAAAAGCTGCCTTCTGAATCAAGCCCTGATGAATGGAAAGACATTTCTTCCGGTGACAACACAAATGCTGCTGTGCAATCCACAAAATACAAGGTGAAATCGAACGACAGTCTTCGTAAAATAGCAAAAAAATATTATGGTGACGAATCAAAATGGCTCGTTATTTTTAATGCGAACCAGACTAAAATCCACGATCGAAACAGCCTCCGGATCGGTACTGAGCTTATTATACCCGATGGAAAGGCCGTATCACAACGGACAACAAAGGAAACGAAAGCAGAGACAACCACCCCTTCACTCTCCCAGATGATTCATGTGCAGGAAAGCGAACTCTCGGTGAAAAAGCACACGGTACTGCAAGGTGATTCTCTTTACTCGCTAGCGGTCAAATATTATCAAGACGGAGCAAAATGGAATAAAATACTTGATGCAAACAAAAATATCTTAAAGGGCACAAAGTCATTGAAAATTGGACAAGAACTTGTCATTCCCGACATCTAATGTTTTCGAGGAGTAATCATAATGAATTGTAAGCGCAGCTTTTCATCTGTTTTAAATCCCCTCTTTTACCCCATTACCATTGCGGTTATGCTGTGGAGTGCGCGGCCAGATGCTTCCGTCAGCGCTCAGGAAGCAAGAAACGCATTCCCCATGTTTCGATATACTTCAGAAAGAACAGGACGGGTACCTTTCGCCGGACCTGCCGAAGGAAATCTTAAATGGAGCATCTCCAGCGCCGGAGAAATATGGTCATCGCCGGTAGTGGATGCCAATGGAGTTATTTACATTGGCAGTACGGATGGAAATTTATTATCCATAACCTCCAATGGAAAGGTATTATGGGCTTTTAAGAGCGGCGATGAAATCTTTGGTTCTCCGGCAATTGGAACGAACGGTGTTGTTTATTTCGGATCGGTAAGCGGAAGAATGTATGCGATTAATCCTGATGGAAAGACAAAATGGAAATTTCAAGCAGCCGGCGCCATTCATTCATCTCCCGCGGTAGGTGAAAATGAGACGGTGTATTTTAGTTCTTACGATGGAAAACTTTACGCAGTTAGCGCCAACGGAAAACTCTTGTGGAGTTATAAAACCGAGGCAGCAATCATGCTCTCCTCCCCTGCCATTGGCAAAGACAATACGATTTATATTGGTTCCTGGGACAAGCATTTACATGCCTTAAACCAGGACGGCAGTTTAAAGTGGCGATTGGAAACTGAGTCGAAAATCGATTCTACCCCTGCTGTTTGTGATGGCATTGTGTATGTAGTGGATACGAATGGAAAACTTTATTCCGTAAATTCGGATGGAACATTACAGTGGGCCTGTGGTCTTGGCAGCAGATCACATTCTTCTCCGGCGGTCGGCGCAGATGGGACGGTCTATGTAGGCGCACAAGATGGCAACCTATATGCAATAGCAAAGGATGGCGCGTTAAAGTGGAAATTTAAAACTGAAAAATCTATTACCGCATCACCAGTTGTCGATGCAAATGGCACGATTTACATCGGTTCATGGGATGGTAATTTATACGCGATACATGCGGATGGAACGCTCAAATGGAATGTAAAAATTGGCGATGCATTAATTTCTTCCCCTGCAATTGGTGCAATGAATGTGCTTTATGTTGGCTGTGTAGACTGGAAACTGTATGCAATTGGACAGTGATTTTTCATTTACAAAATGTTTTTACTTAATCGCCGCTTTTCAGTATAATATGAATTTAGTCTTGTGAAAAATAATCGTATGTGGGGTCACTATCCACGTAATGCTTGAGCACGGGTATTCGTGCAGGAGATATTATTATATGATCGGCATATCAAAATTATACTGCGGCACGGTGGAACCATCTGATGCTTTGCGCTATGGAAGGGAATCGAAAAAATTACCATCCCATTTATTACAATTTTCGCACGACAAAAAACCCGTCGTCGTATGGAATGTAGGACAGCGCTGTAATCTGAAATGCATCCATTGCTATTCTCAATCAAAGGATATTGAATATCCCAATGAATTAACTACCAATGATGCAAAGGCAATGTTGGATGACCTCGCAGACTATGGGGCTCCCGTGATTTTGTTTTCCGGAGGAGAACCCCTTATGAGGACGGATCTCCTGGAGTTGATTGGCTACGCCAAGGAGAAGGGATTGCGGGCGGTTATTAGTACGAATGGTACGTTAATTACGAGAGAAAAGGCTAACGAACTGAAAAAATTCGGTCTTTCATACGTAGGAATCAGCCTGGATGGACTCAAGGAAACAAATGACCGTTTCCGGGGTATTCCTGGCGCATTTGACGCCGCACTGGAAGGTATCCGAAATTGCATGTCCGCGGGTATCAAAGTTGGCCTGCGTTTCACGATTAATAAGAGAAATGCCCATGATATTGCGGGTATCTTCCAACTTATCGAACAAGAGAATATTCCCCGGGTCTGCTTCTATCACCTGGTCTATTCCGGACGGGGTTCCAATCTGATTGAAGAAGACCTTTCTCACAAAGAAACCCGCGAGGTGGTTGATCTTATTATCAACAAAACCAAAGAGGCACATGACAAGGGCAGAAAAATAGAGGTGCTTACCGTAGATAATCACGCCGATGGCCCGTATGTGTATTTACGGCTCTTGAAGGAAGACCCCAAAAGGGCAAAAGAGGTATACGAACTCCTCCAGATGAACGAGGGAAACAGCTCCGGGAAGGGGCTTGCCTGTATCAGTTGGGATGGGGAGGTGCATGCCGACCAGTTCTGGAGACAGTATTCTTTCGGCAATGTCAGGAAAAGGAAATTCAGCAAGATATGGGAAGACACCTCCAATGAATTGATGGCGAAGCTGAAGAATAAAAATCCCTATATCAAAGGTCGTTGTGCAAAATGCAAATGGCTGAACATCTGCAGTGGAAACTTCAGAGCAAGGGCCGAGGCATATTATGGCGATATGTGGGAACACGACCCTGCTTGTTACCTGACCGATGAAGAGATAGGAATCGAGTCAGTATCTCCCAAAAAAGCAAGGCAGAAGGTAACCGTTTCATAATCTGCCTTCAATGAACACCGTCAGGCTGGTTATATCTAACATACGGAGGATTTCCTTAACAATAGAGAATCTCAAGACAGTTCCGTAATGGCAATTCATGAATTGCCATTACGCTATTTATATCTCTGATTACCTGATTCAAAAGAGACGTCACATTTGTCTTTTCAGGATAAAAGGCAGGTGCACCTGATCCTGCTTATAGTCGCCGGTAAGTGCATACATAATAATGTTTATACCGAGACGGAAGGCCATAGACCTTTGAACCTCACCACCAGGGGTTACCTGATATTCCCAGGTACCAAGCGGGTCTTTCGACCATGCGCCACCTAGGTCATTCTGTGAATAAATAATAGCTGCCCGATTTTCCAGGGTCACACCTTCCAGATAAGATTTTTCCGCAATCCTGCCATAGGCCTGATTTAGTAAATAAAACGACTTAAAAATGGTATGCTCTGCAGGCAGTTTTTCCAGGGATTTATTGGGAAACAACCGCTTTACTTCACGCCGTACAGAGACGTCAAACCCAAAATTGCTCTTTCCGATACAGTCGTCAATCAAGAGGGTACCTCCAAATTCCAGGTATAATTTCAAATTGCTAATCTCTTTCTCACTGAAAGGTGGAAATTCCTGGTCGCCTGACATATAGAGGAATGGGTATTCAAAGATAGTGACGTCATCCGCGCGGAGTATGACCGTATCAATACGCGCCTCGACGCTGGTTCGTTTGATTATCTCCCACATCAGGCGTTTTCCCGCATTGGGTCTGGGATTCCAGTTTCCCCCGAAATATTCCAATTGGGCGAAGGTAACCTTTGAGGCCTCTCCCATAGCGAAAACATTTTGGGGTAAAAATATGAAACCACAGATTGCACAGATGACGCAGATAAAAAATCTGAACGTTCTGCAGACAATAAACCATAGAGGCACGGAGATACTGAAACTATAAGCCATAATATCTACCTTCTTTCCAAACGACATAATCCATTTCTTTTACGTATTGCACCAGTCTTCTTTTACTTTCTAAAAATTACAAAAACTCAACATAATTCTCCATATTTTTATCGGTTAAAACTCTTGCGATTAATTCTACCCTTCTGATGCATTGGCCAACAGAAACATTCTTTGAATGCGAAAATATTATTCCATTATGGGCAACCTCTTCACGGCTCACTATTCTCAGGAAATCAATGTCATGGGTGAGAATCACGGCTTTCATTTCCGATGCCTTTCTGATATGAAACTCATCAGGTTTGCCTAAATATCCGAGTTCTCTTGCTGAAAATACCTCTATTTTACGCCTGCGTAATCCTTCAACTATAGAACGTTCTATATTTTCATCAGCATAAATCTTCATTCAATTCTGCTTCTAGTTTGGATGGGTACTGTTTTTTGAGTTGTTTTAGAAACGATTGGTCTTCTCGAAATTTCCTATCAAACATATCCTTATGTTCGTAGTAATAGGACAAGGCGTCATGAACCTGTTCGAGTCTCAGATGAGGATATTCATCTATAATACTATCCGCACTCATACCCATGAGTTCATATCTAATAGCAATATCGAGTACCTTTATACGGGTATCACGAATAACAGGTTGTCCGCCTGAAATTTTTGGATCAATTGCTATATAGGGATGTTTCGCCTTTTTTTTTACAACCGACATAACCTTCTCCTTATTAATTCATTCGTCCTTTTAAAGTCTTCCTTAACGACCTTTTGGTCTTTGGCTAAATTAATGTACTTTAACCTGTATAATATCCATTTCTCAAAAGCTAATTTCGTCTTTTGGTTATAACTGATTTTGTAAATTATGAAAGTAGTTCTATTTTCGATGTCATCTATCTTCGCTTGCCTTATCTTCAAAAAATCAAAAGGCAAGAATCCACTGCTTCATACAGAGGGCTAAATTGATACCTGTTGTTTTGGTATTGTGAGGCATATTCAATAATCAAGGTTTGATGTCTTTGTTTCTCCTCTCCTCCTGCTTCTCCCTTTTTGTGGCATCACTCTAGACCCCTCCTCAATTTGTATACAACTCTCGTAACTAATACAGTTTTTTATTACCTCTATTTTTTAGAATGTCTTTCTGGCATTTTGGACATACAATGGCTTCTCTATGTATCTTGCTCATACAATAAGGGCATTTTTTCCCACTTACAAAAAGAACAATGAGTATTCCAAATGGGCCGAAAAAAAGACCTGCTAAGAAACTGGTGATTATTGACTCACCCTTGTTTCTTGCAATAATAGCTGTAACTACACCAAATAAGCACCATATTATTACGTATTCCATATAAGTTTCTTTCAAAAAATTGATAATTAGGAAATTACTTTTAACAGAGAGGGAACCAAGGGTCAAGCGTTATCGTTGAACCGATGAAAGATTTGACCTCTATTTCTTTACCTCTATTTCTTTACCTCTATTTCTTTATTTTAATTATCTTTATGTCTTCTTTTATGTCCAGAAATTTGACAAGCACAAAGCCCACCAACTCGAAGAGCTGCCCAAACAGTTTTAACCGCGATTTCAGGAGCAACTTTAGGTATTGTATAACGTATATCCATGGAAATGTTTTTAAGTAATGCAATATCATTTGTTAAAGGTGAAAAATTATTAGTAGTATTGAGACATACAATAAATATCTTTTCAATATTATGCCCATAAGGTCTTCGGCTTAATGTATTCACAGTACATATGTTCTTGACAAGCAAATAAGATTTAAGCATTTTTTCTGCGTGTTGCTGTGCATGAAAGCATGCCCCATTATTATCCAATGATCCAGAGAGACAACGTATGGCAGTATCACGGTCTTCTATTGCACGCTGTAATATAGTAAGATTTTCAATATTTAGCGAAAGCGCTTTAGAGGGTATGTTAATTCTCAAATCTTCAATTTCGTGAGTTAATGCATATCCTATCTCAAATGCTTTTTTTATTTCATCGAGTTCTATACAATTTAAAGACTTCGCCATTTCTTCGGTTAGCCCTTCAACTAGTGGTAATATGGATACATTAACTTTCCCATATACTGTTGGTATGCGAATCAAATAAACTTCCTTACGGATTAGTACTGGCACATGTCCGCGAGTTGCCCGAATATATGATCGTTCTCCATACCGTTTTTCATACCAATCATCAATATGCTTGAGTAGATTTGGTCCAACAAAGCTTTCGTAATTTTCTGGTTTAATACCATAGCCCAGCAAAGGACCATTATAATCTGGTGATATAAGATGAAATGCTTGGAGAGATCGCGCATGGATTGGGATTTCTTTTCTTGCTAATTCTTCGTCAACAGATTCGATTTTAATATGAAAATCTGACTCATTCATTTTGTATCAATGTCTAGCGTTGCCATAATCGGCAGCAAAAAACAGAACGACGGAGGAGCGGCGCTTTTTGCTGTCCGTGTTGATGGCATTGTTAGGCATTTCGGTTCCTATACTCTGGGTGTGGCTTCCACCATCGCTCGTTCTTGATAGAGTGTTCGACACTCGATCAGTACTTTGTATTTTGCATAGACGGACTCCAAACTTTGGGTCTTAACGAGATTGGAAAACCCAAGAACATCCAAGAAGCAGAAAAGTTGATCGCCCACTACACGCTCCTACTGGTGTTTGATGCCTATCAATGTTATTAACAAGTTTTTTGTTATCAAACAAAATAGCTCAGCGTAAGTTAAGGGAAATTGACATATAAAATTCTCTTTGTGTGTGCCCAAAAACGTGATTATGGCTTCCTGTTTTTCTCTGTAACCTCCGTGTTTCTGTGGTTAACCCCTTTTATTCTACCTATCACTTTGGCTGGTATTTTGAAATTGTCCTGAGCCTTTCAAGAAATGCCTCTGCCACACTGCGTGATTTTATTAAGACGGATGCCTCATGGTTTTTCCTCAGCGCGCTGTATGTCCAGTTCGTGCTGCCCACAATGGTAATATAGTCATCGACGATCAATATCTTGCTGTGGGTAACGCGGTCGATACTGTCGTAATACACAGGGACGCCATTCTTCTTGAGCAGTTCATATGCATTTTCGCTTTTTCTTTCCGTTTTCTTCCCTTTTTTCCCAGTTTCCCAAAACATGACATTCTGATCAAAAATAACCGTTACGCTTATCCCACGCCTGTGGGCGTTGATGAGGTCATTGACCAGGTTATATTCCCATCCCTGTTTATATTTTGGATTAATATCAGCCATGTACATGACGCACATGATTGATTTCTTTGCGGTAGCCAATGCCTGGTGCACCTGCGGGTAATAGTC
>WBZY01000902.1_pt1 | contig 18662 bp, 20 predicted proteins | sample 5204191 | NCBI WGS metagenome assembly WBZY01 (sample SAMN12344363, study PRJNA552823) | activated sludge metagenome | biome: Activated sludge suspended growth; feature: Anammox Sidestream; material: Wastewater; isolation source: activated sludge from anammox sidestream of wastewater treatment...
TGGGCCCTGAACCTCTGCAAACTGGACCAAACCCCCAGGCTCTCCCTGAACCTCAAACGCAAGCAAGCCTCCTACTCCGATGCCTTCCGCGAACGCTTGCTCCGATTTAAGACCCGATAGCCCTGGGCGTTTCCGCCAGGAGCCTGCGCAGGTCGTCGATCAGGCGGTCCACATCGGCCGTGCTGGTGCCGTCGTAGAAGCCGCGGATCCGGTGCGCGGGGTCCACCAGCACGAAGTTCTCGGTGTGCACGAAGTCGTCCGGGCCGCCGTCGCCCTGATCGAGGGCGGCGAAGTAGCTGCGCCGTGCCAGCGCATAGATCTGCTTGCGGTCGCCGGTGAGGAAGTGCCACCGGCCGGTGATCGCACCGTACCGCTCCGCGTAGGCGGCGAGCGCGGGCACGCTGTCGGCCTCGGGGGTCACCGAGTGGCTGAGGAGCACCACGCGCGGCTCGTCGCGGAAGGCATCCTGCACGCGCGCCATCTGCACGCTCATCTTGGGGCAGATGGTGGCGCAGGTGGTGAAGAAGAAGTCCGCCACCACGATCCGTCCCTCCAGGTCGGCCAGGTGCAGGGTGTCGCCCCGCTGGTCCACCAGGCTGAAGTCGCTGATGTGGTGCTCGCCTTCGGTGCGGCGCACCGCAGGGTCCACCAGGCGCGGATCGAGCTGTGCGGGGTGGAACACGGGCAGGCGGTCGTCGCCGCGCAGCAGGTGGTGGCCGACCAGCACGGCGATCACGAAGACGGCCGCGAAGAGGGCGATGCGGATCAGCAGGGGCCGACCGCGATCGGGGTCGGGAGGCGGTTCAGTTGAGGTCAAGGGAGTAGCTCAGGGCGTAGATGAAACGGTAGGTGGGATCGTAGACGTAGCGCTCGCGGTCGTGCATCACCGCGATGCCCAGTTCGTGCTTCTTGCCCGGTTTCCAGGAGGTGCCCACGGAATAACGCGTGCCGATCCAGCGCCAGCCCAGGTATCCGGCCCAGGTGAAGAGCTCCACGGTGACCTCGGGGTCGAGCTTCCACTTACGGATGTCGTACTGCAGCCCGAAGCGGTTGCGCAACTGGTCGCGCACATCGTCGGGGTCGGCGTATTCGTGCTGGAAGCGGAAGCGGTACTCGGCGGTGAAGCGGCCGAAGGGTTTGCTGGCCTGGAGCTGCAACGAGCTGCGTTGAGTGTTGCGGCGGTCGGCACCCCGGAAGCTGAAGCGGTGTTCGAGGCCCACGCGCAGCAGGTCGTGCACTTTGTACCGCGCACCGAGGTCGAGGTAGAGCTGCTTGCCGCCGCTGAGGTTCTCGTCGCTGCGGTAGCCCATCTCGGCGCCCAGGCGGAAGCGTTTGTTGAAGGCGGGCTCCTTCACGCGGGTGCTGTTGCGGAAGGGCTTGAACTGTACGGCCACCGACCCCCATGCCTCGTGGTTGAGGCGGGGCCGCAAGGGCGACCGTTCCTGGGCCTCCGCCACGCCGGCCAGGGCGGACAGGGCCAGCACGGCCAGCAGGACCGGCGGCCGGAGCGGCCTTCGGCGCGCGGTGCTCACCAGTTCTCGATGTTGAGGTCGGGCACGTCCACCGCATCGCGGTTGCCCCCGATGTGCACGCTGTGCGCCACGAGCTCCACACCACTGTCGCAGTCCAGCGGACACTCACTGTAGGTGAACACGGTGTAGTCGCCGGGCCGCAGCCAGCGGAACTCGTACTCGCCGGATGGCCCGGTGCGCACGTCGTCGTCGTAGAACTCACCGTCGCCGTAGCGGATGTACACGCGGCATTCGGGCATGTAATACGCGGCACCGGTGGGCTGGCCGGTGTTGTCGTTGTAGTCCACCGCGTACACGTGGCCGCGGATGAGGGCCTTGCCGCCTTCGCCGGGTTCCTTGGAACAGGCGGGCAGCAGCGCGGCGAGCAGGACGGGCAGGAGCGGGATGGGGTTGCGCATGGCGCGTTGTTGGGGTTCTGAAGGGCTGTCGTGGATCAGGTTCCGGCATAGATGCCTTCGACCTCCTTGGCATACTTCGCCAGGATGGGCTTGCGGCGCAGTTTGAGCGAAGGGGTGAACTCGCCGCCGTCGATGCTCCATTCCTTGGGCAGCAGCACGAACTTCTTCACCTGCTCCCAGTGCCCGAGGCCCTGGTTCACGGCATCCACCTCCTGCTGGATGCGGTCGATGATGCGCTGCTCGCGCACGGCCTCCTCGGGGCTGTTGTACGGGATCTCCTTCAGGGCGCAGTAGTCCTTCAGGAAGGCGAAGCTGGGCACGATGAGCGCGGCGGGGAACTTGCGGTTCTCACCGATCACCATGGCCTGCTCGATGAAGCGGGAGGAGCGCAGCTTGTTCTCGATCACCTGCGGGGCCACGTACTTGCCGCCGCTGGTCTTGAACATCTCCTTCTTGCGGTCGGTGATGTAGAGGAACCCGTTCCCGTCCAGCCGCCCGATGTCGCCCGTGTGGAGCCAGCCGTCGGCATCCAGCACCTCGGCGGTCTGCTCCGGCTGCTTGTAGTAGCCGATCATCACGTTGGGGCCCTTGGCGAGGATCTCGCCGTCGTCGGCGATCCTCACCTGCACATTGGCGATGGGCTTCCCCACGCTGCCGAAGCGCAGGCCGTCGTTGCGCACGTCGTTCACGCTGATCACCGGCGATGATTCGGTCAGGCCGTAGCCTTCCATGACGGGCACGCCGGCGGCGTTGAAGATGCGCGCCAGGCGGGGATGCAAGGCGGCGCTGCCGCTGGCCACGCAGAGCACCTCGCCGCCGAGGGCCTCGCGCCATTTGCTGAAGACGAGCTTGTTCACCAGGGCCAGCTGCATCCTGTACCAGGTGCTCTTCCCGTGCACGTCGTATTGCTCGCCGAGCTTCAGCGAGAGCAGGAAGAGCTGGCGCTTGATGCCGGTGAGGGCCTCGCCCTTGGCCAGGATGGAGTCGTAGATCTTCTCCAGCAGCCGCGGCACGGCGGTGAACACGTGCGGCCGCACCTCCTTGATCCGCGCCCCGAGGTCGTCCAGGGTCTCCTGGAAGTGGATGTTCATGCCCGTGCGCTGGTACAGGTACATGAGCATGCGCTCGTAGATGTGGCAGAGCGGCAGGAAGCTGATGCAGCGCGAGCCAATGTCCACCGGAAGCCGTTCGGCACTGGCCTCCACGTTGCTGAGAATGTTGCCGTGGGTGAGCATCACGCCTTTCGGCTTCCCGGTGGTGCCGCTGGTGTAGATGATGGTGGCCAGGTCGGCGCCCTTCACCTGGGCCTTGTAGAGTTCGAGCTGGCCGCGCTGGTCCTGCCCCTGGTCGAGCAGTTGGGTCCAGTGCGGCAGGCCGTCGATGCGGTCGAAGGTGAAGATGTGCTTCAGGCTGGGCACGGAGGCGGAGGCGGTCTTCGCCTTGTCGTACAGCTCGCGGTTGCTGGCAAAGAAGACGCGCACCTCCGCGTGGTTCAGCACGTAGGCGTAGTCCTCGATGCTGCTCGTGGGATAGATCGGCACGTTGATGACGCCCATGCGCAGCAGGGCCTGGTCCACGATGCACCATTCGCTGCGGTTGCCGCTGCCGATGGCCACTTTGTCGCCGGGGCGGATGCCCAGGGCCATCAGGCCCATGGCGAGTTTCTCGGCGGTCTCCACCGTTTCGGCCGTGCTGTAGTTGCGCCAGGCCCCGTTCTCCTTCGTGGAGATGCAGGTCTGCTGCGGGAACTCGGCCAATTGCTTGTCAAGAAGATCGAAAAGTCGGGAGGGATGCGGCTTCATTTCGAAGAGGATGGGATAGCGGCCATGCGGCCCTGAGGGGTCGATCCAACAGCTTGTGGAGCGCGGACCAAGTTAGCAGGCAGGTCCGTTGCTCGCCGTGATGATCCCCCAAAGGCCCACCGCTGCCGTCCAACCCTTCCGAAAGCCGGCATGGGCGCGGTAGCCCCGGATCCCGGAAAGCCCGGCGGAGCGCGGGCCGCCTCAGTCCTCGTCGTCCTCGTCCGTGCGGGGTGCCCGGCCCTGCGTGGCCACGTTGCGCACCTCGCCGGAGCCCATGGTGGTCACCTTCAAAGGCACGGTGCTGTTGAGGATCACGTCCCCGCTGCCCATCGTGGTGACCTGCCCGCCCTCGGCGATGGAGAGGCTGCTGACATCCGCATCGCCGCTGCCGCTGAGCGAGAGCTCCAGCCGGCCGGTGCTGCCCGCCACCTGGACATCCCCGCTGCCGAGCACGCTGATCTTGCTGGTGCCGGGAACGGTCACGCCTGCCACCTTCACATCACCGGAGCCGTTCACCGTCACGGTGAGTTGCTCGGCCTTCCGCGGGCCGGTCAACAGGATGTCGCCGGAGCCCAGCACATGGAGGTCAAGCGCGGTGGTGGTCCCGGTGCCCGAGGCCTTGATGTCGCCCGAGCCGTTGATGGTCAACTGCTTCAGTTCGGGCAGGGTGACGTGCACCAGCACATCACCGGTGAACCGGACCTTGCGCTCCTTGACCGTGCCGATGGCCAGGGAATGGCCGTCCGTCCGGATGTCGAGCAGGTCCAGGTCCTGCGGCGCGCCCGTGGCCCGCACGGCGAAATCCCCTTGCTGCACCACCACGTCCATGCTGCCCAGCAAGGAGATGCCGGTGAAGCCGCGCAGGTCGAACACACGCTCACCGCCCTTGGCGGTCTGTGGTGCGACCGGTGGTTGTGAAGCCGGTGCGGGTTCAGGTGCCGCAGGAACCGTGCTGGATGTTGGTGCGGTGGCCTCAAGAGCCGGTTCGTTGGTGGGTGCGGCCACTGGCACGGCCGGTGCACGCGTGGGCTCCACGGGAAGCGCCGCGGGTGCTGCGGCTTCCTCGGCCATGGCGGGTGCGGCGGGAAGGGCTCGTGGTGCCGGTGCGGGAGGCGCTTCCACGGTGGTGCGCGGTCCTGCTTGCCAGACCAAGGTTGCGGTGAGGATCAAGGTGCCAAGGGTGCTCATGAGGACGGTGTTGAGGTGGAACTTCAGGGTATGGATCAGCCACGCGAGGGCGCCCATGGCCAACGGGAAGCCGGCCACCATGCGGCGTACCTGCTCCAGGTCCACTTCCAGGGGCAACTGGCGCAGCACGTCCAGTTTCACGGGAGCGTCTTCGGGGTGGTTCATGGCAACAGGAGCAGGAGTGCGATGGAACGGACCAGTTCCAGCCGGTTCGGGGCCGTGCGGTCATCCATCAACCCGCGCAGGGCGGCACGGGCGCGGCTCACCTTGGTCTTCACGGCGTTCTCGTTGGACCCTTGGATGGCTGCGATCTCGGCCATGCTGAGGCCGCTGACCTCGAAGAGCACCAGGGCTTCGCGCTGTGCGGCGGGGAGCTTGTCCATGGCCCGGTAGAGCAGGTCGGCATCCACCAGCATCTCCGCGCTGGCCCCCGCGGCGTGCAGCTTGGCGGCCTGCGCTTCGGTGATGGCCGCGTACCGCTTGCCGATGCGCCAGGTGCTGGCCGCCCGGTTGCGTGCCGCGCGGATCAGGTAATGCAGCAGCTGGTCCTTGCGCCGGATGCCATCGAATCGCTGGAAGGCGCTGAGCAGCACGTCCTGCATCAGGTCCTGCGCGTCCATCCGCCCGTAGGCCAGCGCCGCGCAATAGCGGGCGAAGGGCTCGTGGCACGGCGCATAGGCCTCCATGAATTCGGATCGCGGGTCGTGGGCCATGGCGTGGTCGGCTTCCAGTATGTCGCGGTCACACGCAAAAGGTTACACGGGTGCTGCACTCGCCTCTTCCAGGGCCGCCAGGTACTTGCCGATGTACTCCTCCAGCCGCTTGTACCGGTACTGCATCACGAAGCGCGGGTGCTCCAGGGGGATGATGCGCCGGAAGAAGCCGTGTTCCTCGTTCAGCTTGCTGAAGAACGCGAAGTTCTTGCCGGTGCCGATGCAGCAGGCCAGGTCGGTGCGCATGCCGGTGGCGATCAGCCGGCCCACCCATGCCGCCATCAGCGGGGCCACGGCGGCCTGCAGCGCGCCGTCGTCGTAGTAGTTCAGGTTCACCGGCGTGCCCTTGGGACCCTGCTTCGTGAAGCCCAGCGGGCAAAGCGCCTGCACGTACACCTGGCCGTAGAACGCTTCCGCACCGCCCGCGGCACGCACCACGCGGTAGAAGAAGTCGCTGCTGGGCTCGTGCGTCCGCAGGCCTTGCACGGGAATGCCCAGGTCGGCCTCGCAGCGTTTGGTGTCGGTGAAGCAGATGCCCGTGCTGCCCGCGCCGAAGCGACCGGGGTTGATGCCCAGCATCAGCATGCGCGGCCGTTCGTCAGCATAGAAACGGCGGTGGAAAGTGTCCACCATGTTGCGCACCTGGGCGGCGTTCTCCCCATGGAAAGGGTCCAGCACACCGATGTGCCTCGGCAGGCGTGCCTTGGTGATGTCGAACGCATGAACCTCCTTCAGCAACCGATCCGCGAGCATGATACAAAGTTCGCCCCTGCGGGGTGTTGTTGGGGAGTCGCCAAGACTTTGGCGAGACGAGTTGGCAGTAGGCAGCGGCAGTAGGCAGTAGCAGTAGGCAGCATGGAATCAGCAATCAGCAACCAAGAATTAGGAATCAGCAATCAGCAATCACCAATCAGAAATCAGCAATCATCAATCGAGAATCCGAAACACAGCTGGATCGGATCCTGCCATTCGTCAATCGGGGGGATCGTGTAGCGCCGCACCTTTGCGCCATGCCCACCTTCGAGCAGTTCCGCGACCGGGTGCATGCCTTCCGGGCCGAAGGCAAGAAGATCTTCGCCAGCACCAGCTTCCAGGGCCACAGCGTGCCCATGCTGCACATGCTCATGCGCATCGATCCGACGGTCCCGGTGTACTACGTGAACACCGGCTACCTCTTCCCGGAGACGCTGCGCTTCCGTGACACCTTGAAGAAGCTGTTGGGCCTGAACTTCGTGCAGCTTCGCCCCCTGGTGCCCAAGAGCCAGCAGCGCAACGAGGAAGGCGCGCTGATGTACAGCTGGGACCCGGACCGCGATTCCTACCTGAACAAGGTGCAGCCCATGGAACGTGTGCTGGCCGAGCACGACGTATGGATCAACGGCGTGCGCGCCGACCAGAGCGATGCCCGCAAGCGCCTGGCCGTGGAGCAACCCGCCGCATACGGCTGCCTGCGGTACCACCCCATGCTGGACTGGAACGCCCGGATGATCCACGCCTACATCAAGGAGCATGACCTGCCGCCGCACCCGCTGGAGGCGGAGGGCTACGTGAGCATCGGCGACATGCCTTCCACCCGCAAAGCCATGGAGGGCTACGATGAACGCACCAGCCGCTGGTACGGCCTGAAGAAGACCGAATGCGGCCTGAACACCGAGCTGGTGGTGAACAAAACGAACAACGGATGAAAGTGGTGGTGACCGGCGGTGCCGGCTACATCGGTGCGGAGCTGTGCACTGCGCTGGCCAAGGATGCGCGCGTGAGCGAGCTGGTGATCTACGACGTGCTGGCGCGCGGCCACTACGGCGTGTTCATGGGACCTGCGCTGGGTAAGGCCAAGGTGCGCTTCGTGCAGGGCGAGGTCCTCGATTCGCGGCGGCTGCTGCAGGAGCTCGCGGGCGCCGACGTGATCTTCCACCTGGCGGCCAAGGTCACCACGCCCTTTGCCGAGGCGGGCTACAACCAGTTCGAGCAGGTGAACCATTGGGGCACGGCGGAAGTGGTGTACGCCATCGAGGAGGTGGCGCCCAAGGCCCGCGTGGTGTACCTGAGCAGCGCCTCGGTCTACGGCCAGGGCGAAGGCTCGGCGCGTTCCGGGGTGAAGCCCTCGCCGCGATCGGCGTACGGCCATGCCAAGCTGCGCGGCGAGGCCCACATGGACCGCCTGGGCGACAACCAGCCGGTGTGTATCCTGCGCTCGGGCAACGTGTACGGCCACGGGCGTTGCATGCGCTTCGACGCCGTGATCAACCGCTTCGTCTTCCAGGCGCACTTCCAGGGCCGCATCACCGTCAGCGGCTCCGGCGAGCAGCGCCGCCCCTTCATCCATGTGGATGCAGTGGTGGGCACGCTGCTGGCCCTGCTGGATCCGGCCTCCGCAACGGGCACATACGACCTGGTGGAGCAGGACTGGAGCGTGGTGGAGATCGTGGAGGCCCTGCGCAATGCCTACCCGGATACGGAGCTGCTCTTCGTGGACCAGCACCTGCAGCTGCAGAGCATGGTGGTGAAGCGCGACGAGCGCCTGGCGGGCATCCAGCCCGCGCGCCCCTGCGACCTGGAGGCGGACATCCGCGCGTTGGGCGCGCGGTTCGCGTGGTAAGGGATCACTTCGGCGCCTTCCAGTGGATCACCGCGCCCACGATGCCGAAAAGGATGTTGGGGATCCACACGGCCAGGGTGGGGTTGAAGGCGGAGATCGGCGCGGGCTTGCGAACTTCGCGGCCCTGACGGTCATCAATACGCAGCGTCCATGTCGATCCCCCGTATCGTACGCGTCACCAAGCGCTTCAGCTTCGAGATGGCCCATGCCCTGCGTTGCCACGACGGGCTGTGCGCCCACATCCACGGGCACAGCTACGTGCTGGACGTGAGCATCGAGGGCACGCCGGCGCACGTGCCGGGCAGCCCCAAGGACGGCATGGTGATCGACTTCGCCGACCTCAAACGACTGGTGAAGCCCATCGTGGACCGGTACGATCACGCACTGTTCCTCCACGAGGCGGAGCGCGGCACGGTGCGCACGGAGGAGGCCCTGTTCGGGCGGATCATCTTCACGCCGTACCAGCCCACGTGCGAGAACATCCTGCTGGCCATCGTGGAGGAGCTGGCGCCGCGGATGCCCGAAGGAGCGCGGTTGTGCAAGGCCCGGCTGCAGGAGACGGCCACCAGTTGGGCCGAGTGGTCGGTTGCGGCGGAATGAGCGGGCGCGTGCCCGGCAACGCACCGTCCTGGCTCTATCTTCACGCCACGGAACGAACGCAGTACGCCATGCATGCCTACGCCACCCTATCGGAAGCCGTGAACGACCTGCAACGCAGGGGTTACACCGACGACCTGGCCGTCGCTGGACATTGCCTGGTGTGCGATGCTCATGGCGTCAGCCTTGATCCGGACGATTTCGAGATCGACGAGTTCCACCGCTTCGAGGGCATGAATGATCCCAGCGACCAGAGCATCGTGTACGCCATCCGCTCGCGCGACGACCGCATCAAGGGCATCCTGGTGAACGGCTACGGACCCGCCGCATCGAGCCTTACACAGGAATTGGTACGCAAGCTGGCCACGCACGGGTCGTAGGGGAGGGGAAGGCTGCTACCGGTTTTCCCGTCACCACCAATGGCCGCGGGTGTCGCAGTTTCGCAGATGGCCCGCACCGATCGACCGTGCTGTCGCGTTGCGGCACCCATGCCCTTGCGCCCTCACTCCACCCGCATCCAATAGCTGTAGCTGTAGTCCTTGAAGGGTACGCGGTACTCCTCCAACGGCCAGGAGCCCCAGCTATCGATGCCTCCAAGACCGGTCTGTCGCAGGTCGATATGTACGTATGTCTCGTTGCGGGGCACCAGTTCGCCGCTGTGGTATTGCTTCTTCTCCGGACCAGGGTCCAGGTCGTCCAGGCTGTAGGGCAGGGCGGAGAAGTTGAGCAGGCTGTCGGCGCCCAGAATGCTGAGCGCGGTGCCCTTGCCATCGCTGAAGCGCAGCCAGCGCACGCCGGTGTGGTTGCCACTTTCCTGCGGACGGGCGTAGGGGTAGTACTGCTCATCCACGCGTTGCCCATGCACACCGATGAAGCTGCTGGCATGCCGGTCCCAATAACTCTCTACGGGGCCGCGACCGTACCACTCGATGCGTTGCAGGTCCTTGTTCAACACCAGATCGTTGCCGGCGCGCATCAGCAGCGGGTGCTCGCCCTTCACGGCGGTGAAGCGGTTCTCCACATGAATGCTGCCGTCGCCATGCACGGTGAAGACCTGCTCGTGCCGGGCATCACCGCCAAGCAAGGTCTTGCTGAACCGGATGCGACAGGGCGCGCCGGGCGGACAGTCCACTTCGCTGGTCAAGCCTTCACCTTGCGCGTATGCGTTGCGCCATGCGCGTTGGCTCTTGTTGAGGCCGGCCCCGATGTCGTTGTCCGTGGGCGCGCGCCAGAACGCCGGCTCCGGGCCTTGGTGGATCAGCTCCTTGCCCTTCCACACGTAGCGGTCCAGCAGGCCCCTGCGTAGGTCGAAGTGTACACTGAAGTGCTTGCCGCGTACGGTGCACTGCACGGAGTCGCGGCTTACTTCCAGCGGACCCGGTCGCGGTGTGAAGGCCGCCGCAGGCGCGGATTGCAGCTCGAATTGCGCCGAGGCGAGCTCGTGTCCGGCGGGGAGGAAGGGTTCCGCGGTCTTCAGCGTGAAGGCCACGTTCAACTGGTACTCCTTACCGGCGTCCAGCTTATGTCGGTATGGTACGGTGAGTTCGGTGCTCTGCTGCGGCGGCACGGCGGGTAGGCCCATGGTCCCGTTCTCCACGACTTTGCCATTCTCCTGCAACACCCAACGCAAGGCCAGGTTGTCCAGCGGACGGAAGAAGCGGCCATTGCTCACGCGCACCCGGCGATCGCCCAGCCACACCGCATCGATGGGCTGGTGCGCCTGCTTCACCTCGTGGGCCATGGGCGTGGGCCGTCGGTAGGCATCCACCACGCCCTTGATGCAGAAATCGTTGTCGCTGAGGTTCTCGTCCACCGGGCCTTCCAGCGGGAAGTCGCCGCCGTAGGCCATGATGCGCTTGCCGTTCTTCACCGTGTCGATGGCCTGGTCGATCCATTCCCAGATGAAGCCGCCCTGCAATTTGGGGTTCTCCTTGGTGATCCGCCAGTAGTCGCTGAAGTTGCCGAGGCTATTGCCCATGATGTGCGCGTACTCGCTCTGGATGAAGGGCAGCTGGGCATCGCCGCGCGAATAGCTGAGCAGGCCGTCCAGGGAATGATACTGCGGGCAGAAGATCTCCGAGTACGGCGTCTTCACCGGATCGTCATAGTCCAGGTCGCGCTCGTACTGCACGGGCAGCGTGCTGCGTTGCTTCAGCCAGGCGTAGCCCTCGCGGAAGATGTACCCGTCACCCGCCTCATTGCCCAGCGACCAGGCGATCACCGAGGCGTGGTTCTTGTCGCGCTCGTACATGCGCTGGATCCGCTGCAGGTGGGCCTCTTCCCAGCGCGGCTTGTTGGAGATGGACACGCTGAGGTCGTAGCCCAGGCCGTGGCTCTCGATGTTGGCCTCGTCCACCACATACAGGCCGTATTCGTCGCAGAGCTCCATCCAGTACGGGTCCGGCGGGTAGTGCGAGTTGCGGACCGCGTTGATGTTGAGCTGCTTCATCATCTCCAGGTCCTTGCGCATGTCCGCATGGGTGAGGGTGTGGCCCGTGCGCGGATGGTGCTCGTGGCGGTTCACGCCCTTGATCCATACGCGCTGGCCGTTCACCAGCAGATCGCTGCCCCTGATCTCCACGCGCTTGAAACCGATGCGCTGCAGCACCACTTCCAGCACCCTGCCATCGCGGTCCTTCAGCGTGAGGAAGAGCGTGTACAGGTGGGGCGTTTCCGCGCTCCAGGCCCGCACGTGCGGCAGTTCCGCATGAAAGGGCACGTTGGTGTGGAAGCGGCCGGCCACCGTGCGGAAACCGGCGGTGCTGTCGCGGTACACCACATTGCCATGGGCATCTTCGAGTTGCGTATGCACCGTGAAGCTGTCCGGCCGGCTGATGTAGCCGTGCTCCCATTTGTAGTTGTCCACCTCGGCATCGATGTCCAGCACGCCGGTGGTGAGGTCGTCGGCCAGGGTGGCGGTCACCTTGCTGTCGCGGATGTTCAGCGTGTTGGTGCAGTAGAGGAACACATCGCGCTGGATGCCGGAGAAACGCCACATGTCCTGGCATTCCAGGTAGCTCGCGTCGCTCCACCGGTACACCTGGAATGCGAAGAGGTTCTCGCCTTCATGCAGGTAGGGCGTGATGTCGAACTCCGCGGCCAGCTTGCTGTCCTCGCTGTAGCCCACTTGCCGGCCGTTCACCCACACGAAGAGGCAGCTCTTGGCGCCGTCCACGTGCAGGAAGACCTGCTTGCCCTTGAAGGAGGCGGGCAAGGTCACGGTGCGGCGGTACGATCCCACGGGGTTGTTGTGCGCGGGGATGTCGTACGGCGGGTTCATCTTGCCGTAGCGTAGGCTGTGCCCGGCGAAGTCGTACGGCTGGTTCACGTAGATGGGCAGGCCGTAGCCGTTCACCTCCCAGCTGGCGGGGATGCGGAAGTCGTCCCAGGCGCTGTCGTCGTAGCCCGGCTTATGGAAGTCGATCGGTCGCTGGGCGGGATCCTGCACCCAGTTGAATTTCCACGCGCCGTTCAGCGAGAGGAAGTTGGACGATCTCTCCCGATCCCGCGTGCGGGCTGTGGCCATGTCCTCGAAGGCGAAGGCGCTGTTGCGCATGGGCATCCGGTTGATGGCCACCACCTCGGGCAGTTGCAGCTCGGCGGGGAGCTGCGCGGCCAGGCCGGTGACCAGGCCCACGAAAAGGCTGCATACCAGCACGCGCAGTTGACCCGTGCTATGAATGGGGAAGGGGTGGGACACCAGGAAGCGCATGTGTTCGGCCCGGAAAGTACACCGGCCCGGCGCGGATGCCGCTGGCGCGAGTCATACCGAGCGATGGAACTGACCAACCCTACCTACCGCAGATGATCAGGGTGCAGGAGGATGCCAATGGCGGGGCACAACGGATTGGGTATTGCCGAAGGCGGGGAGTTTTAGCATAAATGTTCAATAGAATTACTGCTGTTGAACCTTGCACAAATGTCCAATCGAAGCCGTTCAGCCCCGCTTTTGGCAATACCTTGTTATGCACAGTGCTTTTATTCATATTTTATCTTTCCGTTCTTAATGTCAAGACAGACTTTGAAATTATTAAAGAAGTCAAACCCGATTATTCCATTTGTACCACCCAACATCAATGTCATCTGTAATAGACTCGGCAAGTTTCCATACTTAACTTGAAATTTTTTACCTCCGAAATTTGTCAATATCTCGTAACACTTCGTTTCAAACTTTCCAACGCCCGGATAAAAGTCTTCTTCTGTTCCGATACTCGTATGCTGCGATGTCAGTTCACTGTCAAGATATGATAGTTTTGCTCCTGTGTCCAAAAAGAACTTTAGTCTTTGGTTGTCAACTGTCAATTCAATAATTGGAATGCCCATAAAAGATGAAATGGTTGTTTCATTGTTAAGTGAGTGTGTTTCATCTTTACTAAAAATCACGACTTCGCTTTTGTAGTCAAGCAAAACCTTGAAGCTTGATAAAATGTCAGCACCAATTAAAGTTGTTATTTCTGTTCCCAACATTTCTGATATTTTTTGAACTGTCAAACCCATATAATTTGTCGTACAACTGAAATTGTCGGAACAAAAAAGTAAATTATCCGCAAAGTGGATAGTAGAAGGTGCTCCCGTATCAATAAGCATTATATTTTTACCGACTTTAATAATCGGGTGCCCTTTGAATAGATCTATTTGAAATGTTGTCATTGCTTCTTATATAATTTGTATGTTGAACCTGTTGAACTGAATTGAGTAAATGCTTTGTTTGTATCTACAAAACCGTTTTCTCGTAGTAAATTGTCAAGCGTATTGGGCGACCAATATCTGATATTAAACTCGTCTTGATATTCAAATTTTTGCCCGTTAAAAATTCCATTACAAGTTTCTTTGTAAGTAAAAATATCATTGCTACTGTTTGTTAGCTCAACAGAACGATTAAAATATTCCGTCTGTATATTCGTTATCCTACCTGCATTAAAGAAAACCATATTAGGTAAGTCAAAGAAAAAATATCCGTTTGGTTTTATGTGTCTGCAAATGTTGTTTATAGTTTCGGATAGTTCTTGTTCACTTACTAAATAACTCAATACTGTAAAAAGTGCTATTGCTAAATCAGCTTTTCCGTTGTCGTATTCTGCAATTGAGCAATTTTTTATTTGTATGTCAAGGTTGTGTTTAATTTGGTTTGTTCTAAATTGCTCAACCATTCCTCTGCTTTTTTCAACTGCGACAACAGAATAATTTTGTTCAGTTAATGGAATTGAAAGTCGTCCTGTCCCTGCGCCAAAGTCAATGATTGAGCCATTGGGTATAATGTCATTAATTACATTTAAGGTTTCTGTCGTCAAGTCGTGATAGAAACGACCAAATGTCTTGTCATAAACAAAGTCGTAAAAAGTTGCCCAATTGTCGTGTGGTTGTTTCATTGTTTGCGGTCTATTTGCATTGTGCATAACTCAGAAATAGACGCAACGCCCCATTCTTTCAAGGACGGGGCGACCACCTGATAATGAGTTCACTGGCTGATGTGCAACACAAAACGCGCTATGTGTCAATGCGCCCTGGGCGGATCGGCGTTCGCAGTGGGTCATGGGTTGTCCAGCGGGCTGCTGTGCATGGGCAAGATAGGCGGTTTCACGGATCACGGTCTCGAAGGCGAGCGCTCGGCCATCGCAGCTTGCGATGAACGCACACCACGCCCACAGCCTGCACCAAAAAAAGGGGCCTGCGGTCAGGCCGGGTTCCCTTCCGGCTTCGTCAAGCCGTGGATCAACACACAGGCCGACGCGAAGATGAAGGACAGCCTGACCATGCTCAGCGAGATCCACAAGTGGGCCCGCTTTTGAAGCTCGGCATCGACCGTATCCGCAAAGGGGGTTGTGGTGATGCTCATCAATTCCGGAACGAAATAGATGAAGGTCGCGATGATCATCAGGACGTAGGTGCCCAGGGTGATCAGGATGTTCTTCCTGCGGCCCGTGCGCCAATTCAACGCCAGGGTGGCAAGCAGGAGAATGAGCGTCAACGGATGAATGGGCCGCCAGAATGATACGGGCTGGATGGCATATTCACCTTGGAACATCATGAGGGATCGGGGCGGCTCGGAGAAGGCGATGCGCCAGGTGGAGAGATGTTCGTACGTGCCCGCGCCGATGATCAGGCAATAGGAGATGCAGGCCAGTACGTAAATGAGATCGCGACTTTTCATGGTGATGGTCGAGCTTCGGACGAAGGTCCGGGCAGGCCCTGCCAACGGAATTGTATTTAACGGACAACCTCGAACAGGTGCCCGGCCAAGTCGCTTTTCCGAGAGCGGTACGCGGCCGGTGTGAGCGTGGTGAGCGACTTGAACACCTTGATGAAGTGCGACTGGTCCGAGAAGCCACAGGCGTATGCGATCCGCGTGAGCGACAGGTCGGACCGGTGCATGTGGTCCACGGCATTCAGGTACTTGAGGTAGAGCAGGGTCTGCTCGGAGTTCATCCCCGTTCGTTCACGAAGGATCCTGGAGAGGTGCCGGGGAGAACAGCAGAGCCATTCCGAAATGGCGGGCACGGACAGCGGGATCCCGCTTTTCAAGGTCAACAGGGCATTCAGCGCTTGTTCACGCGGGGACGGACAGGGCAGCCGCCTGGTCAGCCAGTCCGAGAAATGCGCGACGCGGGCGCTGAACGTCCTTTTCTCCGCGAGCTGATGCCACAAGGTGCTGAATGAGGTGTCGACAAGCGTCAGGTCGATGCACTGCCGGGCGAACTCGCCGGACGGGACCCGTAGGATGTGTTCGGTGGCCCCGACGTGCAGCACAACGCCGAACAGGAACAGGTCGTCCGGTAGCGTTAATTCGATGATGTTGGTATGATAACCCTGGATGAAGCATTTGGGCATGGCATAGGTCCGGTCGTACAACCTGCCGTGGATCGTGGTTCCCGGAAGGAAGTTGAAGATGATCTCCACGACCCCCTTGGGTACGATGCTCTCCTTGATCGCACCGGTGTTGTTCCTCTCCAGCTCCCAGAAGGAACGCACCGCATCGCTCAGCGGTCTTTCTGCTGGTGTGTGGAAGTGGGGTGCCATGGGAAGCTTGCCCGAAGTTCGGTCATCCGCTCATGCGTGAGAGCGCACGTGACCGGTCGCGGTGCCCGGCGAGGGGCGATCCAGCGTCTGACGCCTGTTCGATGGGGGAGCTCAAAGCATTCAAGCGGCTGTGGAGCGCGGCCTCGGACGAGCGAGGTCATGTGGCGATGGCGCCTGTGCTCGGGATCCACGAGCCAGGGGTGGTCCGCTGGAGCATAAGGGCACAGTTGTGGACGGTCGGGCGGGATCAGTTGGGACGGTATGGCACGGCCGGGACCGGTGCGGGCGTTGAGCCGGGCGCGTTCGACGGTTCCCAGGACTTCTATCGATATTCAGCATGTATAACAAGAAAGCGATATACTTGCCATAGTTTTATATAGCCGTGGATCCGCTCACCAACCCCTTTGCTCCGGGCGCTGGCTCGCCTCCACCGGAATTGGTGGGTCGCGCCAACATCGTGGAGCAGACCGCCCTGTTGCTCGCCCGCACGAGGCGGCGCCGTCCGGAGAAGAGCTTCCTCATGACCGGTCTACGCGGCGTAGGCAAGACCGTACTCCTGAACGAACTGGAGCGGATGGCCCAGGAGGCGGGCTACAGGACGATCCTCATCGAGGCCCATGAGGACAAACCACTTGGCGTGATGCTCGCGCCGCATCTGCGCCGGGCGTTGTACGACCTGGACCGCATGGCCGGAGCGGGCAACAAGGTGAAGCGCGGCCTGGCGGTGTTGCGCGGATTCATCGGTGCGGTGAAGGTGAAGGTGGGCGAAGTGGAATTCGGGCTGGACATCGATCCAGAGAAAGGCACCGCGGATACGGGGGATATCGAAGTGGACCTGCCCGAACTGTTCACGGTGATCGGTGACGCCGCGCTCGACAGAAATGCCGCGATCGCCCTGCTGATCGATGAAGTGCAATACCTGGGGCGCAGGGAGCTGAGCGCGCTCATCATGGCCATGCACAAGATGCAGCAACGGCAACTGCCTGTGGTGCTTATCGGCGCCGGCCTGCCCACACTGCCCGCGCTGGCCGGTGATTCCAAGTCGTACGCCGAGCGGCTCTTCAGTTTCCCGGTCATCGGTCCGCTGAGCGCCGCGGATACCGCACGTGCGTTGCAGGATGCCGTGCAGCCGCTGGGAGTCTCGTTCACCAAGAGCGCACAGGCCGAGGTGTTCAAGCACACACAGGGTTATCCCTATTTCATCCAGGAGTGGGGCTACCAGGCATGGAACCATGCCACCACCACCACCATCGGCCCGGCTGTGATCCAGGAATGCACCGCGCGCGTGGCCCAGCGCCTCGATGAGAATTTCTTCCGCGTCCGCTTCGATCGGCTTACGCCGGCGGAGAAGGACTACCTCCGGGCCATGGCGCACTTCGGTGAAGGACCCTGCCGATCGGCCGAAGTGGCCGCGGCACTGGGCATCAAGATCACCGCCGCCGGGCCGGTGCGTGACAAACTGATCAAGAAGGGCATGATCTACAGCCCCGCACACGGCGAAGCCGCCTTCACCGTTCCGCTCTTCGACGCCTTCATGCGACGGGCGATACCGGCGTTCAAGGCGCGGAAGTTGAAGTGAGGACCACCAACAGCACGGCCGGGACCGGTGCGGGCGTTGAACCCGAAGCGAGTGTTCACATTCCTCTTCCTCATCCCGATCTTCGCGCAATGCCGGCAAAGTCCACCAAACCCGACGGCCAGCAACTGCTCAGCCGCTACCAACGCGCCGTGGAGGCCGAGGTCGAGGCCCTGGCCTCCGGCGAACGCGACCGGTTGGCGGAGATCGGCGACCTGGCGCGGATCCTGGGCGTGGGGCCGCAATACCTGAGCCGCGCCGTGCGGCAGGCGAGCGGCATGAGCCCCTGCGACATATACGAGGAACGGCTGATGCAGCTGGCCCGTGAGCTGCTGGCCGACCCCGCGCTCTCCGCCGCTGAAGTGGGCCGACGCCTCACCATGGACCCCTCCAACTTCGGCAAGTTCTTCAAACGCTTTCAAGGCTGTACGCCGGGCGAATACCGCGTCCGTAACAGGATCCGTTGAGCGCAAAGGCTCACCATGCCCGGTCGCGCGCGTGTTGCTTCCTTCGCGATGCGATCCACACCAAGGACCGATGCCGCGAACCCTCCATACCTGGATCCTGGCCCTGGCCGCCACGACCCTGGCCGCAGCCGCACCTTCCGGATCAACGACCACACATGACCAACAGACCACTTCGCAGATGACCGCACCGATCACCGACCCCACCGTGAAAGCCGCCATCGACGCGCTGAACGCCCACGACCGCAAGGCTTGGGACGCCCTCTTCGCACCAGGCGCCACCTTCAGCGACGATGGCCACGAAGGAAGCCTCAGCAACTTCAGCAACAACGCCTTCGGCAAGGGCAAGGAACGCTTCACATCCATCGACAAGGTGGAGAACAACGGCCTGGATGTGTACGGCAGGCTGCACAGCGACTCCTGGGGCGACTTCAAGGCCTATTTCAAGTTCCGGGTGAAGGATGGCCGGATCACGCGGCTGGAAGTGGGACAGGCGAATTACTGAATGTGTGGTGAGGGTGGGGAGAATGGAGAGGGTGGTGAGGAAGTGAGAAAGGGAGGAAGTGAGAATGGTGAGGGTGGTGAGAATGGTGAGGGTGGTGAGAATGGTGAGGAAGTGAGGAAGTGAGAAAGAGAGAAAGAGAGAAAGTGTCTCGTCCTGAAAAAAGTTGACAGGTTAAAGGTGTTGGTCCTGTGTTAGGGTTGCAATTTCAGGTTGGTCCTGTTCGAGGTTGACATGGGCGTAATAGCTCTTCCAGCGCCGGGGCAGGCGATGG
>WBZY01000376.1_pt1 | contig 18661 bp, 14 predicted proteins | sample 5204191 | NCBI WGS metagenome assembly WBZY01 (sample SAMN12344363, study PRJNA552823) | activated sludge metagenome | biome: Activated sludge suspended growth; feature: Anammox Sidestream; material: Wastewater; isolation source: activated sludge from anammox sidestream of wastewater treatment...
TCTCGGTGTGGATGGTCTCACCGGCCGCGAGGGCGAAGCGGCGGCCGGCCACCGTCACGACGCACGGGTCGAGCGAGACCAGGTGCATCTCGATCCGGCCGTCGACGTCGTTCCACAGCGCGCGATGTCGAAACCGCTCGACCGGGAAGTCGGCGCCCAGCTCGCGGTTCGCCCGCACCAGCAGGTTGCGGTCGAAGGCGGCTGTCACGCCGGCGGCGTCGTCGTAGGCGGCCTCCAGGATCGCCCGGTCCTTCCGCAGGTCCGCTCCGATCAGGATCCCGCCGCCGGGGCCGGCCGCGCGCGCCATCCGGGCCAGGAAGCGCTGCGCCTCGGGGGGCGTGAAGTTCCCGATCGTGGAGCCCGGGAAGAACACCGCGCGGCGCTCGGCCGGCCGGCGCGGGCGGGGCAGCTCGATCGGGTCCGCGTAGTCGGCGCAGACCGGGAGCACCTCGAGGGCGGGGTAGGCCTCGCGGAGCGCCTGCGCCGAGGCGGCGAGCGCTGCGCGCGAGATGTCGATCGGGACGTAGCCGGCCGGCGCGACGAGCCGGTCCAGCAGGAGGCGCGTCTTGCGGCTGCTGCCGCTCCCGTACTCGACGAGCAGGCAGCGCGCGCCGAGCCGCTCGGCCATCTCGCCCGCGTGGGCCGCGAGGATCGCGAGTTCGGTGCGCGTCGGGTAGTACTCGGGCAGCTCGCAGATTCGCTCGAAGAGCGCCGAGCCGGCCGCGTCGTAGAGCCATTTGCAGGGCAGGGTCTTGCGCGGCGCGGCGAGCCCTGCCCAGATCTCGTCGCGCATGCGCAGCCGGTCGGGGCCACGGTCGCGGAGCGCGAGGGCTGCTCCCGGACGGCCGCCAGCCGCGGGGTGCGGGAGGTTCAACCGCCGTCCTTCGCGAGCCGCAGGCCGCTCCACTGCCAGCGCGCGGGAGCCGGGAAGAAGTTGCGATAGCTCGCGCGCAGATGCCGTCGCGGAGAGACGCACGAGCCGCCTCGCAACACCATCTGGTTGCACATGAACTTGCCGTTGTACTCCCCGAGCGCTCCCGCGGCCGGCCGATAGCCCGGGTAGGCGACGTAGGGGCTCGCGGTCCACTCCCAGACGTCGCCGAACAGGCGAGCCGGCGCATCCCGGCCCTCGTCGGGGCCGAGCGGCGCGGGCTCGAGGGCCCCGTCCTCGACGAAGTGACCGGCAACCGCGGTCCCGGTGGCGGCGGCTTCCCACTCCGCCTCGGTCGGCAGGCGCGCGCCCGCCCAGCGCGCGTAGGCGTCCGCTTCGTAGAAGCTCACGTGACACACCGGAGCGTCTGGATCGAGCGGGCGCAGCCCCCCCAGCGTGAACACGGACCAGCCGGCCGGGCCGCGCTCCCAGTAGGCGGGGGCCTGCCAGCCTTCCGCGCGGACGGCGCTCCAGCCGTCGGAGAGCCACCACTCGGGCTGGCGATAGCCGCCTGCCTCCACGAAGCCGGCGTACTCGGCGTTGATCACGGGTCGCGAGGCCAGCACGAACGTGCCGAGCAGCTGCCGGTGGCGCGGCTCCTCGTTGTCGAAGCGGAAGCCGGCCCCGGGCCCGGCGCCGATCGCTCGCACCCCGGCCTCGAAGCGGTGCCAGCCGAGCGCCGGCGCGCCGCCGCTCCGCTCCGGAGACGGGAGATCGGCGCGGTAGGCGGGCCGCAGCGGGTGCTGCCCGAGCAGGTGCTTCACGTCGCTGAGGATCAGCTCCTGGTGCTGCTGCTCGTGCTGGAGCCCGAGCTCGACCCGCTCGAGCAGCTCCCCGGTAGCCTCCGTACCCGCGAGCCACGCCGTCAGGTGCCGGTCCACGTGCGCCCGATAGGCGAGCACGTCGGCGAGCGACGGCCTCGTCAGCAGCCCGCGCCGCGGGCGCGGGTACGGCTCACCGACCGCGTTGTAATAGGAGTTGAAGAGCACGCGGAAGGCGGGGTCGAAGGGCGCGAGGTCGGGCCGGGCGCCGGCGAGCACGAAGGTCTCGAAGAACCAGGTGGTGTGGGCGAGGTGCCACTTCACCGGGCTCGCGTCCGGCATCGACTGCGCGCTGCAGTCCTCGGGCGAGAGCGGGGCGGCGAGCCGCTCGGTCGCAGCGCGCACCGCGCGGTAGCGTGCCGCCAGGGCGGCGGCGTCGCGGGCCTGCGGACGGGGGGTCACCGACGCGCGCATGCGCGCCCTCCTGCCCTCCCCCGCTCCCGGCGCAGCGTAGCAGGCCAGGCGGGCCTGCCAGCCGGCTCCGGGGGCGCTCAGCTCTCCTCGCCGCCCCCGAGCTGCTCGGCCAGGTAGCGCTCCTTGCCGATCTCCGACACCACGTGGAGCTGGGACTCGAGCCAGTCCACCGAGTCCTCCTCGCCCCGCAGGTTGTGCTCGAGCAGCGCTCGGGTGCCGTTGTCGCCCTTCTCGCGTGCCAGCGCGATCGCGCGGTTGTAGCGCTGCACCGCGTCGAGCTCCATGGCGAGGTCCAGCCGATGCTGCTCGATCGGATCCTCGCCGACCCGCACCGGGTTCAAGCGCTGCATGTTCGGCACGCCCTCGAGGAAGAGGATCCGCTCGATCAGCCGATCGGCGTCCTTCATCTCGTCGATCGACTCGTCGCGCTTCTTCTTCTCGAGGCGCCGATAGCCCCAGTTCCCGCACATCCGCGCATGCAGGAAATACTGGTTGATCGCCGTCAGCTCCGCGGTGAGGATCTCGTTGAGCGCTTCGAGGATCTGCGGATCGCCGCGCACGGGCTCCCTCCTTCGCTGTCCCGCCGCCGGCGACGGGACCCCGAAGCTAGCAAGGAGCGTGCTTCGTCAGTGCGTGGCGTGGAGGTCGAGGTCCGCGCTGCGCGGCTCGAAGGCGCCGAGCTCGGAAGCAATGATCTCGTGGACCGCGCCGGCGCAGCCGCCGCAGGCCGACGCGGCGCCGCACGCGCGCGACACCTCCTGGAGGGTGACGGCGCCATTGCGCACGGCGCGGCGGATCTCGCGGTCGTTCTTGGCTCGGCAGTGACAGACGATCACGGCTTCCACTCCCAGGCGGGCGGGCATGGGGAATCGTAGTCGTGATGAAAATGAAAATCAATGTCGATATAGGACACTGGTGCCTCTTCGGCCTCACCCAGGGCAAGAGCCGAACCAGAACGACAGTTCATAAGATGCATATCCAGGATGCACTTCATCATTCAAGAGCAACTTTTTGATGCATTGCTGCATCTATTGGATGCATCTATTTGCGCTCGATTGAGCCCTTCCCAGCGTCTAGAGCCATCTCCTTTCGTTTCAAGCCTCTGGAGCATCCGGCACGACCCTTGCTCTCTCTTCTCGACGCGTCGCGTTGCTCGGCAACGGCGACAGGAGGAGAGACGAGATGTTGCGCTTCACCACGACGGCCCTGGCAGCCCTGGCAATCGGCACCTTCCCGCTGGTTTCGCTGGCGGAGACCGCCGTCGACCAGAAGGAGACCGCGGCCGTGGTCGTGGCCGCCGTCGAGGACGCCGAGCCGGTCCCCGCGCCGGTCGCCAAGGGCGAGCTGCGGAACGAGAGCAAGGCGAGCGACCGGCTCGTCGCGCACGGCTCGAGCCAGAGCGAGGCCGGCTACCGCTTCACGAACCCGTACGCGGTGCCGCAGCAGACGCTTCCGGTGACCTTCCCGGCGCTGGCCGTCTTCAGCTTCTAGCCCCGATCCCCGCAGCGTCCTTCGGGACGCCTTCCCCGACGCCCCGCTCCGGGCCCCGCCCGGAGCGGGGCGGCTCGTTCGTGGCGCTCAGTCGAGCGCCACGGCCTGGTCGGCGTCGAGGAACCACAGCTCGACACGCGGCGGCGTACCGAGTGCGAGTGCCTCCGCGAGTGCGCGCCGGTAGGCGAGGCCCTGGATGCGGTGGTGCTCGACGCGCGCCGCCAGCTCGCGACCCTGCACGGCGTCGGTCTTGAAGTCGACGATCGTCCAGCCATGGGCGGGATCGCGAACGACGAGATCGATCGCGCCGACACCTGCGCCGACAGGCTCCCCGCGCCACCCGCCCCCCTCGGGCCGGAGCAGCACCGGCAGCTCGCGGGCGACGACGTGCGGCGCGAACGCACGCAGCCGCTCGCCGAGGCGCCCGCTGCGCAGGCGCTCGACCAGGGCATTCGCACGCGCGAGCGCCCGCCCGAGCGCCGGCGGCGGGAGACCCGCGCTCGCCAGGCTCGCCCGCAGTCGCGCGCCCCCTGCCTCCCATTCGACATCCCCGAGCGCATCCAGCGCCAGCCCCTCGAGCAGCGCATGGATCGCGGTGCCGACCGCCACGGCGATCGCCCGCGCCTCGGGCGCAGGCGAGGGAGGGCGCCAGCGGGCGCGTCCTTCGTCGTCCTCGTGGTCCGCGGCGGCATCGCGCACCAGGGGGTCTCCCGTCACCGGCGCCGCGAGGGCCCGCTGCGACCGTGCGAGCGCCTCCGCGCGATGCCGCGCGAGTCGCTCGGAGTCCGCGGCCACCCGGGCCTCGTCGAGGGCGCCCTCGGACCCTGCCGACAGGGGCGTCTCGCGCGGCCGCCCGCTGTGGTCGAGGAAACGCCAGAGGGCGCCGTCGTGCTCGATCACGCCGTTCCACCCGGCGCCCGCCGCGCGCCCCCGCTCGGCGGCCTCCTCGAGGGCGGCACCCCGGCCTGCGGCGAGCAGGACGCCGTGGACGCCGTGGCTCGCTGCGCGGGACCAGTGTCCCGACACCACGAGGCGACGGCATGCGCGGGTCAGGGCGACGTAGAGCGTGCGCACGCGTTCGGCGCGCTCGATCCGCTCGCGGGCGCTGCGCACCTCGTCGAAGCCCAGGCTGGCGACGCGGGCCGCTCCGAGGCACCACTCGCCGGCGAGGACGCCCGTGCCGGCGAGGAAGGCCCCCGTGGAACCGCCCCCCTCGCGCTTGTGGACCTGGAGCAGGTAGACGTGCTCGAACTCGAGCCCCTTGGCAGCGTGGATCGTCATCACCTGCACGGCGTCGCCGCCGGGCCGCGCCGGGCGCCCCTCGTCGCGTTCGGCGTCGTGCTCGCCCGCGCGGCGCAGCCCGCGCAGCACGCTGGCCGTGTCGCCGCGGCTCGCCTCGAGCAGCTCGCCGAGCTCGCGAAAGAAGCGCTCGAGGTTGGCGAGCCGCCACGGGCCGAGGAAGCGCGCGGCCTCGCCCGCCGGGAGCAGCGGCAGCGTCCGCACCCGCTCGACGAAGCGCTCGGCCGGCTCCCGCGCGAACGACCGCCGCAACGTGGCCAGCACCTCGAGCGCGTGGAGGAGCGCCTGGTCCCAGCCCGCAAGCGCCGCCAGGCCCGGCGGCGGGGCAGGGTCCGAGGCCACGGCCGCCGCCGCGGTGCCCACGATCCGGACGATCTCGCCCCGCGCCCGTGGCGCTCCTTCGAGGAGCTCGCGCACGGCACCCGGGAAGCCGTGGACCCAGAGCGGCCGCCAGGCCACGTCGGGGACGCCGGCCCATGCGGAGCGCAGAGCCGCCACCAGCGCGATCTGGTCGCCGGGATCGAGCACGGCGCGCACGAGCGAGCGGGCCTCGACGACCTCGCGCCGGCTCGCGTACTGCCGGTCGCGCGCGACCGTGTAGGGAACCCCCGCCTCGCGCAGCGCTGCCAGGTAGACCTCGAGGTCGCCCGTCGAGCGCAAGAGGATCCCGACCCGTTCCCAGGCGAAGCGCCCGCCCCGCTCCCGGGCCTCGCGCGCGAGGCGCAGGAGATCCTGCGCCAGGTGGTCCGCCTCGCGCTCGCTCGCGAGCCTCTGGGGCGTGCCGGCGGCGCCCCCTGCCCCGGCTTCGAGGTCGTCCCGATTGCTCGCGATCCAGTACTCGACGAGCGGCCCCGATCCCTCCTGCGTACCGCTCGCCAGGAGCGGCTCGAAGGGCGGCTGCTCGCCCGGCGTCTCGATCATCACGTCGCGCATCACCCGCGCCACCTCGTCGAGCACGGCCGGCGTGGAGCGATGGTTCACGCACAGGAGGTGCCGCTCGCCGCCGGCCGCGAGGAGCCGCTCGCGAAACGCCTCGTAGGCGGCGAGGTCGGCGTTGCGCCAGCCGTAGATCGACTGCTTCGGGTCGCCGACGACGAACAGGCCCGGCCGGGGGCCGCCCTCCTCGTCGAGGGCGAGGCGCGCCACCAGCGCACACTGCTCGGCGTCGGTGTCCTGGAACTCGTCGACCAGGAGCTGGTCGATGTGCGCACGCTCGCGGGCCGCCACCTCGGGCCGGCGCGCGAGCAGCTCGTGCGCACGGAGCAGGAGGCCGTCGAAGCCCACAGCGCCGGCCGCGTGCATGCGCCGGAAGGCCTCGGCGTAGAGGGTGGCGACGACACGGTGGGTGCGCGCGAGGCGCGGCAGGTCGAGGCCGAGCGCGTGCTGCAAGAGGGGTGCAAGGCTCCTCGCCGCGGTGACGAGCGAGCCCTGTGCTTCGCCCAGGGCTGCCCGTTCGCGGTCGCCGAGGCGGCCCTCTGCGAAGGTGGCGAGCCTCTTCTGCGCGCGCTCCGGCCACGCGAGCCGGAGCTGCGCGAGGAGCACGGCGAGCCCGCCCCCGTCGGCAGTGAGGAGCGGGAGGCTCGCCGCCGCCGCCTCGGCGACCTCGCGGCCGTTGCTGCGCCCGCGGAGCGCGAGCAGCCGCCCGGCGCCCGCCGCGACGAAGGCGCCGAGCGCAGCGTCCAGCCGGGCCACGAGCCGCGCGAGGTGCGGCGGGGCGAGGGGGTCCTCTGCGAAGCGCCCGGGGTCGATCGCCGTGGCGAGCATCGCCTCGAGGGCGGCCTCGAGCTCGGGCGCCGCGACGCCGTCCTCGACCAGCGCGAGCAGGTCGGGATCGTCCGCCCGCGCCGGGTCGAAGAGCCACTCCTCGATGGCAGCGCGCGCCGCGGCGGCCCGCGCGACACCCGCCGCGTCGACCGTGAAGCGCGGGGGCAGGCCCGCCTCCTGTGGGTGCTCCGCGAGCAGACGCCGGCAGAAGGCGTGGATCGTCGAGACCCGCAGCCGGTCGAAGGCGGCCAGCAGCGCGCGCGCCCGGGTCCGACGCAGATCGGGGTCGGACGGCAGGGCCTCGGGGTCGAGCGGCTCGCGCCCCGCTCCGTCCACCGCGAGCGCCTGCAGGCCGGTGGCGATGCGTTCCTCCATTTCGGCGGCCGCCGCCTCGGTGAAGGTGATCGCCACGATCCGGTCGAGGACGCGCGCCGCCACCGTCTCCGGCTCGGGCGCGCCGCCGCGGCGGCCAGCCAGCACGCCGGCCGCACGCTCCCAGCCGCCGCCGAGACACCAGGCGAGGACGCGCGTCACGAGCACGCTCGTCTTGCCGGTGCCGGCACCGGCCTCGACCAGCAGCGGGCGCAGGAACTCCCGCTGGGCCCGGCGGCGCGCCAGGTCGTCGCGCGCGCGACGCTCGGAAGGTGCGCCGGAATCGGCCGGGCTCACGCGCCGCTCCCGCTTCCGCTGCCGGCGGCACTCGCTGCCTTTGCGTCCGCGAGGAGCCGCGCGAGGCCGAGCAGCGCGCGCTCGGGCGGCGAAGCCGTCTCCTCGCTGGCAGCCGCCTTCCACGCCGCGAACCGGCGCCGCGCGCTGCTCTCGCCCTGCAGGCAGGCGGCCGACACCTCGCACCAGGAGCAGGGCGGCTCGTCCGGACTGCCATCGAGGCGCGGCGCGAGCGCGCCGTGGTCGACGGCGGCGAGCACGCGCCGCACGGTCGTCGCGAAGACGCCGGCGACCGCGTCGCCGGGCGCGTCATCCGCCACCGAGACGACCCGCGCGGGCTGCGGGGCATCGCCGCCCAGGTAGAGATAGCGGCCCTCTGCCGCGCCCCCCGGCGCGAGGGCGGCCGCGGCGAGGCGGTACGCCGCGCCCTGGAGCAGCCGCCCCTCGCCGACGGCACGCACCAGCGCGCGCCAGCGCGCGTCCGCCCCGGCCGCGGTCGAGAGGGGCTTCGTCGCCTTGTAGTCGGTGACACGGAGCCGGTCGCCGGCCAGGTCGGCACGGTCGGCGACGAAGCCGATCCGGCGGATCCGGCCGCCCGCCTCGACCTCGAGCTCGCCGCGCAGCTCCGCGCCGAGCACCGGCGGGCCGGCGGGATCGGCCCAGTCCGTCGCGCGTGCGGCGTCCAGCAAGCTGCGCGCACGCCGCGCGAGCGCCTTTGCGAAGCCGGGGATCTCGATCCCCTCGCCCCGCGCCACGCGTGTCGCCGCCTCCTCGAGCCACGCCTCGAGGCGGGCGGCGTCCGGCCACGGCGCGCGCACCGGCCCGCGCGCGAGCGCGTCGGCGAGGCTCGCCCGCGGCGCGGGCAGCGCCTCCGCCACGATCCGCTCGAGCACGGCGTGCACGACCCCACCGAGCAGGAGCGTGGTCGGCGCCGGCAGGGCTTCGAGTGCATCGGGCACCGGCTCCAGACCGAGCTCGCGGCGCAGGAACGCCTGCCAGGGGCAGCGCGCCAGCTCCTCGAGCCGGGTCACGTAGAGCTCGGGGCCGGGGTCCGCGGGCGCCGCCGCCGCACGGCCGACCCAGCCGAACCAGGGCCCGGGCGGAGCCGGCGGCGCGCCGGGCGGCGGCGCGCCCTGGTCGAGCTCGCGGAGCGCGGCGAGCTGGTGACGGGCGAGCACGCCCGGGTCGGGCACGAGCGCCGCGGCCTCGCCGATCACGGGGTCGGCGCGCAGTACGGCCTGGACCTCCGCCAGGGCGAGCGCCCGCACGCCGGCCCGCGGAGCGCGGCGATGCCGGAGGCCGGCGAGCACGAGGTGCTCGCCCGCGGGCCGCGGCCCGCGCGGCTCCGCCTCGGCGTCGAAGAGCGCCGGCTCCTCCGTCGCGGGCGCGAGCTCGCGGCGCGCGACGCGCAGGCGCACGACGAAGGGCGACTCGATGCGCCTGCGCCCGTCGTCGTCCGCGTGCTGCCAGGCGAGCGTGACCTGCGGCGCCGCGTCGCACAGCGACGCGAAGAGGTGCCGGTCCTCGTCGCGCGCGCGCGCCTTCACGGGCATCTCCGGCAGGATCACGCGCAGGCGCGCGCGCAGCGCGTCGGGCAGCAACGGATCGTCCCCGATCCCGCGCGGGAAGGCGTCGCGGTTCAGCCCGAGCAGGAACAGGTGCTCGAACGTGCGACCGCGTGCCGCCGTGACCGTCAGCACCTGCACGCCCGCCCCGGCGCCTCCGAGCGAGGCCTCGCCGGCCTCCTCGAGCGCCGACGCCACGAGCTGCGCCAGCTCCTCGCGCGCCAGCAGGAGCCCCGGCGGCAGCTCGCGTCCGAGCTCGTCGAGCGCACCGAGCAGCGGCTCGCAGCCGGCGCGGTCGGCGCGCCAGCCGAGAGCGCCGGCAACGAGCGCGTCGAGCCGCTCGAGATGGGCCGGCAGCTCGGCTTGCGCCGGCCAGCTCGCGAGCGTTGCAACGGCCACGAGGGCGCGCTCACGGGCTCGCACGAGCCGGTCGAGCGACACGTTCCGGCGGCGGTTGCGCGTCGGGTCGGCCGGGGCCGCGGCCGGCGCTGCCTCCATGTCCTCCGCGCAGGGTGCCGCCTCGCCGGCCTCCGCGCCGCGCTCACCGCCGCTCGTCCCGACCGAGCCACCGCGCCGGAGCGGCAGCGAGAGGGACTCGCGGGGCGCGAGCCGTGCGGCCGGATCGAGCCCTGCGAGGGCCGTGAGCCGGCCCACGCCCAGCACGTGGAAGGCCATGCGGAGGTCGGCGTCCTCCGCCTCGCGGTGGGCGTCGGCGGCGAACCAGGTGTCGACCGGCGCCGCCGCCTGCTCGCGCAGCAGCGCGACGAGTGCCGCCGCCCGGCGCGTCGACGCATCGGGCCCGGCGCCGGCCCCGATCACCGAGAACGGCACGCCGAGCCGCCCGAGCTGCGCCGCGAGCGCCGCGCGATGGGGCTCGAGCCGGCGCGCGACGATGCCGATCGCCTCCGGTTGCACCCCGGCGTCGAGGCGCTCGCGCACGCGCAGCGCCACGGCGCGCGCCTCGGCCTCGGCACCGGGTGCCTGCAGGAGCTCGAGCGCGGCCGGCGCCGCCCGCGCCGCGAGCGCCTCGACCCGCCCCGCTGCCCCCGCCATGCGCTCTCGTAACGACGTGGTGTAGGCCTCCTCCCGGCGCGCGGGCTCGGCAGGGTCCGGCGGGAGGTCCACCACCACGCGCCCCGCGAAGGCGCGCGCGAGCGCCTCGAGCCAGTCGCCCACGAGGCCGGTGGCGTCGGCGAAGCCGTGGATCCAGAGGCCGGCGGTCGGCAGCACGGCGGCGGGCCCGGTGCCGGGCGCGCGCAGCACGTCGGTCGCCCGCGCGAGCAGGGCGGAGCGGTGGCCGAGCCCGAGCTCGTCGAGGGCGGCGAGCGTCTGCCCGGCGACGGCGGCCACGGCGCGCGCCCGCCCGGCCGTCGCCGCGCCGAGCTCGCCGGCAGCGACGAGCTCCGCGAGCGCGTCGTCGAGCGGCTCCGCGAGCCCGGCGTCGAAGCCTGCGTCGAGCAGATCGCGGACCGCGCCCTCGACGGCCGCGAAGCCCTCCTCGAACGTGCCGAGCCAGTCGCACAGGACGGGCTCCCGGGCCGCATGGCGGCGGACCAGGACCGGTACGAGCGAGTCGCCGCGCGGCGCCCCGGCGCCGGCCCGCGCCAGCGTCTCGAGCGCGACCGCCACGTGGGTCTGCACCGCGACCCCGAGCAGCGACCCCGCCCGCTCGACGAGCCGTGCGGCGAGGTGCTGGCGAAGACTGCGCGAGGGAACCACGACCCGTAGCGGGGCGCGCACGGACGTCAGCTCCCCGCCGCGCAGCCGCTCCGTACGGGCGCGCGCCGCCGTGAGCACCTCGTCGAGCACCCGCTCCTCGGCGACGCGCGGCCCGGCGGCGAGCAGGACGCAGCCCCGCTCGCGGGTGTCGAGCGGCAGCGCGAGCTGCCCGGGGCGACCGGTCGTGGAGGCCATGGCGGCCGATCCTGGGCCGCCGCTGCGACGGATCCGGTCACCCGTGCCCGGGGCTCAGGGGCCCGCGCGAACGCTGGCCTCGAGGTGGACCGGGCAGCGCAGCGAGTTCGAGATCAGGCAGCCCTTCTCCGCCTTCGCGAGCAGCCGCTCGCCGGTCGCCGCGTCGGCGCCGGCCGGCGCTTCGAGCTCCGCGCGCAGCTCGATCGCAGTGAAGCGCGTGACGCCCTCGGCGCGATCGAGGACGCCCTCGGCGTCGGCCCGCAGGCGCGTCCACTCGAACTTGGAGGCGCGCGCCACGGCGCGGAAGGTGAGCAGGAAGCAGTCCACCACGGCCCCGAGCAGGAGGGTCTCGGGCGACCAGCGGTCCCCGGGGCCGCCGAACTCGGCAGGCGGCGCACTCTCGAGCTCCGGCAGGCCCGGCGCGTGCAGCCGGACCGTCGCCGCCCCCTCCGAGGGGCCTTCCGGGTGGCCTTCCAGCCGTCCCGACACAGAGTAGTGATGAGGAAGGGGTTTCATGTCAGTCGAAGCCTACCACGGTGCGGATCGACTCGCCCTCGTGCAGCAGGTCGAAGGCCTCGTTGATCGCCTCGAGCCGGCGGCGGTGGGTGATCAGCGGCTCGATCCGGATCCGGCCGTCCATGTACCAGTCGACGAGCTTCGGCACGTCCGTGCGGCCGCGGGCGCCGCCGAAGGCGCTGCCGCGCCAGACGCGACCGGTCACGAGCTGGAAGGGGCGGGTCGCGATCTCCTGGCCGGCGCCGGCCACGCCGATGATCACGCTCTGTCCCCAGCCCTTGTGGCAGCACTCGAGCGCCTGGCGCATGGTCGCGACGTTGCCGATGCACTCGAAGGAGAAGTCGGCGCCGCCGCCGGTCAGGTCGACGAGGTGGGGCACGAGCTCGCCCTCCAGCTCGGCGGGGTTCACGAAGTGGGTCGCGCCCAGCGCCTCGGCAAGGGCCTGCTTCTGCGGGTTCCGGTCGACGCCCACGATCATGCCGGCGCCCGCGATGCGCGCGCCCTGGATCGCCGAGAGGCCGACGCCGCCGAGCCCGAACACGACGACGTTGTCGCCCGGGCGCACCTTCGCGGTGAAGAGCACGGCGCCGATCCCGGTCGTGACGCCGCAGCCGAGCAGGCAGGCGGCGTCGAAGGGCGCGTCCTCCCGGATCTTCGCCACCGCGATCTCGGGCAGCACGCAATGGCTCGCGAAGGTCGAGGTACCCATGTAGTGGCGCAGCGCGTGGCCCTGGGCGTCGGACAGGCGGCTCGTGCCGTCGGGCATCAGCCCCTGGCCCTGGGTGGCCCGGATCGCCTGGCAGAGGTTCGTCTTGCCCGACAGGCAGAACTTGCACTGTCTGCACTCTGGCGTGTAGAGCGGGATCACGTGGTCGCCGGGCTTCACCGAGGTGACGCCCGCCCCCACCTCGACGACGACGCCGGCGCCCTCGTGCCCGAGCACCGACGGGAAGAGCCCCTCCGGGTCGGCTCCCGAGAGCGTGTAGGCGTCGGTGTGGCAGACGCCGGCCGCCTTGATCTCCACCAGCACCTCGCCGGCCCTCGGGCCCTCGAGGCGAATCGTCTCGATCGTGAGGGGCTTGCCGGCGGCACGGGCGACGGCGGCGCGGATCTGCATGCGCGGTCCTCCTGCGACCAACGTAGCGTCACCGGAGGGACGTGCATGGGCCTCAGCGCCCGCGCGTGAGGCGCCCCACGTCGATGTAGCGCCGGATCCGCGCCTTGTTGCCGATCGGCTTGCCGCCCGCGTCCCAGAACTCGATGCGATTGCCGGTGCCGGTCTGCACGTTGATGATGGTGTCGCTCACCACGGCACTGATGCGCGGCTCCGGCACCTCCTCCCACGGCTCGTACCACTTGCCGGTGAGGGATTCGTCGCCGCTCCAGCGCTTGTTGTGGTAGATGATCTTCCACAGCTCGTTCTTCTGGTCGTAGGCCATCGAGTAGAGCGGCGTCATGTTTTGGGTGTCGATGTAGATGTCCTTGTGCGAGTAGGGATGGTCGGCGTTCTTCGGCTTCATGCGCACGATCACGGCGTGGCGCAGCTCCCAGCGGTCGCTCGCGAAGGAGAGCCCGTAGGGCCCGAAGTTCTGGCCCTTCACGTACGGGTAGCCCTTCACCTTGGTGTTGACGGGCGCGATCACGTCCTGCTTGCCGAGGCACTTCCACTCGTACTGCGGGACGATGCCGTTGAAGCTGAACAGGTCGTCGAAGGTGAAGTCGGTGCCCGAGATCGCGTCGGTGCGCTGGGCGGTCGAGATGCGGCGCACGCGGCGCAGCGTCGGCACGTAGACCCAGGTGTCGTCGTTGCGCGCCTTGCTCGGGGGCAGGTCCGAGTCCTTGTAGCGGTAGGTGAGCAGCATGATGCCGCGCGCGTCGAAGGGCGCGGTCACCTCGGCGCCAGCGGCGCCCTTGCGGCTCTCGCCGCGGAACAGGTCGCTGCCCTGCTCGAGGTACATCGGCTCGGGGCGGTGCGAGAGCATGACGCCGCCACCGGTGCCCTCATAGTAGAGCGGCAGCTCCTCGCCGCGGTCCCAGTACGAGTAGAAGAAGCTCGAGAAGCCGCTGATCGGCGCCCAGCGATAGGAGAAGTCCCACATGATCTTGGACCCGGCGTCGGGATCGGCCGCGCAGTCGATCGCGTCGATCGGGAAGGGCTGGCCGGCCGTGTAGTTCTCGAGCGAGCCGTCGGGTCCGAGCCTCGGCTGGCCCGCGAACTTCGCCGTGGCCTCCTGGTACGCGGGCGCCGGCGAGTAGTCGGCGAACGCGGGGCCGATCTCCATCTTCATGCCCTCGTAGAGGAAGAAGTCGCGGTTCGCCCAGACCTCCTTGGGCAGGTACGGCCGCAGCTTCTCGATGTCGCCGAAGCCGAGCACGTCGCCCTCCCGGAAGGGGGGCGGGCCGGCCGGCGCATCGTCCTGCGCGCGCGCGGGCGCGGCGGTGACGAGCGCGAGGAGCGCGAGGACGAGCGGAAACGGAGCGCGCATGGCGGGGGCCTCCAGGGTCGTGGGGCGGGCATCGTATATCGAAACGGGGCGTTTCGCATCCGGAACCGGGGTCGAGCGGGGCCTCTCCCGGCCGCCCCGAGCCGCTCCGGCCGGCTCGGACGCGGGCTCCCGCCCCGCTCTTCGATGCTCCTCGCCTCGATCCGCCTCCCCCTCGATCCGGTTTCCCTCGCCGCTCGCGCCGCCGCTACCCTCCCCGGCCGCGATGGCCCTTCCGCCCCCGCCGGCCTCCGCCCGCGAGCGCTTCGACCCCCCGGTGCTGCGCGCGCGCTGGACGCTCGAGGCACCTTGCTCCGGGGAGGCCTTCACGGCCTCCCTCCCGGCGCGGACGGGCTGGGACCACACCGTCGTCGAGCGCCTGCTCCGGCACGGGGGAGCGCACCTCGACGGGCGCCCGCACGGCGCGGACACCCTGCCGGCCCGGCTCGCGGCCGGCACCCAGGTCGACCTGCACGCGCTCGCCCGCGAGCCCGAGCCGCTCGTGCTCGGACCCGAGCACCTGCTCGCCGAGCGCGACGACTGGCTCGCGCTCGACAAGCCGGCGCACGTCGCGGTGCAGGCCACGCGCGCGAGCCGGCTCGCCGCGCTCGAGCCGGCGCTGCGGGCGGCGCGCGCCGAGCCCGGCTGGTCGGCGGTGCACCGGCTCGACCGCGAGACGAGCGGCGTCGTCGTGTTCGCGCGTGACGCGCGGGCCGCAGCGCGGCTCGGCGCGGCCTTCTCCACGCGACGCGCCCGCAAGCGCTACCTGGCCCTGGTGTCGCCGCCACCCGCAGCCGATGCCTTCACGGTGTCGGGCTGGATCGCGCGCACCCTGCACCCGACGCGCTACCGCTTCGCGCTGCGCGCCCGCGCGGCGCCGGGCCATCGCGCGAGCGAGACCCGCTTCCGGGTGCTCGCGCGTGCCGGCGACCACGCGCTCCTCGAGGCCGAGCCCCACACGGGACGGACCCACCAGATCCGGGTCCACTGCGAGGCGCAGGGCTGCCCGATCGTCGGCGACACCCGCTACAGCGGCGTCCCGGCGCCGCGCGTCCAGCTCCATGCCGCGGAGCTCACCTTCGGCGACCGCGGGGAGGAGCTGGTCCTGCGCGCGCCGCTCCCCGGCGACCTGGAGCCGCTCTTCCTCGCGCTCGCGCGCTCCGGGTGAGTCCGCCGCGGGCGGCGGCCGGCGTGGTCAGAGCCGCTCGAGGAGCTGCCGCACCGCCTTCACGAGCTTCTTGCGCTCGGCCAGCCGGATGTCGTGGAAGACCAGGCCGAGCTGGTCCCCCTGCTCGTAGGCCGCGACCGCAGGGCCGCCCAGGCGCTCGCCCCAGGGCATCTCGATCTCGAGCGCGAGCCGCGCGTCGAGGGCCGGCAGGCGCTCGCCGCTGACCAGGCAGCCGTTCTCGGAGAGCGACGTGATGCGCAGCTCGAAGCGCTGGCCGTCGTCGGGCACGGTCGCCCGCGCCGCGAGCGAGCAGGGAACGCGCGGCACGGCGCGCGGGTGCGCTTCGGTAGCGGCCTGGAAGAGCCGGTAGAGCTCGTGCAGGCCCGCGGGCCGCCGCACGCTGCCGACGACGCGCGGGTCGGCCGGCTTCGCCTTGCGCGCGCGCGTCAGGAGGATGATCGGCTCCGCGGTCGGCGCCGGGACCTCGTCCAGGCGGTCGTCACGCACGACGCGCAGGGCCGGCGAGCCGGCCTCCTCGGGCGGCAGCAGCGCGTAGCCGAGCTTCCAGAGCAGGACCCGCGAGGTCGGCGCGTAGTCCGAGTCCGCTGCGTGGGAGGCGATCGCGAAGCGGGGTTCCGTCATGGCGGAGGGTGGATCGGCGTGGGATCGACCGGGGTTGAGGGATCCGGGAGTGCGTCCTCCGTGTCCCGGAATCGGGACGCAACGCCACCGCTACGAGCCGGAGGAGGGCGGCTCCGGCAGGGCCGTCGCGGGGACCGCGACGGCCGGTCCGAGGGAGCGATACAGCCGCAACGACTCGAAGGAGTAGAGCGCGAGCGCGAGCCAGATGCAGCCGAAGGCCACGGCGTGGGCCCGCGTGAAGGGCTCGCCATAGAGCCCGACGGCGCACGCGAGCGAGAGGCTCGGCGCGATGTACTGGAAGAGCCCGAGGGTGGCGAGCCGGAGCCGCCGGGCGGCCGACGCGAACCAGAGCAGTGGCAGCGCCGTCACGATCCCCGCCGCGAGGAGCCCCGTGGTCTCCAGCGCGCCGAGCGCGCCCGAGCCGAGCGCGCCGGCGCCGCGCGCCTCGAGGAGCGCGATGCCGGCGAGCGCCGCGGGTGCGAGCAGCGCCGTCTCGACGGCGAGGCCCGCGAGGGAGCCGGCGGCGACCGTCTTGCGGATCAGCCCGTAGAGCGCGAACGACGTCGCCAGCGCCAGCGAGATCCACGGCAGGCCGCCCGCCGCGGCCGTGAAGTAGGCGACCCCGGCTGCGGCGATCCCGACCGCGGCGAGCTGGAGCCGCGTCAGCCGCTCGCGCAGGAGGAGCAGGCCGAGCGCCACGTTCGCGAGCGGGTTCAGGTAGTAGCCGAGGCTCGTCGCGACGATCTGGCCCCGCTGGACGGCCCAGATGAAGATCCCCCAGTTGGCCGCGATCAGCAGCGCCGAGCCGAGCAGCGCGAGCAGCCTCCGCCGGTGGCGCAGGATCGCGCGGACCTCGCCCCAGCGCCGTGCGAGCGTCAGCAGCAACGCCGCGAACAGCGCCGTGCCGGCGATGCGGTGCAGCAGGATCTCGAGCGGCGCGATCGCCGCGAGCCCTTTCCAGTAGACCGGCATCACGCCCCAGCTCGTGTACGCGAGCAGGGCGTAGAGGGCGCCGGCGGGTCCGGTGCGGCGGGCGCTCGGGGACGTCCTAGAGGACTCCGTCCCAGAGGGCCCGCTCGGCGGCCTGGGGATCGTCGTGCACCGGGCACTCGCGGCCGAGCTCCTGGGTGGCGCGGCGCTGCGCGTCGTAGACGGGCCAGGCGGGAAGGCCCGCGTGACCGGGATCCCCGCTGCGGGCGAACGCGAGCCAGGCGTCCATCGTGCGCTCGGCGAGGCGCTCGGCCTCCGGGCCCGTGCCCACGAACTGCTCGCCGCCCGGCAGGGAGAGCGCGCCGAACACGAAGGGCAGCTCGATCGCGTGGCAGGCGCCGAGCAGGCCGCCGAAGCCCGGCGACTCCCAGGTGAAGCAGTAGGCGTGCACGCTCGGCGCGTGCGCCGCCTGCGCCTCCGCGAGCCGGATCGCGGGGATGCGGAACACACGGTCCGTCTCGATCGCGAGCCACAGCGCGGCCCCGTCGGCCCCGGGGCGGCTCGCGCGATAGCCCTCGACGAGCCGGCGGCCGTCCGCGTGGGGCAGCCGCTGCTCGAGGCGCGCGGCGATCTTCGCGTCGTCGAGCTGGCGGAGCTCGGGGTCCAGGAAGCCGAAGAGCCTCCACTCGTCGCGCGTGGTGCCGACCAGCACCGGTACGCCCGTGGCATGGCCCGCACGCACGGCCTCGAACGGATGACGCGGGAGGGTGTCGCCGTCGACGACCGGCTGGAGCGGCAGCAGGTGGCGGCCGCCCGCCGCCATCGCCTGGAGGCTCACCTGCTGCTGCGCCGCCAGGAGCTTCTCGACCGGCAGCGCCCGCAGCGCGGGGAGGGCCGGGCCGGTGAGTCCCAGGGCCGCGAGCAGCGCGGCCGTCACCGCCCCCGCCGACTCGCGGTCGTGCACGTTGTGACAGGCGCCGCTCTGGGGGATCGCCTTGTGGAAGAGCCCGCGTGCGGCCGGTGTGCCGAGCAGCGTGCCGACGCTCATGCCGCCGGCCGACTCGCCGAAGATCGTCACGTTGCCCGGGTCGCCGCCGAAGGCCTCGACGTTGTCGCGCACCCAGCGCAGCGCGGCGATCTGGTCGAGGAGACCCGCATTCGCGGTCGCGTCCCCGGCCGGCTCGCCGGGATCGAGGAAGCCGAGCACGCCGAGCCGGTAGTTGATCGTGACCACCACCACGCCGCCGCGGCGCGCGAGCGGCGCGCCGTCGTAGACCGCCTGCGCGCCCGAGCCGATCACGAAGCCGCCGCCGTGGATCCAGACCAGGACGGGCTTGCGGTCGCCGGGGCGCGCGCCCGCCGGCGCATACACGTTCAGGTACAGGCAGTCCTCGCCCTGCGCGCCCACGTCCATGCCGGGCAGCGCCGCCAGCAGGAGGGGAGGCTGGGGCGCGGAGCCGCCGAAGCGGCTCGCGTCGCGCGTGCCGGCCCAGGGCGCGGCCGGCTCGGGCACGCGGAAGCGCAGCGCACCCACCGGCGGCTGCGCGAAGGGAATCCCGCGGAAGACGCGGACGCCCTCCACCTCGGCGCCGGCCACCCTGCCCAGGGCCGTCTCGACCTTCGCTGCCATGGATCCCTCCTCCTCGTAGGCCGCGCCGGAGCGCCGCAGCGTACCACACGGGTCGACGGTGCCTCGCGGCGCTTGCGGCGGTGCGGGCTCCGTGCGATCCCCCTCGCGTGGCCGCCGCCCTCCCTTCCCCCGTCGAGATCCCGCCCTCGTTCCGGATCTACCTCGCGAGCCGCTTCTGCGCGGCGACCGCGATGATGCTGATGCGCACCGCGATCTTCTGGCACGTCTTCGACCGCACCGGCTCGACCTTCCACGTGGGCATGGTGGGTGTGGTCCAGTTCGCGCCGACGCTCGCGCTCACCCTGGTGGGCGGCGCCGTCGCCGACGCCTACGACCGCCGGCGCGTGATGCGGCTGGCGCAGCTCCCGCTGCTCGCGGCCGGGGCGACGCTCTTCGGGTGTACGGCGGCCGGGGCCGCGTCGCTGCC
>WBZY01000812.1_pt1 | contig 18641 bp, 14 predicted proteins | sample 5204191 | NCBI WGS metagenome assembly WBZY01 (sample SAMN12344363, study PRJNA552823) | activated sludge metagenome | biome: Activated sludge suspended growth; feature: Anammox Sidestream; material: Wastewater; isolation source: activated sludge from anammox sidestream of wastewater treatment...
ACCATCTGAAAGCAAAGCCTTCGGATTCTCTTTGGAATCCCGAAGTTCTACTTCAGGAATTTGCTCTCACCACCCGAAAGCAGAGCTTTCGGATTCTCTTTGGAATCCCGAAGTTCTACTTTGGGAATTTGCTCCCACCATCCGAAAGCAGAGCTTTCGGATTCCTTTTTTATTCAAGAACCTTTTTGATTGCAGGCGCGATACCCGTCAAGTCTGTCAGCCCGTCCATGAATTTATCGCGCAGGGATTTCGCGCCGACTACCAGCCCTGGGACTTTCGCATCCGTGTGCCGCCGCGTGGACAGGTCTTCGAGGTTGCCGTGGTCGGAGGTGAGCAGGATCAAGCCGCGGGCGTCGTCCCACGCGTGGAGGAGGCCGCCCAGCGCGAGGTCGAAGGAAGCGAGCAGCGCGCAGGCCGCGTCCATGTCCTGTTTGTGTCCCGCGTAGTCGCTGGCCCAAAATTCGAAGAAGGCGAAGTCGTATCGCGAGGCGAGTTCGGCGGTCTTCCGTCCCGCGTCGAAGGGGGATAGGATCGGCGCGTCGTCGAATCCAAGCATGGCGCGCCAGCCCTCGCCCGTGAAATCAGCGGAGAGGGCGCGGCCCGCGTAGAGGTCATCTTTGGTGAAGAGGGGGAAACCCGCGCTGGTCAGCGCCAGCGGGATGGACGAGAAAAGTCTGCGGCCCGATTCGATCCCGTGGAAGTAGCGCGGGGGATAGGCGTTGAGCAGCGCGGCGGTTTTGTCGTTTGCGCGTAACCAGGAGAAGAGGGTGCGCCCGTTTTGGAGGTAGGCCGCGACCGCGGGGTTGGGTTTGGGGCCGTAGTGTTCGCCGATCTCTTTGGGGATGTTGACGCCCGTCAGCAGGACGGCCTGCCCCGTGGCGGACTGGGGGAGTCCCTCCACGCCCAGCGACGCGTCGAGCGCGACGAGGGTGGCGCGTTCGCCCGTAAATGGCGCGGCGGACGCGGCGAGCGGATTCCCGCCGAGCAGGGCGCGCAGGTTGGGCATCTCCGCGCGGACGAGGGGGTTGACCGCGGGGTCGTCCGCGCCGAGGCCGACGCCGTCGAGGAAGAGGAAGAGGAGGTTCATTAGTAGCCAGTGATCAGTGATCAGTAATCAGTGTCAGCGCTTTACGAAAGCGCCATTGGCGGTCTCTCCTGGCGCTGCCCGTCACATCGTCCCCAAAGCAAAGCGGAGTGGGAGGGAGTGTTGGGTGTGGACTTTTGGGCAACGGGTTCAAGCAAATAGAGTAGAGCAAGATAGGATCTCGCTCTACTCTACCGATTTTTGAAATAGGAACCACGCCGAGGGGCGGTCTCCTCGGTCGAAGCCGTCGGCGCGGGAGAGGAGGGAGAAGCCGCGGGCGTGGATCAGGTCGAGGACGGCCGCGTCCAGCCCGGGTCCCGCGAGATGCGGGTTGGGGTTGAAGAATCCGTAGAGCAGCCAGTGTCCGCCAGGGGCGAGGACGCGGTCGAGTTCGGTCAGATAGGCGGATTTGTTTTCGATGCCGTGGAAGCAGCCGATGTCCAGCGCGAGGTCCAAGGGACCCGAAATGCCGCGCAGGTTTGTCGCGTCGCCCACGCGCAGGTCGGCCTGGAGGTTGGCGGCTTTGAGTTTGCGTTTCGCGATGCGGATCGCGCGCCTCACGAAATCCACGCCCGTCGCCTGCCAGCCGTTTTGCGCGAGCGTGAGAACGTTCGTGCCTGTGCCGCAGCCGAGGTCAATGACGCGGCCCGCGGGATGCGAGGCGATGAAGTCGTAGAGTTCGGGAGGCGTGATGCCGCTGTCCCAGGGCGGGCGGCGGAGATACTTCCACGAGAAGCGCAGGCGGCGAAGAATGTTCAATTGCCAGTTACCAGTTACGGATTACCAACCGATTGCCTCACGCGCTCCACGTCCAGCCCGCCGACCTGGCGCCAGAGTTCGTTGCCCTGCGCGTCGAAGTAGATGAAAGTGGGCGTGTATTGGAAGCCGTAGACGGGCGCGAGTTCGCGTCCCACGCTTTCCTGAATGTTGAGGCGAATGAGGATCAGTTTGCCAGCGAGTTCTTTTTCCAGCCCGTCCACGACGGGTTTCATTTCTGTGCAGAGAATTCAGTAGGGGGATTGGAATTCGAGCAGGACGGGTTTGCCCTGACCGATCTGCTCCTGCACCTGTTTGGCAGTGTCCATCAGCGGCGTTTGGACGGGATGCAGGATGAACCAGGCGGCGGTCAGCCCGGCCACGATGACGCCCAGCCCGACCAGTTCCTGCCAGCGCGGTTTGTGGCGGAAGACGAACACGGCCGCCGCGAGAGTCAGGGCGGCGGCGATCCATACGGCGGAGTATTGATTGAAGATTTGTCCCATGCGGTTTTCCCGTTGACATTAAAGTGACAATTCTCACTTTGACAAGTTATTCGAGTTCCTATAAAATCGGGGGGCTTGCTATTTACAAACCAGGCTTCTTAAAGAAACCTGGTTTCTAAAACACTATTTCCGTCGAAAGGGATACGTGATGAAAGAGTATACCACCGAGTTTATCCGAAATATCGCCCTCGTCTCGCATGGCTCCGCAGGAAAGAGCACGCTGGCCGAGGCGTTTTTGCATTTTACGGGGGCTACCACCCGCCTCGGCAGGATCGAGGACGGGACGACCGTTTCAGACTACGACGAAGACGAGATCCGCCGCAAACTTTCGCTCTCCACCAGCGTGCTGCCCATCGAATACCGCGACCATAAGATCAACGTGCTGGACGCGCCGGGCTACACCGATTTCGTCGGCGAGATGATCTCGGCTCTCAGCGTGGCAGACGGCGCGGTCATTTTAGTGGACGCCGTCAGCGGGGTGGAGGTCGGCACGGAGCTGGCTTATCGCACCGCCCTGGACTTCGACCTGCCGCGCTTCATGGTCGTCAACCGCATGGACCGCGACAACGCCAACTTCGCGAACGCCTACGCCTCGGCGGAGCAGTTCGTCCATGCCTCGGGCGGACGCGTCGTCAAAGTGCATCTGCCGATCGGCGAGAAGCACGATTTCAAGGGCGTCATTGACCTGGTCTCCATGAAGGCGTACATGGCCGACGGGAAGACCGTCGCCGAAATCCCCGCGGACTTGAAAGCCGCGGCGGACGAGGCCCACTTCGCGCTGGCGGAAGCCGCCGCCGAAGGCGAAGACACCCTGTTGGAAAAATACCTCGAAAACGGTTCGCTCTCGGACGAGGAACTGATCCGCGGGCTGAAGAAAGTCATCCACTCCGGGACGTTCGTTCCGGTCTTCGTGGCAGCGGGCGGACGCGAGATCGGCATCGCCCCGCTCCTGAACGCCATCGTGGACCTGCTGCCCTCGCCGGCGCAGCGTCCCGAAAAGGCCGCGCAGGGCAGGGACGGCGAGGAGAAGCTGGCCTGCTCCGATTCCGGTCCGCTGGCCGCGTACGTTTGGAAGACGACTGCCGACCCGTTTGTCGGCAAGATGACCTACTTCCGCGTCTACAGCGGTTTGATCCAGGCGGACGCGCGCGTGTGGAACCAGGCCAAAGGCGCGGAGGAGCGCATGGCGGGACTGCACCTCCAGCGCGGCAAGGAACAGATTCCCGTCAAGGTCGTCCACGCGGGCGACATCGGCTCGGTCTCGAAGTTGACCGTCTCCGCGACGGGCGACACGTTCTGCGACAAGGCGCATCCGTTGACCCTGCCCGCGCCGAAGTACCCGAACGCGCTGTACCGCGTCTCGGTCCATCCCAAGACGCAGGCCGACGCGGCCAAGATCAGCCCGACGTTGACGCGTCTGTGCGAGGAGGATATGACGCTCTCGTGGTACAACGAAAAATCCACGGGTCAGACCATCCTGCAGGGCATGGGCGACCAGCATATTGACGTGGCGCTGCACCGCGCCCAGTCCAAGTTCCAGGTCGGGCTGGCGACCGACCAGCCGAAGGTGCCGTACCGCGAGGGCATCACGCGCAAAGGCTCGGCCATGTACCGTCACAAAAAGCAGACGGGCGGCGCGGGCCAGTTCGGCGAAGTCCACCTGCGGATCGAGCCGCTGCCCGACGCGGACTTTGAATTTACCGACGAACTCGTGGGCATGAACCTTTCCCGCTCGTATCTGGCGCCGATCGAAAAAGGAATCAAAGCCACCATGGAGCAGGGCGCGTTCGCGGGTTATCCGATGAACAACGTGAAGGTGATCGTCTTCGACGGCAAGGAGCATCCGGTCGACTCGAAGCCGGTCGCGTTCGAAATCGCCGGGCGCGAGGCCTTCAAACTCGCGGTGGAGCAGGCGGGACCGGTCCTCTTTGAGCCGATCATGAACGTCCGCATCACCGTCCCCGACGCGCACATGGGCGACGTGATGAGCGACCTGAACACCCGCCGCGGCCGCGTGCAGGGGACCGAGTCTGAGCGCGGCAGCACCGTCGTCATCGCGCATGTCCCGCTGGCAGAGATGCTCCGCTACGTGACGCAGATCCGCTCCATGACCGGCGGACGCGGCTACTTCACGATGGAACTTGACCACTACGATACCGTCCCGCAGCATTTGGCGGCGGGAATCATCGAAGCGCACAAGAAGGAAATGGAAGCGAAGAAGGAAGAGTAAGGCGGGATATTCTCCCGCCACTACGACGAAGAACGGAACCCCCGTTTTGTCGCCTTTTGCGAAAAACGGGGGTTCTGTTTTTTTCTGACTAATCTCTGTTCTCTACTTTCTCATCCCTTCGGCGAGAAGAAGAGGTCTTCGACGGGGACGGTGAGCGACATGCGCCGCCCGGTCGTGTCGAAGGTCATCAGCGAGGCGAGGGAGCGCGGCGTCGGGTCGTTCCAGAGCTGCAGGTTGTCTTTTTGACGCGCCATGTAGTCGGGAAGTTTCGTGAAGTCGTCGTAGGCGTCGCAGAATTCCACGAGGCGGCGGAAGAGTTTCGGCAGGATGGTGACGTCCTCCTGGATGGTGCGCGTGTCCCACAGGACGAGATCGGGGGTGCGGTCAATCGCCCAGATGCCGCGCGCGTCCCCGCGTGCCAGGCGCACGGCTTTGCGGATCTTGTCCACGAAGACTTTGTCGGTGGTGGTGTAGAAGGTGGGGTAGACGAGTCCCTCGCGGGCGAGCAGGTAGTTGACCGATTTCTCGAGGGGCAGCCGGTCCGAAGTCAGGAGCGAACCGTCGGTCAGTTTGGCCGAGGCGGGAAAGAGCAGGGAGATGGGACGGTCGTAGCGGTCGAGTCCGTCGGTGGCGATGAATCCCGGCTGGGCGTCGTCCGCGTCCACGATGGTGGCGACGTTCAAACTGTAGCGGACATTCTCGATCCCCAGGAGTTTGAGCAGGCGTTCGAGCGCGGCGATGGCAAAGGGACGCGGCTGATGATAGCCTTCGTAATGCGTCTCGAGCGCGTCTATGGCTTCGATGCGCAACTGCTTTTTGGCGGACTTCTTTTTGCTGGCGCTGTCCCATTGGAAGGCGTCCCAGAGCGCGGGGTTGTCCGCCTCGAAGCGGATCGAGTCGCCGTCGGGCTGATAGCCTTTGACGTGGAACCGGCCTTTGATGATCGTGAATTGTGACATGGGGAATCTCCTCGCTGTCATTATAGAAGGTTTTGGCGTTATTTTGATTTCGAAAACTTTCTTATTTTTCTCGTTGATTCGAACGTCAACCAGTATACTATCAGTAGATCACGAAAACTACGCGTAACTTGCGCTCTCCAGCGCAAATCTGGCGATGGAAACCGCCCAATACGCGCTTTCGCTCTACTGACTATCGTCACCGCAAACGGAGGTTGCCATGATCGATCGTCGCCGGTCCTGCTTTCACTGGACGAAGCGCTGGTGAAAGATGAGCGCTTTTGCCGTCATCTTCGAGCGCTCCGGCGCGCCGCTTCAACCCGACGCGTTGGAGCGCCCGATGGAACGATTACGCCATCGCGGCCCCGACGGAAGCGACACGCTTCGGCAGGGACGCGTCGCGTTCGGCCATTGGCGCTTCTGGACGACGCCCGAGGAGGTCGGCGAACGCCAGCCCCTTCGTCTCGCGGGCCTGCCCTACATCCTCGTATTCGACGGGCGGCTCGACAACCGTGCCGAACTCCTCGCCGCGCTCCAACTCGAGCGGACGACTTCGGACGCGGCCCTCGTTGTCCAGGCCTTTGACCGTTGGGGGCGCGGCTGTTTTGCGCGTTTCGTGGGGGAATTTGCCCTCGTCATTTTCGACGAGACGCGCGGCGAATTGACCTGCGCGCGCGACCCGCTCGGAGAACGCTCCCTCTTCCACGCCTCGCGCGGGACGTTGCTGGCGGTCGCGTCGGAACCCTGGGCGGCCGCGGCTCTCGAGGCCTCGCCTCCCGCCCTGAGCGAGTCCGCGGCGGCGCATTACTTCGCCCTGCGCGTCCCCTCCGACGGGCAGACTCTCTTCGAGGGCGTGCGCGAACTCCCTCCCGCCCACATGCTGACCGTCAACGGCGGGACGACTCAACTCCATCGTTATTGGGAGCCGGATCTCTCCAGGAAGATCCGCTTTCGCTCCAACGAGGAATATGCGGAGGGATTCCGCGCCCTGCTGGAGGAGAGCGTCGGCTGCCGGCTGCGCTCCACGCAGCCGGTGGGGATACTGATGAGCGGCGGGCTGGACTCCACCTCGGTGGCCTGCCTCGCCGCCCGCATGTCCGCGCCCGCGTCGCTCGCCTCCGTCTCGTACGTCTTCGACGAATTTCCCGATTGCGACGAGCGCTCCTACATCAATTCCGTCGCGGAGATGCACGGCCTGCGCTCCATCCAAATTCCGAGCGACGATCTCTGGCCCTACCGCGGCTGGCGCGGCTGGCCGCATAACCCGAGTTGGCCCGAGGGGAATCCCTACCGCCTCGTAAAGGAGCGCGCCTTCCGCCGGGCGCGCGAGGAGGGATTGGGCGTGATGCTGACCGGCGGCTTCGGCGACGAACTCTACAGCGCCGGTGTGGACTGGCTGGCCGACCTGCTGGCCGACGGGCGGTTCCGCGACGCCGCGAGGGAAATGGGCGCGTATCGCCGCGCCGGGGGATTGCGCTGGACGCTCTCGGCGGATTTCACGCGCCGCCTCGCCCGCCGTCTCCTCGACGCGCTGCCGGGCGGACGCTCCCTCCGCCGCCGCGCCGCGCCGCCTGAGTGGTTGACGCCGTACGCGCGCGGCCTCCTGCCCGACGACTTGTCGAGCGAATACGGCGTCCGCGAAAACCTGCTGGGATTGTTGTCTGCCCAGGGCGGTTCCATCGAAGCCTTTCATACCAGCCGTCACAGGCTCGAGTTCCGCCATCCCTACCGCGACCGGCGGTTGGTGGAATTTGCGGCGGCGCTGCCGGGATATCAACTCTATTTCCACGGCTACTATAAGATCGTTTTGCGGAACGCGATGCGGGGAATTTTGCCCGAGAAAATTCGCACGCGGCGCATCCCCACCTCGCTGGTGAAATTTTATTCCCACGGAATCGCGCGCGAACGGGAGACGATCCGTTCCAGCCTGGAATCCGCCTCGGCGCGCTGGGACCGCTTCGTGCGCCCGGACTGGATGCGTCCGCGCTGGGACGCGGAGGTCAGCCGCGAGGGCGACGGTCCGCACGCGCTCGTCCCGTGGCTGTGCGTCGCGTTCGAAACCTGGCGCGACAATATCGGAGATTAGGGCGGGGCCGCGATATCTGGATTGGATCTCGTCTCTTGTATTTTCCCTCCCATTAACGATATACTACAAACGGGGTTGACGTTACTTTCCAACGGCGGGGCGCTTTCCGCCTTCATAATTGACAGAGGCTTGGAAGCAGGCGCGTAACTTTGGGCGCCAGCGCCTGTCGAGCCAATGGCGCAACCGGCTGTCCCGATATGCAGAGCGTTCCTGTCTGCCTGGGCGGCCGGTTTTAAATTATTCTCCCGTGGCCGCGTTCGTCGCTTCAAAGTTCATCCGTTGATTTGCGCTGCGCGATTCTGTTTTGGAAGGAGAATGCCATGACTGCCGCGAATCGTTTTTCACTTCGGATTCTTGCCGCTGTTATTTTGACGTCGCTCGTGTTCGCCGCGCTGCCTGCCCGGCCGGTCTATGCCTACGACTGCGCGTGGACCGGCGCGAACGGCTCCGCCTGGAGCGACGCCTCGAACTGGACGGGGTGCGGTGGGAGCATCCCCAGGACGACCGACACGGTCACGATCCCCGACGCGGCCGCCACGCCAAACGACCCGACGCTGACCGCCGTCGAGACAATTGACGGGCTTACCATCGAGAGCGGCGGCATTCTCAACGACGGCGGGAAATCCCTCATAGTCATTGGAACCTCCGTGACGCTGGATGGGACCTGGCTTGGGACGGGATGGCTGAATTTAAATAACGCCGGAACCATCACCGTGAACGGCGCCGGCTCCATGGGAAGCGGGACGCGTCTCGCGTTGATCGCTGGGTCGGTCGTATTTCCTGCAACCGCAAATTTAACCTTTGATCGGATAGACGCGCGCGGGACGGGCCTCGCGGCGACGAACAATGGGACGGTTACGGTGACCGCCGGAGCCATGACCCATAGCGCCTCCTCCACCGCAACCTGGACCAACGCGGCCGCTTCCGCATTGATCCTGAATACGGGGACGACCAACCCCGCCGTCTCGGCTGGGTGGACTTCGATCACCAATAACGGCACGCTTACCCTCAATGGCGGGGGGGCTGTTTCCTCCATCGTCAATAATGCTGCGGGAACGCTGAACATCGGCTATACCAGCCAGCCGTCCATCACTGCCTTGAATCTCAGCGCGGCCGGCAACACGGTCGTTTATAACCGCGCCGGCGCGCAGACGATCAATGCCGCGGTTACCTACAGCAACTTCGCCACAAGCGGAAGCGGGACTAAAACCGCAAATGGGGCGATGACCATCTCCAACGATTTCACGGTTGGCGGAGGGACTGCCTTTACGACTCCCAATAGCGTAAGCATTGCCGGCAACCTGACGGCGGACGGGACTTTTACCCAGACAGCCGGGACGACCACATTTACCGGCGGCGGGACGCATGCCTTTGCCGGGAACGGCGTTATTCAATTCAACAATCTCACGACCAGCAGCCAGACTGTCAACGCCGGCGCGAGCGATCTTCGCATTTTTGACGACTGGACGCATGGAACGGCCGGGGCTTTCAACGCCCAGACCAGCACGGTCACGTTCAACGGGACAAGTTACCAGTCCCTGCCCAATCCCGCTTATGCGCCATCCTTTTACAACCTGACGATCAACAAATCGAGCGGAGGGATGACCACCGGGCGCACCTGGACCGTGACCAATAATTTCGTGTTGACGCTCGGGACCATCGAGCCAGCCGGTAATTCCAGTTTCAAAAACGTCACGTTGGACGGCGGAACTTTCACCGCGCCGGGCGGCAATATTAACGTCAGCGGGGATTGGACGCAGAACGCCAGCGCCTTCAACGCCGGCAGCGGCACAGTTGTTTTTAACGGCGCCTCCCAGCAAACTCTCGGCGGCTCTGCTGCCACTACTTTCAACAACTTGACCTTGAACAACGCCGCGGGGTTGGCGTTGAGCGCGGTCAATCCCACCGTCAATGGCGTCTTCACGTTTACCAACGGCCTCGTCGCCACCGGCGCGAACTCGCTCATCCTCGGGACGGGCGGCTCCATCAGCGGCGCGGGCGCGGGGAAATACGTTTACGGAAATTTGCAGAAGAACTTCAACTCCGGCGCGGGTCAGACCTTCACCTTCCCCGTCGGCGACGCGGCCAACTACGCCCCGGCGCAACTTTCCGCGTTCAACGTCTCCTCGGCGGGCAGCCTCGCCGCGTCCACGACAAAGGCGCGCCATCCCGAGTTCATGTCGGCCAACATCGGCGACAAATACGTCGAACGCTATTGGACTCTTGCACCGGCCGGCGGACTCGCCGCCAGCGGCTACGACCTCACCGTCACCTTTGCGGCTGGCGACCTCGTCGGCTCGCCCAACACCGGCGCCCTCGTCATGCAGAAATACAGCGGCGGCGTGTGGAGCAACCCGTCCGCCAGCTCGTCCACATCCACCACCGTCACCGGCAGCGGCTTCACCTCTTTCAGCGACTTCTTCACCGGCGAATCCGGCATCCCCACGCCGGTGACGCTCTCATACTTCCAGGCGATTCGCAGCGGCGGCGCGGTGTTGTTCACCTGGTCCACCTCCACCGAGACCGGGAACGTGGGCTTCAACCTGTACGGCGGCGGACAGAAACTGAATGAAGAACCGATTCCGTCCAACGCCACCGACTCGCTGGAGCGGCAGGACTACGCCTACGAAGCCCAAACCGACGCGGACGAGTTCTACATCGAAGACGTGAGCATCAACAACGAGACGCGGCGCCACGGCCCGTTTGAGATCGGCGAAGAATTCGGGACGCGTCTCGAAGCGGACAAAGTGGACTGGGCGTCCATTACCTCCGCCTCTCGGCCTCAGGCGAACTTCGCGTCGGTCAACGCGGCGGACGCGCTGACGCTCCGGGTCCGCGAGACCGGGCTGTACCGCGTCGACTACGAACAGATGCGGGCCGCGGGACTGGACCTGAACGGCGTGCCGTCGGCGGACCTCGTGTTGACGATGAACGGAAAAGCCCAGCCGATCTACGTCTCGACGATGGCGAACTTTGGGCCGGGCGAATACATCGAATTCTACGGCCGCGCGCTGGACACCCTCTACACCGACACGAACGTATACACGCTCAAAGCGCAAAAAGGGAAATGGCCGCGCATCGCGGTGAAACTGGCGGCGATCCCGAAGGGCGCGAAACCTGCGGCGACATACAGGGAGACGGCGACGGTCAACAACCAGAAAGGCTACGCCAACTACGCGCCCGGCGCGGATGCGTGGTACGACACGAGCATGTTGGCCTATACGACCCCCAAATCGTGGGACTTCCAATTCAGCGTGGACGGGGCGGCGAACCTCGCCAAACCGTCGGCGCTGGCGTTGACGGTTTGGGGCGTGACGAACTGGCCGCAGAGTCCGGACCACCGCCTGCAAGTCAGCGTGAACGGCGCGCCGATCGCGGACGTCACGTTCGACGGGCTGAGCGAACAGGTCATCAAAGCGACCCTGCCGGGCGGACTGCTGCGGGCGGGCGAAAACACGTTGACGTTGACGCTGCCCGCAGACACAGGCGTGAAGTGGGACATGGTGAACTTCGACAAACTGAGCGTGACGTACGCGCGCAAATTCGCCGCGCGCGACGGGCGGCTGACCTTCACCGCGGCGGGACGGGTCTTCCGCGTGACGAACCTGCCCTCGAAAGAAGCGACGGTCTACCAGATGGTGAACAACCGCCTGGCGCGTCTGAACAATGTGAAGGTCAAAGCCGACGGGGACAAGTTCGCCGTCACGTTTGGCAACACGGTCGCCGGGGACAAGAGCCGGGTCCACACCTACTTTGTGGTCACGCGGGACGGGTTGAAAACGCCCGAGATATCTTCCGCGCTCGCGGCGGCGGACCTGGACCAGGCGGCGGACTACCTGATCGTCTCGCACCCGGACTTCATTGCTGGAATCCAGCCATTGGTGCAAGCGCGGCAGGCGCAGGGCTATCGGGTCAGCGTGGTGAACGTCAACGACCTGTACAACCGATACACCTACGGCGTGTTCGATCCGAAAGCCATCCAGCGCTACATCGCATACGCGGCGCGTGAACTGGGGACGAAATACGTCCTGCTGGTGGGCGGCGACACGTACGACTATCGCCATTACCTGAAAGACCGGAACGGCAACCCGATCGCCAGCGTCAGTTTCATCCCGTCGCTGTACACGCAGACCAGCCCGATCGCGCGGCTCGTGCCGGTGGATCCGCTGTATGCGGACGTGGACGGGGACAAGATTCCCGACCTGGCGATCGGGCGCTTCCCGGTGCGGACGGCGGCGGAGCTGGACACGCTCGTCGCCAAGACGCTGGTCTACCAGAACAAAGACTACGGCGCCACCGCGCTGTTCGTCTCGGACGTGGTGGACGGCTCGCTGAACTTCAAGCGGGCGAACCTGGACATGGCCGCGGGTCTCAACGGTTGGACGGTCAACGCGGTCCATCTGGAGGACTACTATGGACGGAACGCGCAGAACAAACTGATCCTGAACGTAGCCGCGGCGCGGACGGACCTGCTGAACGCGATGAACGCGGGCGCGGCGCTGGTCGCCTACAGCGGCCACTCTTCGATGGATCGCTGGACCTTCAGCGGATTGTTCACGCTGGCAGACGCCCGTGCGTTGACGAACGCGGGACGTCCGTTCGTGGCGGTGCAGTGGGGCTGCTGGAACACCTACTACGTGGACCCGGTGTACAACGGCCTGACGCAGGGACTGCTTCTTTCGGGAGACCGCGGCGCGGCGGCGCTGCTGGGCGCGTCCACGCTGACGGATGGGGAGGCGGAACGGCAGTTCGGTCTGCTGCTCACGCCGCGCCTGGCGGCGCCGGGCATGACGATCGGCGACGCGCTGCGCCTCGCCAAGTTGGACCTGGCGAAGACTCGCCCCGGCTGGCTGGACGTGCTGCTCGGCTGGAACCTCATGGGCGATCCCGCGCTGGTGATCCGGCCTTAATCAAAACATCTTGTTGGCATGGAGGTATTATGCCTGATGCAAACCTAAATGAAAAAGATCGGAATGTTTCGGGCGCCGTCGCGCGCCGCCGGTATCGCAAACCGCTCCTCGAACGGCTTGGGGAGTTACGCGCCCTCACTCTTGGCGGTTCTCCTGGTGCGGGTGATAGCGGTGGAGCTTCCGGATCGGAGTTCCCCCGGGCCGGGGAGATGTCACTCCCCGGTGGGTTTCCGCCGCCGGACGATCCATTCCAGCCCTGAAACTGGATGGCCTGGTATCGCCTGGGCGGGCAGGAAATTGAACTGCCGCGCCCGTTCCCCGAGATCGAACCCTTCCGACTGGCGAAGGACGATTCTTCGGATGCGCTTCCGCCCCCTCCGCCCGCCGCGTTGACCTGCCGCGCGGTTGGCTGGGTCGGGGGCGCTCAAAGCGAAGTGGAAGTCTGGTCCGCGCCGCCCGGCGTCCTGTTGAGGACGTCGGGCGGCCGTGATTTTTATCTCCCTCCCGACGGCTCTTCCATTCTGGACGCCGGTCAGCCAACCGCAGATTGGACTCCCCTCGACGGCGAGATTCTCCTCGGCCCGGCGCTGCTCCTCGCCCTCGCCTCGCGCGGGACCTTCGGCCTGCACGCCAGCGCCGCCGCGTTTCGCGGCCGCCTGACGGTTTTCCTCGGCGAATCGGGGGCGGGAAAATCCACGCTGGCCGCGTACCTGTCCGCGGCGAGCCGCGAATGGACGCGGGTTGGCGACGACATTTTGCCGGTCGCCGCCAGCCCGTCCCGCGTGGAGGCGCGGCCGCGTTTCCCGCAGTTGAAACTCGCGGCCGATTCCCAGCCGGGCGCGGCCTCTCCCGAACAAATCCCCGTCAGCCGAATCATCCTGCTCGAACACTCCGACGGCGCGCCTGCGGTAGAATCGCTCCCGCGCGGCGACGCGGCGAAGACGCTCATCGGTCACACCGCCGCGGCCCGTCTGTTCGACCCGAGGCTCCTGGCCGCGCACCTCGCCTTCTGCGCGGACGCGGCGCGGCGGGTCCCCGTGTTTCGCCTATCCCATCCCCGCCGCATGGACGCGCTCCCGCGCCTGCGGGAAATCCTGGAGACTTTATGCTGACCCTCGACGCCGACTTGAAAATTCCCGAAGGCGTGCTGTCCGCTTCGCTGGACGACGAAGCCGTGTTGCTGGATACGCGCGCCAACCAGTATTTCTCGTTGACCGAAGTGGGCGCGCGTTTCTGGCAACTGCTGTCGGAGGGGAAATCCCTGCGCGGCGCGTTCGACCTGCTGCTGACGGAATACGAGGTGGACGCTCCCCAACTCGAACGCGACCTGCTCGAACTCGCAGACCGCCTGACGGAGAACGGCCTTGTGGAAGTCGCTTCGGCATAGATGGTCTCTCGCGCGCGGGCTTTCCCCGTCCGATTGGGCCGCGCTGACCGAAGCCTGGCGCGCGCTGGTCCTGTTTTATTTTCTCATCCGCTGGAGGGGTTACGCCGATCTGACGCGGATGGACGATTCGAATTTCGAAGCGGGGGACGACGACCTGTTGACGGCGCGCCGTCTGTATCAACTGACGGGTTGGGCCGCCCGCCTCCACCTCCTGCCGATGACCTGCCTGGTCCAATCCCTCGCGCTGCGGCGGATGTTGACGCGGCGCGGGATCGCCTCCCGTTTAAAGATCGGCGCGGCGCGCGGTCCGTCCGGCTTCCGCGCGCACGCCTGGCTGGAAGTGGGGGGCGATCCGCTCGGCGAGCCGCGGGATGCGGGCGGATTCTTCCGCGTGTTCGGGAGGGGACGTTGTCGCAGTCACGGCGATTCTCAATGAAGCGCCAGAAACGCGCAAATCGCCGTTGAGTGCGGTATAATTTTCGCCGCTGGAAGACCAACTGCCATCTCAAAACAGGAGACACGGTATGGAAATCAATCTTAAAGAATTCAAGCATTGTGTGGTCATCGAAGTCAAAGGCCGCGTGGATAGTTCCAATGCCCAGCTGCTTTCACAGAAACTGGAGAAGGTCGGCGAGGATGGGCATTTCAAGATCGTCCTCGACCTGGCCGGGTTGGAATACATGTCCAGCGCGGGCTTCCGCGCCCTGCTCGCCGCCCAGCGCGTCTGCAAGCGCTATAACCGCGGCGAGGTGGTCCTGGCCTCCGTCCCGACGCGCATCCACGAGGCGTTGGAACTAGCCGGGTTCACTGAACTTTTCAAGACATTTCCCGATACCTTATCCGCGGTTGGCAATTTCTAGCCCGGATCGGGCGCATGAAAGGCGAGCCGCCGTCAACTGATCTGGTTGGGGCGGCTTTTTAAGCGTCAAATGCTAACCGTCAAATATTCCGCCGATTTCGAGAATTTGGACGCCATCCGCGAACTCGTGGGAGAGTTTGCCCGGCAGGCCGGGTTCGACGAAAAGACGGTCTACTCCATCCAGCTTGCCACAGACGAAGCCTGCTCCAATGTGATTGAACACGCCTATAAGGGGATCCCCGGCGGCGAAATCGAAATATCGTGCCAGACCACAGACGAACAGATCGCCGTGATCGTTCGCGATCACGGCAGGGTGTTCGACTTCTCCTCCGCCCGTGAGCCGAACCTGAGTCCGCAGCTCAGCGAGCGCCAGATCGGCGGGCTGGGGATATACTTCATCCGTCAATTGATGGACGAGGTGCGCTTCGAGTCCAACGGGGAAGCCGGCAACACCCTCACCATGATCAAGAAAAAAGTGGGGAAGGTATGACCGCCGCGCAGGATTCCCCCAATCTTTCGGAATGGCGCCGGCTGGCCAGCCTGGGAGAAGAACTGGCGAACGCCGATTCCCTCGCCGCCCAGCAGGAACGCATCCTCAAGATGGCGCGCCGCCTCATTGATGGGCGCGTCTCGCTCTGGCTGGACGGAGGCCTCTTCCACCTCCCCGACCGCGAATCTGCCCCGCTCTTTCCCGCCGAACCTCCCGCTGGCGGGCTGCGCCGCGCCTGGAACAGCGGGCAGGTCGTCCGCTCAGGCCCGAAAGCGGCGCGCCAGTGGGTGGCGCTGCCCATCGCCGACCAGGGCGTGACGATGGGCGCGTTGATGGTCGCACGCGCCGAACCCTTTCGCGCGGAAGAACTGGACATCCTGGAAGGATTATCGTCTATCATCGCGATCGGCCTCTACGCCTCGCACCGCGCTGCGGTCGAGCGTTTTCGTCTCGAACAACTGAACCTCGTCCGCAAAGTGAGCGCGCAGATCGCCAACGTGCTCGAACTTGACGAACTGGCGCGCCGCGTCGCCTCTCTCATCCAAAAGACCTTCAACTACTATTACGTCGCCTTCTTCACGCTCAAACCGGGCGCCGAAACGCTTCGATTCCGCGCCAGCGCGTCGGGGTCGCGGCGCGGGAAAAAAAACATCGTGGTGGACGCCGTCCTCGGCAAGGGCCTGGTCGGGCAGGCCGCGCAGACGGGGGAACGCGTCCTCAGCGAAGACGTCCGCCAGGACGCGCGCTACCGCTTCATCCACCTCCTGCCCGAAACGCGCTCCGAAGTCGCCCTGCCGCTGAAGATCGAAGAACGCGTCCTGGGCGTGCTGGATGTGCAAAGCGACCAGCCGCAGGCCTTCCACCCCAACGACCTGCTTGTGCTGGAGGCGCTGGCCGATTCGGTCGCGCGCGCGGTCGAGGGCGCGCGTCTCTATGGCGACCTGCGCCGCCGCGCCGACCAGTTGAGCCTGATCGCCGAAGTGAGCAAAGGCGTGACCTCCTCGCTCGAACTGCGCGAACTGATGCGCAACACCGCGCGCCGCATCCAGCGCAGGTTTGGCTTTCCCCACGTCCACATGTTCTCGGTGCATCGCAACCGCCGCGCCATCGAATACGAAGCGGGGAGCGGGCGGCGCAGCAAACGACTCGAAAAATATACCCTTTCGCTCGACGACGCGCACGGCATCCTCCCGTGGGTGGCGCGCAACGGCGAGACCGTGCTTGCCAACGACGTGACGAAAGAGCCGCGCCACGTGCCGTCGCCGCTCCCGCCGAAAGACATCCGCGCCGAACTGTGCGTGCCGCTGATCTACGACGGCGAGGTCGTCGGCCTGCTCGACATTCAGACCGGGCGGCTGAACGCCTTCACCGAAGACGACCGCTTCATCTTCGAGGCTGTCGCCGACAACATCGCGGCCGCCATCCACAACGCCGACCTGTACGCCGCCGAACAATGGCGCCGCCGCGTAGCCGACAGCCTGCGCGAAGTGGCCGGCCTGCTCTCCGACAACGTCGGCCTCGACGAATCGCTGCAAGCCATCCTCACCGAACTGGGACGCAATCTGCCGGTCGACATTTCCGCCATCTGGCTCATCGGCGAAAGCGACCTCTACCTCGCGGCCTGTTCCAACGGCGACATAGAGGCCCTCGAACAGGCGCGCCGCGACAATCCCGACGCCTCCGCCGCCATGATGGCCGCGCTCCTGGCCGATGAACCTGTCATTCGCCGGCCCAAAGACCCCTCCTGGCCTTCGGGCATCGCGGCGGGCTTCTCGGCAGACTACTCGGCCATCGCCGCGCCCTTGCGCATTGGCAACCAGCCGCTCGGAGTTATCACGCTCGCACACCACACGCCCGGGCGCTTTGGTCACGAAACGCAGAAAATGCTGTCCACCTTCGCCAGTTACGCCGCGGTAGCCATCGAAAACACGCGTCTCTACGACCAGGCGCAAGAACAGGCCTACGCCTCCGCCGCGCTGTTACAGGTGGCGCAGGCCGTCGTCAGCATGGGCGACCTCGACGAGATCCTCGGCGCCATCGTCCGCATCCTGCCCATCCTCGTGGGCGTGCGTCGGACGTTGCTCTATCTCTACGACGCCGATCACGACCGCTACATGCCCGCGCAGCGATACGGATTCGACGAGGCCGACGAGACGCTCCGCCGCGGCTTCGCCCCGGGCGAATTTGCCCTGCTCGACGCCGTCTGCGCGGCCAACCGCCTCCATGTGCGGAAGATCGACCCGGACGCCGCGCCCGAAACCTGGTCGGCTCTCACGCCTCACGCGGACTGGGAGCTGGCTTCCGTCTACAGCGACAGTTCCCCGCTCCTGATGTTCGTCCCGCTCTCCATCAAAAACGACTTCTTCGGCGTCCTGGTGGCGGAGGAAAGCCCCGGCGGGCTGCGCTTCCGCTCCCGCCGCGCGGAGATCGTCAGCGGCATCGCCCAGCAGGCCGCTCTCGCCATCCAAAACGACCGCCTGCAAAAGGAGATGGTCGTCCGCGAGCGCCTCGAGACCGAAGTCCAGTTGGCGCGCCAGATCCAGCAGACCTTCATCCCTGAAGTCCTGCCGACGCATCCGCAATGGCAGTTTGCAGCCCGCTGGCGCACCGCCCGCCAGGTGGGCGGCGACTTCTACGACGTGATCGAACTCCCGAACGACCGCCTGGGACTCTTCATCGCCGACGTGGCCGACAAGGGCATGCCCGCCGCCCTGTTCATGGCGTTGACGCGCACCCTCGTCCGCGCCGCGGCCGCGGAGACCTCGTCTCCCGCCGAAGCCCTGCGACGCGTGAACGAGTTGCTCCTGCCCGATACGAAACAGGGCATGTTCGTCACCGCCGTCTATGCCGTGCTGGATCTGAACACGGGCGAACTGACCTACGCCAACGCGGGCCACAATCCGCCGCTTTGGACGCGCCGCGATTCTCTCGAAAAATTGGCGCGCACGGGCGTAGCCCTCGGCGCCTCGGAAGATTCCCGAATCGAGGAACGAACCATCCGACTCGAGGCGGGCGAATCCCTGCTGTTCTACACTGACGGTTTGACCGAGGCCTTCAACCTCGAGGGCGACATGTTTGGCGAGGAGCGCCTGCTGCGCGCCCTCGGCTGGCAGGAAGCCGCCTCCGCCGACGAGACGATCCGCGCGGTCGAATCTGCCCTCGACGATTTCGCGGGCGACGCGCCGCCGTCCGACGATCTCACCATGCTGGCGGCGAGGCGGGTTTGATTTTTACAAAAACCAGGTTTCTATGACAATACCTTCGCCAATTAGGCGGTAGAAACTGGTTCAAAAGCGGGATGAACCATGCCTAATCGGGCAATTTGCTGAAAAATCTCAGTCAATAAAATGCCTTCAGGTTTTCGCGGAAGCAATTTT
>WBZY01000796.1_pt1 | contig 18630 bp, 20 predicted proteins | sample 5204191 | NCBI WGS metagenome assembly WBZY01 (sample SAMN12344363, study PRJNA552823) | activated sludge metagenome | biome: Activated sludge suspended growth; feature: Anammox Sidestream; material: Wastewater; isolation source: activated sludge from anammox sidestream of wastewater treatment...
AACCCCGCCGTTCGGAGCCTTAATCTTGCAACAAGTGTTGGCATCGTCCTCTACGAAGCGATCCGGCAAACCACCATCAGCCGAAACTGAAATTTCTTTCTCCCGGGCGTGCATTGGGGACATCGCGAATCTCGAAATTCCCGTCAAACCATTGTCAGGTTAGGTAAGCGGACAATACCGTACAGAACATGACAATTGTCAGGAATGAGAGAGGTGGGAAATGAGATCATACAGCAATCATCTGGCCCTGATTTTAACGTGCATAGCCCTTTCGATCGTAACCGCAAATGCACAGGGCTCTCCCGACAAACGGTCGGGCAGAACGATCGAACAAAGCGTCCGTCAGCAGATACTTAAAATGCCGCGGTACGAGGTTTTCGATTACATAGGTTACGACGTTAGTGGATCGACCGTTACGCTTTACGGCAAAGTTTACAATGCCGTCAACAAGGACTCGGCCGAAAAGCGGGTTGAGGACATTCCAGGCGTCGAGCACGTCGTAAATAACATCGAGGTACTGCCGCTGGGCGGATTCGACAATTCCATCAGGCGCAATTTGTATTCCTCTTTGTCACGCACGGCGGGCCTATCGCGATATCTTTGGCCAACTAGCCCATCGGTGCGACTGATCGTCGACCACGGACACGTCACGCTTGAAGGGTACGTCTCGAACGAGAGCGACCGCAACCTGATGAACCTGATCGCGAATAGTGTTTCGAACGTATTCAGCGTAACCAACAACCTAAAGGTCGATAACGGCAGGGCAGGTTGAACGTCGATTTGAATGTTTCTCCGGGGAGGTGAATGGTTCCCTCCGCTACATCCCGTGCCGATCGAACGGCGTTCCCGCCCGGGCACGGCTTGGGTCGGGTATGGGTGATTCGGCACGGATATGTGCATATCAAGGAGAACATCATGAAAAAGCTATTGATTCTGGCGGCCCTTCTTATGGGTTCGCTCTATTTTGCCCCGGAGAACATTGCGGCCCAGGACCGAAGTCCTGAATTCAACAGGTCACATTTGGAACGCTCGGTTCGCAAGGAGATCCTGTCGTTGCCTTACTACAGCGTATTTGATGCGATCGGCTATAAAGTGGACGGTGCAACGGTCACTCTGACAGGCTATGTGCTTCGCGGAGTTACGAAGAACGACGCGGAAGAAGCCGTGGGGGATATCATCGGTGTTTCAAAGGTCGTGGACAATATTGAGGTCCTGCCGCCATCGCCATCTGACGACCGATTACGGCGCAAGGTCCTGGAAACCCTAATGAATCGCGGAGGATCGCTCTACCGCTACTTTCTCGGAACAAATCCGTCCATTCGGATAATCGTAAAGAACGGACGGGTCTCGCTCGAAGGCTACGCCGATACCAAGGCGGATTCGAACCTGGCATACAATCTAACGAGAGGCGTCTCAGGGAGTTTTGAAGTGACAAACAACTTGAAGGTTATGGATGAGGCACGATGATTCATTGCCCCATTCAAAACGAACCAGCCGGCGCGGCCCACCGTGCCGGCCTTTCTTTTCGCCCCCGAGTCGTACGGCCGGGCGCGACCGCTTGCGCGATCGGCCGCCCTGAGAAAGCTTCTACCGCCGCGTTGCCAATGGCCGCCGAATACTTCATTATTATCGTTTGCCTTCGGCGGCAAATTCTTAACTATGATAAGTCAGGACAAGATCCGCAACATCGCGATAATCGCACACGTCGATCACGGCAAGACCACTCTTGTCGATGCAATGCTTCAGCAATCGGGAACGTTTCGAGATAACCAGGAAGTTGTCGAGCGCGTGATGGATTCGATGGACCTCGAACGCGAGCGCGGGATCACCATTATGGCCAAGAATACGGCCGTGCGTTATGGCGATCACAAGATCAATATCGTCGATACACCCGGGCACGCGGATTTTGGCGGCGAGGTCGAACGCGTTTTGAAGATGGTGGACGGCATCGTCCTGCTTGTCGATTCGGCGGAAGGCTGCCTGCCGCAAACCCGTTTTGTTCTCCGCAAGGCTCTCGAGCTCAAACTTCCCTGCATCGCGCTCGTTAACAAGATCGACCGCCAGGACGCTCGGCCCGAAGAGGTCGTCAACGAGATCTACGATCTTTTCATTGACCTCGGCGCCAACGACGAGCAGATAGAATTCCCAATTCTCTACTCGATATCGCGTGACGGTATTGCGAAAAAGGACCTGGCCGACGAAGGTAAAGATCTGGGCCCGCTTTTCGATCAGATCATCGAAACGATCCCGCCGCCGCGCGCATTGTGTGACGATAGCCTGCAGCTGCTTGTCGCAAATATCGATTACAACCCGTTCGTCGGACGCCTTGCTATCGGCCGGATATTTTCCGGCACGATCGCAAAGAACCAAGAGGTTGCCGTTTCAAAACGCGATGGCTCGATCGAGCGGACGCGCGTTAAGGAACTCTTCGTATTCGAGGGCCTTGAACGCGCAACTGTTGACAGTGCAGGCGTTGGCGAGATAGTGGCCCTCGCCGGGTTTGAGACCGTCGAGATCGGGGAAACCATCACGCTGCAAGACAACCCGCGGCCGCTTCCGGTAATCGCCGTTGACGAACCTACGATCTCGATGATCTTCGGCGTCAATACATCGCCGTTCTCGGGCACCGACGGCAAATTTGTCACATCGCGGCAGATCAAGGATCGCCTCGACCGCGAACTGCTTGGCAACGTCGCCTTGCGTGTGGTCGCGACCGACGCCGCCGAGCAGTTCAAGGTCTCGGGCCGCGGTGAACTTCAACTCGCCATCCTCATCGAAATGATGCGCCGCGAGGGCTATGAGCTTCAGGTAAGCAAGCCGGAAGTGATAACAAAAAAGGACGAGAAAACTGGAGAGACGCTTGAACCGATCGAATTGGTCGTGGTCGATGTACCGGATGAGTTCATCGGCGTTGTGACCGAGGCGATGGGCCGACGCAAAGGCCAGATGACAAAGATGATCAATAACGGCTCGGGCCGCGTCCGTCTGGAGTTTGAAACACCTTCGCGTGGACTTATAGGATTTCGCGGCGAATTTCTCACGGAAACAAAAGGCACGGGTCTTCTTAACACACTTTTCCTGCGATTTGATAAATGGCAGGGCGAAATGCGTTCGCGGCAAACGGGCTCGCTAGTTGCAGATCGAATGGGTGAAACAAATACGTACGCGCTTTACAACCTTCAGGAGCGCGGCACGCTCTTCGTGAAACCGCAGGTAAAGGTCTATGAGGGAATGATAATCGGCGAGAATGCCCGCAGCGTCGATCTCGACGTAAACGCCATCAAAGAGAAAAAGCTCTCAAATATGCGCACGACCTCCGCCGACGAAGCTATGCGCCTGGTTCCGGTGCGCGAAATGTCGCTCGAACGTGCCCTTGAATTCATCGCCGACGACGAACTGATCGAAGTAACCCCAAAAGCTATCCGCCTCCGCAAACGGGTACTTCGATCCAACGAACGACCGAAGAAATAGCTATATTTTGTCGAGATACTGTTGCAGCACGACCGCGTCGTTGTGTTCTTCGTCGTGTGCCGAATAGATCAGGGTAACTGGGCCGTGGCGTGCAGCGTCTCTTATTTGGGCGATCAATTCCGCCTTGCCGTTGAGTTCCGACCTGTACTTCGTTCGGAATTCCGTCCACTTTTCGGGATCGTGGCCGAACCATTTGCGCAGCTCGGTGCTCGGCCCGAGTTCCTTTAGCCAAAGGTCGATGTGTGCTTTCTCCTTTGAAACACCGCGCGGCCAGAGCCGGTCAACAAGGATCCGTGTCCCGTCGCCATCGTCTGCCTGTTCGTACGCCCTTTTTATTTTCACTTTCATAGGAGGCCTTCTGTTGCCGCCAGACCGTCAGCGTTGGTCCCGCCGTCAAACATATCCCGCGTTTCGTCGCGAAGCCGTTCAAGCGGCGGTATCTGGTTCAGCCTGATCAATTCTTCCATAACGGCCAATTCCTTGTCGCGATTGACCCCGGCGGCAGCAAGGACCCGGAAATCGCTGACATAGAACGCGAGAAAACCGTCCTCCGAAACATTTCCTCTAAAAATGATCTCGTCCCATTTTTTCGCATGGCCAACATAATTGAGCGTCGTGTCGAACTGAGTCGTCCAAAAGAACGGCACGGAATCGTAAACCGTCGGGATGCCGGCCATGTTATGGGCTGCGACCCGGCCTTGTTGCAGCGCCGTGCGCCAGTGTTCGATCCGGTTCGACTCGCCGGTTCGGGCGTCGGGAAAATGAACGATATCGCCCGCCGCAAAAACATCATCTGCCACCGAGAGATATTTATCCGTTATCACACCGCCATCCTGGTGCAGGTCAATGCCATTTAGAAAACTGGTCTCGGGCCTTACGCCGACGCCGACGATCACCAGATCGGCATCGATCTTCTCACCCGACGAGATCTCAACGTTTTGAACCTGACCATCACCGCCAAAACCGACAACACCGCTGCCGAGCCGAAATTTGACCCCATTCTTTTCGTGAATACGTTGAAACAGGCCGCCGATCGCGGGCCCCAGCGTCCGTTCGAACGGTACCGCGTCAGGCGCGATCACCGTTACTGAATGCCCTGTCTTTGCAAGACTTGCGGCCGTTTCCATTCCGATAAAGCTTGCGCCGATGATCGCCGTGTGCTTTGCGCCTTTAGCCGCATCGATGATCGCATCGGCGCTTTCAAAACTTCTCAGCGAATAGATATTCTCCAGATCGGCGCCGGGCAGATCGAGCGTTCGCGGCACGCCACCCGTCGCGATCAATAATCGATCATACGAAAGCGTATCACCGTCGGTGAACACTATCGTTTTTGAGGCAAGATCAACATTCGTCGCTATCTTGCCCAGCACCACGTCGATATCGTGTTCGTCAAAAAACTCGTCCGGACGCAGCGGCATCCACTCAGGTTCTGCCTGGCCCGCAAGGTAATCCTTGCTCAAATTCGGCCGATCGTAAGGCCGTTCATTTTCGCGGGTTATCAATACGATGCGTCCGGCAAATCCGTCCTCACGCAGCGTCTGTGCCGCAATATAGCCGGCCGCTCCGCCGCCGAGGATCGCAAACACGCGATCATCACGTGCGGTGTCGCGCCTTATCATCGGCGGGATCCGCCGGTCGCTTGTGTCCTCCGGGATCTTGATATAGATGTCATCGCCATCAATCCGAAGCGGGTAATTCGGGAGCGAGTCGAGCGCCGGAGGTTCGACCAGATCTCCGTTTTCGGCCTTAAAACAACCGTGATGCCATGGGCAGATCACCTTGTTTCCGACCAATGCCCCGTCAGCCAGCGGAGCTCCGTAATGGGTGCACCTTGCACCGATGGCACTACATTTTCCATCCACGCGAGCAAGCAGGATCGGCGTTTCTCCAACGGTGACTTCTTTTAATTCACCGTCGCCGAGGTCAGACAGCTTGCACACTGCAACTTCTCGATCGCTCATATGTTCCCTCCGGGATATTTATCAGATGCCCCATTTGGTCGCGCTTTGTCCGCAAATATCGCGCAAAGCTTTTGTGGAATTTGATGCGAAGCGGAACCCGTTCCACGATCTGAAGCCCGAACTGCCGGATCGCTTTGAATTTCTCTGGGTTGTTCGACATCAGACGGATTCGGCTGAGCCCGAGATCGGCAAGGATCTCGGCACATTGTTCGTATCGCCGAAGATCGACCGCAAGGCCAAGCTCTTTATTGGCCTCGATCGTGTCTAAACCCTTGTCCTGAAGCGCGTAGGCTCGGATCTTGTCGATTATCCCGATGCCGCGGCCTTCCTGCTGCTGATAGACGATCACGCCACTTCGCTCGGCGGCGATCAGCTTCATCGCCGATCGAAGCTGCTGGCCGCAATCGCATTTTGTCGATCCGAACACGTCGCCCGTCATACACTGCGAATGGATCCGCACAAGGGTCGGCTTGTTTCGAAAATTTCGGCCCATCGCCATGACAACGAAATCTTCGTCTGAGATCATCGAACGAAATCCGATCAATCTAAATTCGCCGAATTCCGTCGGCAGCCGAGCCTCGGCGATCCTTTCCACTGTTTTGCTTTTCGATGCGATCCGGTTTCCATTACGCATAGCCTTCTATAGATGCTGAATATAAACACTCGGTCTAACCATCCAGGCACGGGTGCCGCCTAAACTTATCGGGGGATCGTTTGACCGTGTCTGCAGAATACAGCAATATCTTTAATAAGTCAAGTAGTTTCTGGACTTCTTGTATTTGTCTTCATTTGATGTTACTATCATCCCGTTTGAGGCATTTGTATGAGCGAGACGACCCTGGACAAGCGGTTCTTCGAAAGCACACGCGGGAAGATCGTTTTGGCGCTGCGCACTACGGAGCGGACCGTCAACGAACTTGCCGCAGAACTGATATTGACCGACAACGCTGTTCGGGCCCATTTGATCACGCTAGAACGCGACGGCCTGGTCGAACATGGCGGGACGATCAAGGGGTTCCGCAAGCCGCAGTCAATATACAGGCTTACTGACGAAGCCCGCCATTTGTTTCCAAAGTTCTACCACTCCCTCTTCAACCGGCTCCTCGATTCGATAAAATCCCGAATGTCGGCGTCAGCCCTCCGTGCGGTCCTTGATGAGGTCGGCCGAGGTTTTGCCGTCGGGCGAACGGCCAAAAGGAGCGAATCGCTTAAGAGAAGGGTGGACAAGGCGGTATTGGCGCTTCAGGACCTCGGCGGTGCAGCAACGGCTGTTGTCGAGGATGAAAAGCTCATGATCAAAAGCAACTCCTGTCCTCTGGCGGATGCGATCACGGAACATCCCGAAACCTGCAAGATCGCCGAATCGATGATCCAGGAAATAGTTGGCGAAAAAGTTAGTGAAATATGTGACCGGAGAAAAACACCGCGATGCCGGTTCTTGATCGAAACGAATGGCTCAACCTAGCCCTCGTTCACGACTCGCTCTCGGCGTCGTTCTCATCCTCGCTTTCCGGATCAAAATCGACGTAGCCGTGAGCGTCATCGTAATAATACTCGCCTTTCGGCGGCACCTCCGGACATGGCGGTTCGGCATCCTCACGGCCGCGTTCGCACACCTCTTTGGGCTTTCGCGTCATAGGGTTATTATGAACGCTGAAGTCATCTTTTCTCAATAGAACAATTTTATGAGTTTTCGACAATGCTTCTCCATTTTCGTGCTGATCTTTGCCTCTGTTTCGGTGACATGGCTTGCCGCCACGTCATCGGCTGAACGCTCCCTGCCCGAGTCGAACAACGATTATCAGATCGGGGCCACGCTCTGGATGCAAAGGTCGGGTGAATACCGAGCTCTCGCCTTCCAGGCGTTCAATATTGCGCGGCTCAGGCTGGATGCGGACCTTGAAAAGAAGAACCGTAAGAAACTGCCTAAAGCGGAACGGAAAAGGCCGCGGGCGATAATGGTCGATATCGATGAAACAATGCTGGATAATTCGCCCGCACAGGCCTACGGCATCATGAATCGCCGTCCGTTCAATAACGACGATTGGTACGCCTGGGGCAGGCTGAAGAAGGCAAAAGCGATACCCGGTGCTGTCGATTTTGTGAATTATGCTGTATCTCGGGGCGTCAAGGTGTTCTTCGTGTCCAATCGCGACGAAATTCAAAAGCCCGAGACGATCGAGAATCTTGTAACCGCCAAATTTAATGACGTCTCGGCGGAAAATGTTCTCCTTCGCCAGCGCGACGCGGCCGGCAAGAATATTTCGACCAAGGAACCGCGACGTGAGTTCATAATGCAGAAATACCGGATAGTGATGTTCATCGGCGACAACCTTGACGACCATTCGAAAGCTTTTGAACACGCGTCGGTCGAGGATCGCTTTGCCGAGGTTGACCGGTCGCAGAGCCTGTTCGGTGATCGTTATATCATGCTCCCGAATGCGATGTATGGCACGTGGGAAAGCGCCATCTATGCCTACGACAACAGCCTTTCCCCGGAGGAAAAGGAAAAGCGCCGGACAGCCGCCTTGGAATTACCGTAGTGGGTTCCTGCCGACACCATTTGAGATCGTTTGGACCTTAGCCAAGTGTCAAGCGGCTCGTTCCAGGCCAAAATCCGGTCATCCGATCTATAAATCGATTTCCACAGACACGAAATAACAATGAAACCAAGAACAGCTTTCGGAATCCCGATCTTCTTCGTTGCCCTTCTCTTTCCGCTCGCCCTGGGAACTGCCGCCCAAAGCCTGACGGTCCGCGAAATAATGGCAGAGCCGTCCATCGCCGGAATGCGGGCGGAGGGTGAAAAGCTTTCACCGGACGGAACTAAACTCGTCTATCTGTGGAATTCCGAAGGCAAGCTGCCGCGTGACCTTTACCTGGTCCCGACCAGCGGCGGGCCTTCTTCGATCATCCTAAGAACGAGCGATCTGCCGACACCTTCTCGCCCGCCGGAACGCGAGAACAAGCTCAATTACGGCCTTGAACTTCGTGACGAGTTCGTCCGGGCCCGCCAGGATCAGCTCGGCGGCTTTGAATGGTCGCCCGATTCGAAAAGGCTGATCTTCACCCATGGCGGTGACATTTATGTGATGACACTGGAACCCAGAGCGATCAAGCGATACACGCACACGCAGGCTCCTGAATTCGGGCCTCGTTTTCTCGGTAACGGCCGGATCATCTATTCCCAGGGCGGAAATATCTTCGTCTTGAACATCGCTGACGCGACCGTAACGCAGATCTCTCGCGAGGCGAACCCGCAGAATTTCGTCTCGGTCGGTTTCCCCGTCGCGAACAAGACCGGCACGATGATCGCATACACGGTCACCGACAGTTCAAAACAACGCCAGTTCATTGTGCCGAACTATCTCGGCGAATATGTGACCGGAGGTGGGCCGCGTCGCGGCTGGACCGAACAGAAGGTTCTCGTCGCGCTGGCTGACGGCAGCCGGGACTCGGCCTTCGAAATTAAGCTGCCAAAACCCGAGGGTGTATCCAGTTTCCGCCGAATGGTCTGGGCGGCCGATAACCGCAGCCTCATCGTTGACCGCATCGACAAGGACACAAAGCGGCGCCAGTTGTTCTATGTCCGCAACGTTGGCAGCAAGGACGAACAGATCATACTCGTCACCGAGGAGACGGACGACAAATGGCAAGCACCGCTTTCAACGATATTTGAACCGCATCCGTCGATTCCCAATGAGTTGTTCTTCACATCCGAGCGTGACGGTTACAACCACATCTATCTTGCAAAACTCGAGGCAGTGACGCCCTCGGCAGCGGGTGTTGTCGATCCGAATGCCAGGGTAGCTGAAGGCTCGCCCGGCCTGAGCGGAAAGGTCTCGATCCAGCAGCTCACGCGCGGCAACTGGCAGGTCGAGTGGGCCAAGTGGGTTTCGGACAAACAAATACTCTATATGTCGACGGAAGGCGATAGCTCGACGCGCAAATTCTCAGCCGTCTTTCGCGCAGATGACCGAAAGGTCGATCTGGCCTCGCCTTTTCCCTCAATGAAGGCATCGCCGCAGCTTGACGATTCCAATAGCGGCCGGCCCACACTGATCTTTGAAAGCTCCAGGTGGAACAGCCCAGGCGAACTCTACGCCCAGGTGGTTTGCCCGCTTTGCGAGAGGCAGTCGCCGCCTGTCAAATTGACGAATACCGTCCCGTCTTCGTTTGGCCAGCGTAAATTCAACGAGCCGAAGTTCGTCGATATTCCATCGCGAGACCGAAAGGTGATCAAGGCAAAGATCTACCTGCCGATGGGCCATAACGCGAGCTCAAGGACAAGGTATCCGATGGCGATATTCGTTCACGGGGCCGGTTATCTGCAGAACACTATCAACGGCTGGAACAACTATTACCGCGAGTTCCTGTTCAACGAAATGCTCACTGAAAAGGGCTTCGTGGTGCTCGACATCGACTATCGCGGTTCAGCCGGTTACGGGCGGGATTGGCGAACCGATGTTTACGATTTTCTGGGCGGCAAGGATTTTGACGATCACCTCGATGCGATCGATTTCATGGTCAAGAACTACGGCGTAGATCAAAAACGCATCGGAGCATACGGCGGCAGCTACGGAGGCTTTATGGCGGCCATGCTGGCAACGCGTGCCCCGGAACGGATAGCGGCAGCGGCCGCCCTCAGGCCGGTGATGGACTGGAAGAATTACTATGCTGTCAATCCGGGCTATACAGCTCAGCGGCTTGGCTTTCCCGACAAGAACCCTGAAGCATATAAACGAAGCTCCCCGATCACCTACGCTGACCGGCTCGAACGCCCGCTTCTGATCCTGCACGGAATGTCAGACGACAATGTGCACGTACAAGATTCGATCCAAATGGTCGAGAAACTGATCCGCCTTGGCAAAACCCGGTATTTCGACCTGATGCTCTACCCTTCGGAAAATCATGGCTTTGTCCGCCCGGAAAGCTGGGCAGATGAATACGAACGGATCCAGGCATTCTTCGAGCAGCACCTTAAATAATGGACAATTGACCGTGGATAATGGACAATTCGGAAGAACGGAAATTGTCCATTGTCCGTTATCCATTGTCCATTATGAGGATCTTAGTTACCGGCGGCGCTGGTTTTATCGGCTCACATCTTTGCGAGCGGCTTCTGAACGAAGGCAATGAAGTTATCTGCCTGGACAACTTCTTCACGGGCCGCAAATCCAATATCGAGCACCTGTTTGATAACCGACGCTTTGAGCTTGTGAGGCACGACGTGACGGAACCGATCCTGCTAGAGGTCGATCAGATCTACAACCTGGCCTGTCCGGCATCGCCCGTTCATTACCAATACAATCCGGTCAAAACGGTAAAGACAAGCGTTATGGGAGCCATAAACATGCTTGGGATGGCGAAACGCGTCCGGGCGCGTATCCTTCAAGCTTCGACAAGCGAGGTTTATGGCGATCCGCTCGTCCATCCGCAAACCGAAGACTATTTTGGCAATGTAAACCCAATAGGGTTGCGAAGCTGCTATGACGAAGGCAAGCGTGTCGCAGAAACCCTGATGATGGACTATCATCGGCAAAATGGCGTTGATACGCGGATCGTCCGCATTTTCAATACATACGGCGAGCGGATGCTTGAAAATGATGGCCGCGTCGTGTCGAATTTTGTCGTTCAGGCACTGAAAGGTGAGGAGCTTACTATCTACGGCGACGGCTCGCAGACGCGTTCGTTCTGTTATGTAAGTGATCTTGTTGATGGCCTGATAAAACTGATGAATGTCGAAGGTGACGACGTCCATTTACCGGTAAACATTGGAAACCCGACGGAATTTACAATGAACGAATTAGCGGCCGAGGTCGGCAATGTGACCGGCAGGACCGTCGGCGTTAATTACTTGCCGCTGCCGGCCGATGACCCGAAACAGCGAAAGCCGGATATTTCGCGTGCGAAGTTGTTATTGAAATGGTTGCCGACGGTTTCGCTCGCGGATGGATTGAAACGGACCGTGGGATATTTCTCACGAATTGTTGGGAAACAGATCGGGGCTTGAAAAGAGTGGTTCCGCTATGCACTCCTCAATATCAAGTGTCGTGCGGAATCGGGCCTAAAGACTGTATCGCATAGATCTAACGCACCATTGGCCAGAGGCTGGTGGCAATATTATATGAACATCCTTATCACCGGCGGTGCCGGTTTTGTTGGCAGCCATTTGGCAGACAGGCTGATAGCTGACGGTAACGAAATAACCGTCATAGATGACCTCTCGACCGGGAAATACTCGAATGTCGAACACCTTGAAGGGAACGGGAATTTTCGCCTGATGATCGATACTGTCCGCAACGAACCGCTTTTAGAAGAGTTGGTTCGCGACGCCGACCAGGTCTATCACATGGCAAGCGCAGTTGGCGTAAGGCTGATCATGGAGCAGCCCGTCAAGACGATCGAAACGATCTTTCACGGCACCGATGCCATTCTTAAGTTCTGTTCGCGATATCGCAAACGGGTCCTGATTCCAAGCACCTCGGAAGTGTACGGCAAAGGGGCGACCGTACCATTCAAGGAAGACGACGACCTGTTGACGGGGGCGACCGACAAGCATCGCTGGGCATATGCGTGTGCGAAAACGCTCGACGAATTTCTTGCCCTTGCCCATTGGAAAGAGACTCGGCTTCCCGTTGTGGTCGTTCGACTCTTCAACACGGTCGGCCCGCGGCAAACAGGCCAGTATGGAATGGTCGTCCCGCGATTCGTCCGGGCCGCGCTTCGGAACGAACCGATCGAGGTCCACGGCGACGGTGGCCAGTCGCGATGCTTTGGGCACGTGGCCGACGTGGTCGACGGGTTGTGTAAGGTTATCGATTCAAACGAATGTCTCGGCCAGGTCATCAACCTCGGGAACGATGAAGAGGTCACCATAACACAACTTGCCGAACGTTCGATCGCGTTGACGGGCAGCAGCAGCAAGATCCGCTATGTTCCCTATTCCGAGGCTTATGGCGAGGGCTTTGAGGATATGCGGCGGCGCGTACCAAGTCTCGAAAAAGCCAAACGCCTGATCGGATACAAGCCAACCCGAAGGCTTGATGACATCATCAATGATGTAGCCCGCGATCTTGGCCGCGCCGCGGATTCGGCTTCTGTATGATAAATGTCCATTCATTCCGTTCCCGGCTCTTGAATGCCCTAGGCTGGTGCGCGGTATTCCTTTTCTCGGCCGGGTTCGTAGTTGCGCAAACAGGCGGCATCAAAGGCCGTGTGAGGGCAAATAGCGGCGACGGGATCGCCAATGCTTCTGTATCGCTGACAAAGGGATCAGAACACATCAAGACGGTGAAGACCGGATCGGACGGCACATTCACGATGAGCGGGATCGCACCCGGATTCTACGGCCTTCGGGTTGAGGCAGACGGCTATGCGTCGGGATCGATGTTTGGCTTTGAAGTGAAGAAAAACAAGGTACGCGACCTTGGGAACAGTCTTTTTCTTACGGTGGATCAGGGAAATCTTGTGATCCTCCGCGGGAGCGTTTTTACTACGGAAGGCACAAGTATTCCGGGTGCAAAAGTAATACTTGGGCGGATCGGCCCGGACGGCATCGCTAGGGAATTGGCCTCAACCTATTCGAGCGAGAGCGGTGAGTTCATTTTCCGCAGGCCCGCGGGAGCAGCAAAATACAGGGTAACAGCAAAGTATAAGGGTGTGAGCGGGTCGAATGAGGTCACGGCGGAAAATCCCGCTGTTTATCAGGTCGCCGTTTCATTGGACCTCTCGGGAAAGGACAAACAGTCCCCCCAGCCTAATTGATGGTTTCAGATATTTCTTCGGTCTGCTGATCGCCTTGCATTTCCCGTGCATCGGCCACGATAAGCGGAAATTCCTCAAGTACAACCGTATCTGCAAGCGTCTGCACCCAGTAGGTTCCCGCAGTCGGAAACACCACGTTAACAAAGAAGCTCACATTGTCGGTAAATCCGCCTGGCGTCAGGTCGATCGGTGTTGATTGTGACGAGACCACAAGATTTGTGCGGTCGGGTGACAGAATGCGGACCTCGGTCTCATGAATTCCCTCGCCCATCCAGTGATTTATGACGGCAAATTTTATCAGGGAGACCGGTAGTTTCTCGACCATTATGTTTTGAAAAATGCCCATGAGCGAGATCTTGTTCCCCATCTCGATGCGCACGTCATCACACAGCAACGTGTACCGGAGTGTCAGGTTTTGTTGAATTTCCATTCTTATCGCCTATAAAACTCACAATCGTCCAACTCTTTCGATATTCGGTAAACGATCGAACTGGTACGCGTCAGCTGTCCGAACCAGTCTTTTCCTCGACCGGCGTTCAAGAGTATAATCGAAACGAAACCTAAAAGCGCGCTGGGGTGGTATGCTGGATTACGTTTTGATCGGTTTGTGCCTCTCGCTGGTCGGAGTCGCTGGCCTGCAGTTATTGTACCTTTTCTACCTTGATCGCATTGATCGCGAACGCCAGAAGCGTATCGTTGAACTCGAACATAGGTGCCTTGAACTTTCGACCAGGCTTGCCTCCGCTCGGGCCCGGATAGAGCAGCAGGACGAGATCATCGATAATCTCGAACTTAGCCGTCACCGTCACGAAGAGGTTTGGGCTGATCTTCTCGACGAATAGCGAGTTACAACAGTTCGGCTATCGTCGCCCCCCAACCGCCTGAGAATTCATCACCCGATCTGAAGCGTTTCACAAATTCCGTCTCTGCCAGAACGCTCCGGACGATCTCGCGCTGGGTCCCGATCCCTTTGCCATGGACTATTCGGACCAATGGAAAACCCTTGGCCCTGGCTTCAGCCAGATATGCGATAAGGACCGACCTCACCTCTTTTGGGCGAAATGCGTGCAGGTCGATCGAATCCGTTATCTCAAGATCGATAGGCTCCCGAAAGGGTTCATTTTCATTACCTTCGATTGTCATTTCGACTTCAGCATATACTGTGCAATGTCTTCGGGTGGGGTGACCTTGATCCGATTCTTATCCCGAAACACACTGAATTGCTTTTGATCGATACGGCCTTCCGGGTGGCGGAGTTCCAAGGTGAACGTCTTATTGTCGCCCTGTCCTTCCACCCGAAGCGGCAACCGCCCCCACACATCGCCTGACGAACGCCAGACCGTGTAAAAACTCTGATCGTACTTGTCGAATGCAAGGACGAGAATGCCATCGAAATCCGGCTCAACGCCGTCGATCGCTTTAACCAAATTCGTTCTAGTGAGGATCACCCAATTTCCCGGCGAGCCGACCCTTTCTCTCAACCCGACTTTGTCGCCAGTATCGGTATCAAGCCGTTGCCACGTGACGAACTTTCGGTTATTTGCCTGAAAGAAAACTATGTCACTAGGCACTTGAAGTTCTACCTGCCGGCCAAAAAGCCATCCCGCCGGGGCCGGAGATATCGATGGGTCAAGTCGGACCTCATACCAGATATCGTACTTGTCTTCTATCTTTTCTGGCTCGTTTGCCTCTTTCGCCGCCTCGATCTCTTCGTTGTGGGTGAGCTTGCCGGGCTTTTGAGCAGGTTTTGAATCGTCGTCTACATCCGGCGTGTCTTGCTTAGGAACAAATTTCCAAGACATTATTTCGAAGGTCGATCCATTGCCGAGCTTGAACAGAATGTTCTCAGGGGCCAGGTCGGGTGCAAGCCTGAGATTCGAGGCCGCACGAAGCTGGCCGGCGGCCTGCGGCGACTGATTGGCAAATTCCTCGGCAAGCTTTTTCGATTTTTCAAGAACTTCGTCCGTGATAACGTGCTGGGCCTCGATCCAGCCTTCGGTCCCGACGTCATCATGCGCCCTGACGCGATACCAAAGCACCTTTTCAAAGGTCACTTCATCAAGCTTATCAAGCTTATCGCCCCGCTTGACCTCAAGCAGGTCGGCGGCAACGACCGCATACGATGTGCGGATCTGAGCCGTCCTCGATATCACGGTTGCCGTATCGGTCAGCCCGATCGCAGTTGAAACACCGCCAAGTGCGCTGTCGAGCAACCCGCACGACGTCTGAGTGATCAAAACGCCCACAAACATGAAAAGGATAAATGCGATTCTAAACGGTCTCATCTTTGGCTCAACTTCCGCCAGCTATTATAGCCGAGTTTGTCCAGAATAGCCTTTTCCCCTCCGGAAATTCTGGGCCTCACCCTCAGGGTGCCCGCCTGGTTTGTTTCCAACCCCGCCAACTCTATGATGTGCTCCCAAGCGATGGGTTTTGCCGCTTGAATGTTGTCGGCGGCGAGGGCAGTAAGTTCCGGGCGGCTTTCAAAAAGTTTTAGGGCCGCACGTTCTCCGTCCGCCGATCCGGGGCCGGACGCGTACTCAAGAAAAAGCGTTTTGACCAATTTCTCAACTGATTCGCGGCCCTTCGAACGCTTCAAAAGCAGTACGTCGGCCAGAAATGCAACTACGACACCGCGAGCGTAAAGCTGCGACTCGGCGCCCGCCCACCTGGCCTGCGATGCCTCGATAAGCGAACGCCGAGGCCGAGAAGCTGCGTCAACTCCATGGGCCCTCGACAGCGTGTCAAGCATATCGTCGAACCTGATACGGTTCATTGCAACGGCGATCTTCAGCGACTCGTACAACGCAAATCCCTCGTAAAACCAATCATATCTACCGGTTAGATTCACTCCGTTTGGCAGCCAAAGATGGAATATCTCGTGCCTAAGCTGTTCATGCAGACGCTGGACAGATTGCCCTTTGAACGGCATATCCGACGATGCGATCACGACCGTCGATCCGCGAGTTTCTGCCTCCCAGAAGCCCTTTGGAATGGAGCGATTCGGCAGCGGCAAGATCACGACCAGCGGTGCCGCGGTCGGCTCGCGCGTGAATATGTTCTTGTAGGCGTTGTAGATATCACCCGACATCTCCGCCACTTCCTGGTCGCCAAAAAGCCATGTTCCGCTAAGTGCGATCGATAGCCCCGGCTTTGTGCCCGACGGTCCGATCTTCCGAAGCCGCTTGCCGATAACTAGCGCCGAACGTCCGATATCATCCAGTCGATAAACACCGTTCATTTTTACGACGTCCGCCCCGGCCAATTCCCATCCGCCTGCAACAATAATCGAAATATCGGCACCGTCAGCATCCCCGCCCGACACGATCGGCAAAAGGTCTCCTGGCAAAATAAGGCCTTCTTCCTCGCCGATCCAGGAGCAATGCGCGGCCGCACGCGGATCGGGAAACGGTTTCAAATCGAGCGTATAACGAAACCCGACAAAATCCCGTTCGGCCACATACTCAGCCGTATTGAATGCTTTGAACGCCACCGAATTGCCGTCCGCATCCGTAAGTCTGACGTCCGAAACCCTGCGCCCGAGGCTCGGTGCCCCAATTGCGGACGCTGCAAAGGAAAGATTCCTGCGTGGCATTCCCGCCGGCCACTTCCCGACAACGGTCGCCGACGCCGTCGCAGGGTCGATCGAAACGGCGACTTCAAGTGAGCCGGAATTTGACCCTCCGGCTCGGACCGAACCGAAAGCGACACATAAGATGAGCAGCAAAATTGGCTTCGAGGGTTTTGACATCAAAAACGAACGGGAACTAAACTGATTATTCTTCGTAAGCTTTGTTTAGTTTTCTCGGCATCGTATTAAGGATAGGTGCTTTCGTGAGCGTTATCAAAATCGTAATCTACGCTCTTTTCATTTTGATCGGGCTATTGTTCCTGGGCCGCTTTTTGGGGTGACCGTGCGCGGCTGCCGAACCATTGACCTTTAGCCGGAGATCGCGGCCCATTGCGGCCGCTTTTCATTTTTATGACTGATTTACGGAAGATCAAGCGGGCTTTGATCAGCGTTTCGGATAAGGCGGAATTGGACGGCTTCGCAAAAGGCCTGGTCGAACTCGGCGTCGAGATCATCTCAACGGGCGGCACGGCTCGGTCGCTCCGGGAGGCCGGCATTGCCGTCACGGATGTTTCGGAAGTTACCGGCTTTCCCGAGATGATGGACGGCCGCGTTAAAACGCTCCATCCGAAGATCCACGGTGCGTTCCTGGCGTTGCGCGATGATCCCGCGCATGTTGCCGCAATGGAACAACATTCGATCGAGCCGATCGATCTCGTTGTTGTTAACTTGTACCCATTCGAAAAAACGGTTGAAAAAGAAGGCGTCGCTCTGGCAGAGGCCGTCGAGAATATTGATATCGGCGGGCCAGCGATGATCCGCTCGGCATCGAAGAATTGGCAGGACGTTGCCGTCGTCACGGATCCAAGGCTTTACCCGCAGATCCTGGAGGAATTACAACGCTCTGGCGGTTCGTTGTGCCTGCAGACCCGGCAGCGGTTGGCTGTGCTCGCCTACACGCGTACCGCAAGCTATGATCTCGCGATCTCGTCCTTTCTGGCGAAGCAGCTTCCAGAAAACGACCTTGAATTGCTCGAGCCGCTGAATCCACTTGCCGGACTTGTCTTCATCGAATCGGAGGCTTTCTCGGACGACGCGGCCAAAACAGACCTTCTGCCTGAGCATTTGGAGCTTTCGCTGGCGAAGGTCTCCGATCTCAGATACGGCGAGAATCCGCATCAGCAAGCCGCCCTTTACCGGGCCGATGATCGCGGTGGTATCGCCGGGGCGGAACAGCTTCACGGCAAGGAGATGTCGTTCAACAACTATGTCGATGCCGAAGCTGCATGGAACCTGGTCAGTGATCTTGCCGATCGGGCCGTCGCGATCATCAAGCACACGAATCCGTCCGGCGTGGGCGTCGGCGAAACGAATGAAATTGCCTACCGCCGTGCGCTGGCTACGGATCCAGTGTCGGCCTTTGGCGGGATCGTTGCGTTCAATCGGCCTGTCGATGCTGAGGTCGCCGCGTCCGTAAATCAAGTGTTCACCGAGGTTGTCATTGCACCAGATCTCGATGAAGCGGCACTGGAGATCTTTCGAACAAAGAAGAACCTTCGCGTGCTGAGGATGGCCCAAACCGCAACTGGTTCTTCTCTCCAATTCAAGCAGATCTCGGGCGGTATGCTTGTTCAGACCAAAGACACCCACACTCTGACGCGAAGCGATCTTCGCATCGTCACCGAAAAACAGCCGTCCGATCGGGACATTCAAGCGATGATGCTCGCGTGGACCGTTTGCAAGCACGTCAAATCGAATGCGATCGTGATCGCGGGTGATGATCGAACGATCGGTGTGGGTTCAGGGCAGATGAATCGGGTCGATTCCATCCGGATCGCGGCGATGCGTGCCGAGAGGTTC
>WBZY01000904.1_pt1 | contig 18618 bp, 15 predicted proteins | sample 5204191 | NCBI WGS metagenome assembly WBZY01 (sample SAMN12344363, study PRJNA552823) | activated sludge metagenome | biome: Activated sludge suspended growth; feature: Anammox Sidestream; material: Wastewater; isolation source: activated sludge from anammox sidestream of wastewater treatment...
AGCGACGAACACCGGCACAAGCTGCTGCGCATCGCGCGCAAGCTCGGCCAGCCGTTCCTGTACACCGACAGGAAGACGCTCGACCGGATCGGCCAGTTCGCCGCGACCACCGGCGAGGACACGGCATTCACCGCGCTGCGCGCGCGCACCTTCCTCGTCGATACGCTCGACGACATCTCGCGCGCCGGCACCGTTCACCGCGCACGCCCCGACGACACCGCGTTCATCCAGTTCTCGTCGGGCTCGACCAACGAGCCGAAGGGGGTCGTGCTGACGCACGCGAACATCCTCGCCAACGGCCGCGGCGCGGGCGAATTCTGCGGCTTCAACACCGACGATGTGCCGCTCTCGTGGATGCCGCTGACTCACGACATGGGCCTCATCGGCTTTCACATCTTCATGTTCATGCATCGCATGAACGTGCACCTGATGCCGACGGAACTGTTCATCCGCCGGCCACTGCTGTGGCTGCAGCACGCCTCGCGCAAACGGGCGACGATCCTCTCGTCACCCAATTTCGGCTACCGCCACTACCTGAAGGTGCTCGGCGAGCGCAGCTTCGAAGACCTCGACCTGTCGTCGGTGCGGCTCATTTTCAACGGCGCCGAGCCGATCTCGGTCGACCTGTGCGAAGAGTTCCTCGCGCGCATGGAACCGGCAGGCCTCGCGCGCACCGCCATGTTCCCGGTATACGGCCTCGCCGAAGCGTCACTCGCCGTGAGCTTTCCGCCGGTCGGGCGCCCGTACCGGTCGATCTGCTTCGATCGCCACCGGATGGGCGTCGGCAACGCGCCACCGCGCATCGCCCAGACGCACCGCGATGCCATGGAACTCATGGCCGTCGGCGCCGCGATCCCGTACTGCGAGCTGCAACTGGTCGACGACGCAGGCCAGCCTGTCCCGGGCGGCCATGTCGGACACATCCTGATTCGCGGCGAGAACGTGACGCGCGGCTATTACGAGGACCCCCAGACCAATGCGGCGATGATCACGGCCGACGGCTGGGTGCGCACGGGCGACCTCGGCCTCATCGACGACGGCGATCTCTACATCACGGGCCGCGCCAAGGAGATCATCTTCGTCAACGGGCAGAACTACTACCCGCACGACCTCGAGAGCATCGCGCTGCGCGCGCCGGGACTCGAACTCGGCAAGGTGGTCGCGGCAGGCGTGCGGCCGCGCGGCGCGCAGGCCGACCAGCTGGTCGTGTTCGTGCTGCATCGCTCCGACATGGCCGACTTCCTGCCGACCGCCACCGAGGTCGCGCGACTCGTCAACGAACACACCGGTCTCGAGGTCGCCGAAGTCGTCCCCGTCAAGCGCATCCCGAAGACCACGAGCGGCAAGATCCAGCGCCACCTGCTCGAAGATGCGTACATCGACGGCGAGTTCGCCGCCGATCTCGCCGAGCTCGCCCGCCTGCGCGGCGCGCAGCGGGTGCCGGCGGCTGCCTCGGGCAGCGAGATCGAGGCCAAGATCAAGCTGGTCTGCGATACCGAGCTCGGCCGCGCCATCGGCCTCGACGACAACCTGTTCGAGATCGGCGCGAGCTCACTCAAGCTGATCGCGATCCACGAGGCGATCGATCGCGACTACCCGGGCGTCATCGACCTGACCGAGCTGTTCGACTACCCGACGATCCGCGAGCTCGCGGCGTTCCTCGCCGGCAAGCTCGCTCAGCCGGCGCCGTAGAGCGGCTTCTTCAGCTTCCAGCGCTTGTGCGACCACAGCCAGTCGGGGGGCGCCGCGTGGATCTGCGCCTCGGAAAAGCGCGCGTAGCGCTCGGTGAACTCGCCGGTTGCGAGCCGCTCGCCGCCCTCGGCGAGCGGCGTGAAAGTCACTTCGTAGTGGCCGCGCGACAGGCGTCGCATGCCGACGAACAGCGACGCGTAACCGGTCGTGCGCGCGATCTCCTCGGCGCCCATGTAGAACGCGGTGTCGCGATTCAGGAAACGGGTCCAGTGGCGCTTCTCGCTGCTGCGCGGCTCCTGGTCGGCAATCACCGCAATCACGCGCACGATGCGCCGCCGCTTGATGATGTCGGGCAGCAGTTCCTTGGCCGGCACGAGGTGCGCGCCGAAGCGCGTACGCAGCGTGAGCATTTCGTCGTTCGCCCAGCGGTTCTTGAGCGGCTTGTACGCAGCGTCGACCGGGTAGCCGACCTGGCTCGCCATCGCGTGCATCAGCCATTCCCAGTTGCACTGGTGGGCCGCGACCACGAGAACGGGGCGGCCGCGCGCGAGGCGCTCCGTGAGGACCGGCAGGTTCGTGAAACGCACGTAACGTGCGATCTGCTCGCGCGTCAGTGCACCGGTGCGCACGATTTCGGCGAATACCTGTGCGAAGCCGAGGTGATGGCGCTTGCAGATTGCCGCCCGTGCGCGCGCGTCGAGCTCGGGAAACGCGATTGCGAGGCTCGCATCGATGTGGCGACGCCGGTAGCGAAAGACGTGGAAGCCGAGCGTGCCGAGGCACCACACGAGGCCATAGAGCAGCGGCGCCGGAATGCGCGACAGCAGTGCAACCCACCAGACCGGACGCCTCGGCGACTGCGGCGGGGCGGCTACGCCGGGCTCGGGATCTGGCAACGCGGTGTGCTCATGCGGCTTGTGCTCGTGCTTCGCTGCGGGCGCGCAGGTAGAGCCACAGGGCCCATACCGCGATCACGCCATTGGCGACGCCGACCAGCGTGAACGGCGCCGACGGGCCGACCCGGTCGTACAGCCAGCCTCCCAGCGATGATATCGCGAGAATGCCGAGCCCACCGAAAAACGCCTGCAGGCCGAACACGGAGCCGCGCGAGCGCGGCTCGGTTTCCTGACCGAGCAGGATCGTCGCCGCGAGCACCGTGCTCACCTGCCCGATGCCGAGCAGCATCAGCGCGGGAACGGCGCCCGGGCGCACGATGTCGTCCTGCATGCCCACCCAGCAGTAGCCCGCCAGCGCGAGCGCGAATGCGAGCGCGAAATGCGCGGTGCGGCTCATGCGATCGCCGAGCCAGCCGAATACCGGTGCCCACAGCATCGCGGTGCCCTGCGTGACACCGATCGTCATGCCCACCTTGCCCGCCGCCTGCGACGCGCTCAGCCCCTCCGCGACGGCGGACTGCGCGGCCCAGAGCGCCAGGAACAGCGTGATCAGGCTGAGGTCGGCGCGGGACGTGAACCCGCCGCCGTAGGCGAGCAGGATGCGCGGATTGCGCGCCGCCCGCAGGCCCTCGGCCACGAGCAGGTGCAGCGGCTTGCGCTCGCTCGCCTTCGACGGCAACCCCGGCTTCAGGCCGAGCATCACGATCGCCGCGAGCACGGTGACCCCGGCCACGGTGAAATACGCGTAGCGCCCGGCATCGAGCTCGCTCGCGCCGGCGGACGCGAACCAGCGCGGCAGCTGGGTGAGCCCGACGAGGAACGTGACCGAACCGACGGCGTTCAGGAAGAACGCGACACCCGTCAACTTGCCGCGCGAGGTCTCGGCGGGGTAGTCGGCGAGCACGGTCGCGAGCATGGCGCCGAGCGCCGCCACTGCGCAGCCGAACACGAGCCGGTAGGCCACGAGTTCCGGCATCGAATGCGCGAGCGGATAGAGGACGTAGCCGCCGGCGATCAGCAGGAATCCGGTCACGTAGACGGGGCGTCGACCGATGCGGTCCGACAGTGCACCCCACAGGCCGATCACGACGAGGATGCTGATTTCCTGCCACGACTGCAGGATGCCGGTGGCGACGCCCTGCTCGCCCGTCGGCAACGCGAGGTTCACTTTCAGCACGAACGGCGTCATCGCGGGCAGATACGCAAACAGCCCGATGCTGACGAACGCCGCGAACAGATAACAGAGCGCGTGGCGGCGCGAGACGCCGGGCGCAAGCTCGATGAATCCCAGCCTTTGCGGCGCTTCGTTCGTCACGCGGCCCCCCGTGTTCAGGCGCGCAGCATTCTCATGCCATTGACAGTCACGATCAATGTCGCACCGACATCTGCCGCCACCGCCAACCACAAGGTGGCCCAACCGGGGATCGTGATCGCGAGGAAGGCGAGCTTCAGGCCAAGGGACAGCGCGATGTTCTCCTTGACGAGGCGCCGGGACTTGCGCGCCACCGCGAGCGCACGCGGCAAGCGGTGCAGGTCGTCCTGCATCAGGACGACATCGGCGCTCTCCATCGCCTGCGCGGTACCGCCGGCGCCCATCGCGATGCCGACATCCGCGCCCGCGAGCGCCGGCGCATCGTTGATGCCGTCGCCGACCATCGCGACGACACCGTGCGTCGAGCGCAGGCGACTGATCTCGCGCATCTTGTCGGCGGGCAGCAGCCCTGCGTGCACCTCATCGATCCCGTCGATCGCGCGGGCAACCCGGGCCGCGACACCCGCGTTGTCGCCGGTCAGCATCGCCGTCCTGACGTCGGGGAACGATGCGCGCAGGGCGCGCAGCGCGGCCGCCGTATCCGCGCGTGGCTCGTCCTCGACCGCGATCAGGCCGACAATCCGCTCGCCTCGCGAGACGTACATGGTCGTGCGGTCATCGCCCTGCGGCGAGCCGGCAAGGCGCGGCGGCAGTGACGGGGCATGGTCTCCCGAGGCGAACAGGCCCTCGCTGCCGACCGCCACGCGTTCGCCGGCGACGTTGCCGACGATGCCGCGCCCGGCCACCGCGCGAACCGCACTGGCAGCGGGGAAGCGGCGCGCGACACCGCGCTCGCCCGCCGCCGCGCGAATCGCATGTGACACGGGATGCTCGGACGCGGACTCGACCGATGCGGCGAGACCCAGCACGTCGTCACAGCTGCCGCAATCGGCGCGCGATGCGTCGTCGTGCGAGCAGTCGAGCCCCGCGATGCGCGTCACCGCGGGGCGGCCGCTCGTCAATGTGCCGGTCTTGTCGAACGCGATCACGCGCACATCGGCCAGCGCGTCCAGCCGCTCGCCGCCCTTCACCAGCACCCCGAGCTGCGCCAGGCGCGTCAGGCTGCTGACGACCGTCACCGGGATGCTGATCACGAGCGCACACGGGCACGCGACGATGAGCAGCGCGAGACCGCGATACAGCCAGCCGTGCGTGCCGTCCGCAGTGTCGAGCAGCGGCTGGCCGAATGCGAGCACGGGCACGAGCACGATCGCGACGGCGAGCAGCACGACCGCGGGCGTGTACCAGCGCGCAAAACGGTCGATGAACCGCTCCGCCGGCGACCTCGCCGCCTGCGCGGCCTCGACGAGCCTCGCGATGCGCGCGATCGTCGAGTCGGCCGCGAGGCGCGTCACCTCGATCTCGATGGCTCCCTCGCCGTTGACGGTGCCGGCGAGCACCACATCGCCGGCGCGCTTCGCGACGGGCACGCTCTCGCCGGTGACCGCCGCCTCGTCGAGCGTCGATTCGCCGGCGAGGATCTCGCCGTCCACCGGTACGCGCTCGCCGGGACGCACCAGCACGCGTGCGCCGAGCGGCACCGCGTCGGCGGGCATCGTCTCCTGATGGTAGTGATCCGCGTCGCCGTGCGGGTGCCCGTGGTCGTGGTCGTGGCCGTGGTCGTGGTCGTGACCGTGATCATCGTCGTCGTGATGCGCGCCACCGTGATCGGCGCCTGCGTTCGCCCGATGCAGCCGCATCACGGTGGCCGTCCGGGGTTGCAGCGCGAGGAGACTGCGCAACGAACGACGCGCGCGGTCGGCGCTGTACGCCTCGAGCGCCTCGCCGAGCGTGTACAGCAGGATCACGGTCACCGCCTCGCCGCCGGCATCGATGGCGAGTGCACCGAGTGTCGCGATGGCCATCAGCAGATCGATCGTGATGCGCCGGCTGTACAGCAACGCGCGCAGTCCCTTGGCGAACACCGGCAATCCGGCCACGACGACGACGGCGAAAAACACGAATGACAGGCCCCGGGGCGGCAGAACCGCCGGCGCGGCCAACGCCAGCGCGACCGCCGCGAGCACGGCGATCGCCGCAGCGCTCGCGACGCGCAGGCGCGGCTGGCTCCACAGAAATGCGAAAAACCCCGCAAGGCCGCGCCGCTCGACGAGCGGCGCAAGCGGCTGCGCAGACGGCGGATCGCCCTGCAGCCGAAACCCGAGTTGCGACAATCGCTGTTCGATGAGGTGCCGCGCAACGTCCCCGTCCACCTGCATCGATTCGGTCGTGAAATCGACGCTGACGGCGTGCACGCCCGGCAGCTTGCGTATTCCGTCCTCGATCGTGAGGGCGCAGCTGCCGCAGTCCATGCCGGCGATACGGTAGCGGTGACGGGGCGGTTCCATGGTGCGATCGTGCACCTTGAAGCCGGGTTCAAGGTCAAGGGGTCGCTTCGAGCGTCAGGAAGAGCTGCGCATAGAGGAATGCGTGGTCGCCACGGACCCGCAGCTGCAGGCCGTCGGGCGCCGGCGCCAGCGTCACGTCGACGTGCACGCCGCAACCCGCATCCGCCGCGACGAGCTGTTCGAGCGCCGCCTGCACGGCCGCGCTGCGGTCGCGCACGAGGATCGTGTAGCCGTCCGCGTCCTTCCAGACGTGCACGTGCCGCCCGCGCAGCGCCTTGAAAATGCGCTCCTGGTCGGCCGATGCGAGCGCGCAGCCGATGCGCCGGGTCAGCCGATGCACCGCCCCGGGCGCCGCCCGCTCCGGCTCGTGGCCGCAGACGTGGTCGATCAGCCGCCGGTAGACGCGCGCGGTGCTGCCGCCCGCCGCGCGTCCGACCTGCGCGGTCAGGTCGTCGAGGAACAGCTCGAGTTCGTGGCGCAGCACGAGGAGCTCGGTGAGCCGCCGCTCGATCTCGATGAAACGCTGTTCGGCGATGCCGACCACGGTGTGGCCACGACCGCGCTTGTCTTCGCCGCCCGCGCGCAGCAGCTTGATGTCGCCGAGCGAGAAGCCGAGCCGCTGCGCGCGATGGATGAATGTGAGCGCGCGCAGCGCCGCGCGCGGGTACAGACGGTAGCCCGCCGCGCTGCGCGCCGCGGGCGGCAGCAGGCCCTCGCGCTCGTAGTAGCGCAGCATCGACGTGCTGACCCCGGCGCGCCTCGCGAGCTGGCCGATCGTGAGCGATGCGCCGTCGGGGGCGTCGGCTTTGTGGCGTCGTTTGGTTACCATCGCGGGACCTTGACCTTGAACTCTACTTCAAGGTCTATCGTGCAGCCAGCGTGCGGGGGGAGTGGCGGTGCTCGGAATCGACAAGAGGCTGATTGTCCAGGCGACGAGCCGCTGGCTCAGGACCGGCATCGTGGTCGGCCTGCTCGGCCTCGTCGCGAGCCTCGTGCTCTACTGGTTCATCGGCCGCGCCGTCGATGCGATGCTCGCCGGCGAACCGCTGCTCGCCGAGGCGCTGCCGTGGATCGCGCTGCTGCTCACCGCGAAGTTCGCGCTCGGCTGGCTCTACCGCACCGCGCAGCACAAGGCCTCGTCGCTCACCAAGCTGACGATCCGCGACCTCATCTACGCGCACGCGCTGCGTCTCGGTCCCGCCGTGCTCGACAGGAAGCGCACCGGTGAACTCGTCAATGTGGCGGTCGACGGCATGGACTGGATCGAGATGTTCTACGGCATCTACTTCGTCCAGTTCGTCGTCGGCATGGCGACCCCGCTCGCGCTGTGCATATTCATCGCCGCGTACGACTGGGTGGTCGGTGTGGCGCTTCTCGTCAGCGTGCCGCTCACGCCCCTCTTCCTCGGCTTGATGGGCCGCAACTTCAGGAAGGCGAGCGAGCGGTTCGCGGAGGTCAACGCCGCACAGGGCGCGCGCTTCCTCGATTCGATCCAGGGCATGACGACGCTCAGGATGTTCAATCTCGGCAAGGCACGCGGCGCCGAGATGCACGCGGCAAGCGAGGAGCAGCGTCGCGAGACGATGCGCCTGCTGCTCGTGAACCAGCTCATGATCCTCTTCGTCGATTTCGGCTTCGCGCTCGGCACGACCCTCGTGCTGACCATCACCGCGCTGCTGCGGCAGGGCGGCGGCCACCTCACCGCCGGCGCGGTCGTGACGCTCATCCTCGCGAGCGCCGAGTTCGCGAAGCCGCTGACGCTCGTCGGGCAATTCTTCTTCGCGGGCGCGATCGGCCGCGCGTATGCGAAAAAGATCGTCGCCTTCCTCGGCGAGCGCCCCGGTGTCGAGGACGCACCCGGCGTCGCCGCGCCGCCTCCAGTGCCGCAACCGTCGCTGTCGCTCAGGAACCTCGTGTTCCGCTACGCGAACGCCACGAAGCCCGCGGTCGACGATTGCACGATCGAGCTCGCGCCCGGCGAGACGGTGGCGCTCGTCGGCGAGAGCGGCTCGGGCAAGACGACGCTCACGAACCTGCTGCTGCGCACGCTCGCGCCCGAGGCCGGCACCATCGCGCTCGGCGGGCGCGACGTCACTTCGGTGCCGGCGGACTGGGTGCGCGCCCACCTCGCCCTCGTGCCACAGGATCCGTACCTGTTCCACGGCACGATCGCCGCAAACCTGCGCGTCGCAAAGGCCGATGCGTCCGAAGAGGAACTCGTCGCCGCCTGTCGCGCCGCGAACATCCACGAGCAGATTGCCGCGCTGCCGGCCGGCTACGAGACGCTGGTCGGCGAGCGCGGCCTGTCGCTCTCCGGCGGCCAGGTGCAGCGCCTCGCGATTGCCCGCGCGCTGCTGAAGGGCAGCCCGATCGTGATCCTCGACGAGCCGACATCGCAGATCGACCTCGAGACCGAGGCGGTCATCCACGACGCGCTCGCGCATCTGACACGCGACAAGAGCGTGCTGCTGATCGCGCACCGGCTGAGCACGGTGGAGCACGCCGACCGCATCGTCGTGCTCGGGGACGGCCGGGTGCTCGAGTCGGGGTCCCACCAGGAACTGCTGGCGCGTGGCGGCGCCTATGCCGGCATGGTGGCGATCGCGCGGGGTGCCGCATGACGAACACGCAACTCCTCGCGCGCCTGCTCGGATTCATGCGGCCTCTGAACGGCGTCATGTGCGTGTCCGTCTGCGCGCGCACCGTGAAACTCACGACTCAGACGGCGCTGATCGCGCTCGCCGTCAGCGCCGTGGCACGCTACGTCGCGGCGCCCACCGGCGAGACGCTCACGGCCGTTGCGCTCGGCCTCGCCGCCTGCGCCTTCGTGCTCGGGCTGTCCAACTACATCGAGACCTACACGGGCCACTACGTCGCGTTCCGCCTGCTCGCGATGCTGCGCAACGAGTTCTACGACCGCCTCGAGCCGCTCGCGCCCGCGGGCACCGCGACGCTCAGGTCCGGCGACGCCGTCTCGCGTGTCGTCGCGGATTGCGAACGGGTCGAGCCGTTCTATGCGCACACGATTGCGCCCGTGATCACGGCAGTCGTCGTGCCGGCGATCCTGCTCACGGCGGTGGGCCACTGGTATTCGATGGCCTACGTGTGGACGCTGCTGCCCTTCTATCTCGTCATGGGCATCGCGCTGCCGGTGATCACCGCGCTGTCGGGCAGTCGCGGCAGCGCGGACTCGCGGCGGGCGCAGGGTGAAGTCAACGCGTTCCTGACCGACAGCCTGCAGGGCATCCGCGACACCGTCGCATTCGGCTACGGCGAGCGCCGGCGGCGCGAGGCCTGGGCGATCGGCGAACGCCTGAAGCGCAACCAGGATGCGCTCACGCGGGCCGACGCGTTCCAGCGCGGCGTCACCGAGGGTCTCGTCGCCACGGCGGCCATTGCGGTACTGTGGGTCAGCTGGCCGCTCCACCTCGCCGGCGAGATCGACCCGCTGCGCGACCTCCCGGTGCTCGTTGCGGTCGCGATCACGGGCTTCAACGCAACGCAGGCGCTCAACAATGTCGTCGGCGACTTCCAGGTCGCGATGGTGTCGGCGCGGCGGCTGTTCGAGCTGATGGACCAGCGGCCGGCCGTCGCGAATGTCGTCGCGCAGTCGGCGCCGTTCGCGGATGCCTCGCTGCAACTGAGCCAGGTCGAGTTCAGTTACGCGCCGGGCGCACCGCCGGTTCTGCAGAGCCTCAGTCTCGATGTCCCGGCCGGCCGCCACATCGCGCTCGTCGGTGCGAGCGGTAGCGGCAAGAGCACCATTGCGAACCTGCTGCTGCGCTTCTGGGACCCGGTCGCGGGCGACGTGCGCATCGGCGGTCACTCGGTGCGCGAATACACGCTCGAGGACCTGCGCGACCGCATCGCCGTCGTCTCGCAGCGCAACTACACGTTCAACACGACGATCGGCGACAACATCCGCATGGGCCGCCCCGGCGCGACGGCCGCGCAGGTCGACGAGGCCGCGCGCCGCGCGCAGCTGAAGGAATGGATCGACAGCCTGCCGCAGGGCTACGACACACCGGTGGGCGAGATGGGCAACAGGATTTCAGGCGGCCAGCGCCAGCGCATCGCCATTGCACGCGCGCTCCTGAAGGATGCGCCGATCCTCGTGCTCGACGAGGCGACCTCGAGCCTCGACGTCGAATCCGAACGCGAGGTGAATGCGGCGATCCGCGAGCTCGCGCGCGGCCGCACGACCCTCACGATCGCGCACCGCCTGTCGACGGTGCTCGGCGCCGACGAGATCCTCGTGCTCGACCAGGGTCGGATCGCAGAGCGCGGTACCCACGCGACATTGCTCGCGCAGGGTGGCGTCTATGCCCGCCTCTTCGCGCTGCAACAGGACGAAGTGGACGCGCGGTCCGATCGTGCGTCACCATCGCCGGCATGAAGACACTCCCGACATGGGTCGCCTGCGCCCTGATGGCGGGCCTCGCCTCCGTCGCCCCGGCCGACGACAACTGGAGCGCGACGGAAATCTCCACGGCCGCCGTGCGTGCGCTCGCGGCTCCCGGCGTGTCGTCCCCCGTGATCCTCGACGTGCGTACGCCGGAGGAATACGCGGCGGGCCACGTGCCTGGCGCGATCAACATTCCGCACGACCAGGTTCGGGCGCGGCTCGCGGAAATCGGCCCCGCGAAAGACCAGCCGATCGTCGTCTATTGCAGGAGCGGCAGGCGCGCCGCGCAGGCGCTCGCGACGCTGCACGACGCAGGATTCTCGCGGCTGCTGCACATGACGGGCGACATGCTCGCGTGGGACCAGGAAGCCGGCACGAAATAGCCGCGAGCAAATGGTGCCGCTTGTCTGATTCGAACAGACGACCCCATCATTACGAATGATGTGCTCTACCAGCTGAGCTAAAGCGGCACGGGGGGCGCGAATTCTAATGAATGGGCCCTGCCCAGGCAATCGCCCGGGGCTCGTGCCTGCTCGCATCGCGAGCCACGCATTCCGCAATCACTTCGCCGCGCCGGTATTGCGGGCTGCGGCGGCGCGAACACGCAGATGGCGATGGATTCGATGACCAGCGCGCGTCCCGAGCCACCCATCACCGCAAACAAGGCGTAGTACGAGGCGATGACGAGCAGCATGACCGGATAGAGCGCACGATCGCGGTCCATGCCGGTCGCGGCGGTCGAAAGCCCGACCCCAATCGCCAGTACCGCGCCCACCAGGATTGCCACTACGGCTCTCCGGATCCGTCGGCCCCGGCGTCAATCGCCGGTTATCGCCCGGCCGTGCTCATGCGCCCGTGCCGCGCGGCGCGCGGCGCAGGCGAATGACGAGATCGATGCCGGCCACTTCCATCCCTTCGGGCGGTGGCGGCAGGCGGCTGAACTCGACATCCGGCACGGCGACATCGGTGAGCGCGCCGCTGTCGACATCGTGGAAGTGATAGTGCGCCTCGACGTTCGAATCGAACCAGGCGCGCGTGCCATCGACCGACAGCGGCCGGATGAGCCCGCGGCTCGCGAAGAGGTTCAGCGTGTTGTAGACCGTCGCCTTCGACACGCGCGCCCCGTCGGCCTCGAGCCGCGCGAGCAACTGTTCGGCCGACATGTGCTGGGACGCAGCGAGGAGCACCGCCGCAATGCGCAGGCGCTGCGCAGTCGGCTGGATCCCGTGCGCCGCGAGGCGCTCCGCGAGCGGTGGCTGGGTCATCGCGCCATTATATGAATCTCGCGAAATACGCTGCAAATGCGGCGGGTGCCCGGGGCGGCCCGCGGGCATGCTCGCCTCATGAATCCCGCTCACGCGCATGCCCGAACGCGGGGGTCCACGCTGTGGGAACTCGCCACCGTGCTGGCCGTGGCAGCCGTCCTCGCGGCCCTCGCCGTGCCCGATTTTGCGCGCCTGCGAGCGTCGGCGGGGGTCGCCTCTGGGGCCGATCAACTGCTCGGCGCGCTGCATTTCGCGCGCAGCCGGGCGATCCTCGTCGGGGTTCCGACCGTCGTGTGCCTGTCTCCCGACGGCGTGCGGTGTGTCGGTCGGGGCGCCGCGCGAGCCAGCGCCTGGATCGTCTTCGAGAACACCCGTGCCGAATTCACACCCGTACGGGATCCGGCCGAACCGATCCTGCGCAGCTACCGCCTCGAGCGCCCGATCGAGGTGCGGGCGTCGCGCGGCGCGGTCACCTTCTGGCCGACGCCGCGCGCCGGCATGACCAGCACCTTCGAGTTCTGCAGCACCGCGGCGCGGGTTGCGCCACGTGCAGTCATCGTGAGCCAGACCGGCCGGCCCTGCGCATCGGGGCGCCGCGCGGCGGGACGGCCTGCCATTAAGTCAAATGACCTTGACCTGCGCACGCACGTTTGCCGCCCGTCGTCGCCACACTGCCGATCATCGGAATTCCGTGAGCCGCGTCGCTGCAACGAGCTATAGTCGCCCGCTATGGGGGGGAAATCCGTTCGCGCACAGGGGTTCACGCTGCTCGAGCTGATGATCGTCATCGCGCTCGCAGCGGTGATCCTCGCGATCGGTGCGCCGAGCTTCACCGAGTTTCGCCGCAACGGCCGCCTCACCGCCGACGCCAACGATTTCCTCACCGCCGTGCAGGTCGCGCGTACCGAAGCGGTCAAGCAGCAGCGCACCGTGTCGCTGTGCGCCAGTGCCGATCTGCAGGCCGCAACCCCCACGTGCTCGGGCGACGCCGATTTCACCGGCTGGGTCGTGTTCGCGGACCCCGACAGTGATTGCGCGATCGCCGACGCTGCCGACATCGCCCGCACGGGCGGTCGCGCCAGTGCCGATCGCGGCAATGTCGAGTCGGTCGCCGACAGCGCCTGCCTCGCATTCGGTGCGAACGGTTTCCTGCTCGACATTCCCGCCGCGCCCCCGCACCGCATCGTCTACTGCGACGAGCGCGGCTATGCGCTGCAGGGTGGCACGAATCAATCGGCGGCGCGCGGCATCGAGGTATCGCGTACCGGTCGCGGTGAAGTCGTCCGCGACCCGGCACGCCTTTCTGCCTGGGAGCTCGCATGCGGATGAAATGGCTGCAGCGCGGCGTCACGTTGGTCGAGGCACTGGTCGCGCTCGTCGTCCTGTCGATCGGCCTCCTCGGCATCGCGGGCCTTTTCGTCGAGAGCCTGCGCAGCAGCCGCACGGCGCTCTTGCGTACGCACGCGGTCAATCTCGCAGGCGACATCGCCGACCGGATCCGCGCCAACGGCAACGGTCGCGACGCCTACGACACGGCCACCTATGCCGGCGCGCCTGCGCCGCACGACTGCGCGCCGACCGCGGCGCAGGCCGGGGGCAACTGCAGCGTGGCCGAGCTCGCCGAAGACGATCTCGCGCGCTGGCAGGCTGCCGTGAGCGATGCGTTGCCGGCCCCGACCGATCCCGCGACGGCGGCCGTGGTGCAGTACGTGCGCGCACCCAATCCCGGACGACCCGATCGCTACCTGATCAAGATCGCATGGCAGGAGCCGGGGTTCCCGCAGCTCAGTGTGTCGTCCGAACTCGTCGTGATGCCGCGGCCGCCGATCTCATGAGAAACGCAATCCGCCAGCGGGGCCTCAGCCTCATCGAACTGCTGGTCGCACTCGCGATCGGTTCGGTGCTCATTGTCGGCGCGGTGTATGTCTTCTCGCGCGGCCGCAGCACGTATGCCGTGAACGAGAGCATCGCCCGGCTGCAGGAAAACGGCCGCTACGTGCTCTCCGTGCTCGAACCCGACGTCGAGCTCGCGGGCTACTACGGCTTCACCAATTCACCCGACACGATCCGTTTCGTGAGCGGCAGCTCGCCCGGCATCGTCTACGCGGTCGCACCGCAGATGCGCCAGCAGCCCGTGCCGGCAGCAGCGCCGGTCGCGGTCCCGAACCTGCCGGCGGGCGCGCACGATTGCGGGACCAATTTCGTCGTCGACGTCCTGACGCCGGTCCAGGGGTCGAACGATACGTTCGCGCTCGGACCCGGCGCGGGTGCCGGCTGCGCCCCGTACGGGGCAGGCGCGGTCGCGAGCGCCGACACGCTGACCATCCGCCGGGTCGATACCCGTACCGCCGCACCGAAATCGAGGAGACTGCAGGTGTATGCGTCCCGACTGCGCAGCCGCTCGACGCAACAGCTCTTCGTCGACGGAGCCGCGCCCGGCCCGATCGATGCCGACAATGAGGTCCACGATCTCGTCGTGCACGCGTACTACGTCGCGCAGGACGCCGTCGACCGCCCCGGCCTGCCGTCGCTGCGCGTCAAGTCGCTCGGGGACGACGCGCAGTTCAACGAAGCCGAGGTCATGCCGGGCGTCGAGGACTTCCAGGTGCAGTTCGGCATCGACACGGGCGACTACGACAATGACGGCGTGATCGACGCAGCGGCCGACGTGAACAACGACGGCATCCCCGAGTCGGACGGCCGCGCGACCCGCTACGTGAATCCCGATTTCGCCGGCCTCGATCGCGCGCAGGTCGTGTCGGTGCGCGTCTGGGTACGGGTGCGGGCCGACCGGCCCGAACCGGGTTTTCACGACGACCGCCGCTATCAATATGCCGATGTCGACTTCACGCCGAACGCCGACGAAGCGCGCTTTCGCCGCGTGCTGATGTCCCGGACCATTTCACTGCGCAACGCCCGCACCCTATGAAGACGCCACCTGCCCTCGCATCATTCCGGCCGCAGCGCGGCGCGGCGCTCGTGATCGGTCTCGTGCTGCTCCTGATCCTCACGCTGCTCGCGATCACCGGCATGAACACCTCGTCCACCGAACTCGTGATGGCCGGCAACGAGCAGTACCGGCGCGCGGCGGCGATGGCCGCCACGGCCGGCATCGAAGAGGCGATCGCCGACATCGGCTCGGTGCCGACCGTGCCCGGCGTCGCGCCGACGCAGGTGGCGGATGTGCCCGTGGGCGCGGCAGGCACCGACCATTACACGACCTCATCCCGCTACATCGGCGAGGAGACCGGCCTGCCCCAGTCGAGCGTCGACCGCTTCGTCGGCCTGCACTACGAAATCGACAGCACCGGCACCTCGGCCCGCAATGCGCGGGACCGGCAGGTGCAGGGCGTGTTCGTCGTCGCCGGCGCCGGGGGTGGTGGTGGCGGCACCCGCCAGATCGGCACCGGCCTCGGGCCGCTCGGAGAATGATCATGCTGTCGCGCCGAATTCCCCTGCTGGTCGCACTCGCGCTCGCGGCGCTGCCCCTCGCGGCCGCCGATCAGGTCTACCGTGTCGTCGAACAGGCGATCGAGGCGCAGGCCGGCACGGTCGTCCTGCCGTCGGGTGAGCGTGGCATCCTCGTCGTCACACGCTGCACCGGGTGCGCGCCCGAGTCGTTCGCGACGAACCCGCGGACGCGCTATGTCACGACGACAGGCCCGACGACACTCGCCGACCTGCGCGCAGGCATGCGCAATGCGCCGCGGGCCGACGTCACCGTCTTCTACGATGCGCAGTCGCGGGCCGTTACGCGCGTCGTCGCGAACCTCGTTGTCGCCCCGCCCGGCGGGCCGCAGCACGCGAATCGCCCGGGAGCGCCCCGATGACCGCCCGTCGCGCGCCATTCGCCGCCGCCTTCGCGGGCGCCGCGCTCTCGCTCCTCGCCGGCGCCGCGGCGTTCGCCGACGACACGGAGATCTTCGTCAACCAGGCCGCGCTGCGCAACGTGCGGCCGAACATCCTGTTCATCATCGACACCTCGGGCAGCATGGACAGCGTGGTGCAGGGCCAGCGCCTGCCATACGACCCGAACCAGGCCTACTCCGGCAGCTGCGCGGCGAACACCCTGTACTGGCGCGCAAGCGGCGCCGGCAATGTGGATCCACCCGCGTGCGATTCCTCGCAGCGCTACCCGGTGGCCGCGAGTCGCTGCGCGGCGGCACGCAACAGCCTCGCGGGAATCGCGGGCACGTGGACCGGCAGCCTGCTGCGCTTCGATGCCACCACCGCACGCTGGGTGTCGCTCGCGGGCACGGGTTCGGCGTTCGACCTGCTGGAATGCGGCGCGGACAGCGGCATCCACGGCGCCGACGACACATCACCGCTGCGCTACGCGCAGAACGGCGATGCGGCGGCGCCCTGGTCCGGCACGCCCGCACGCGAGATCGACTGGGGCGCGGCGCCCGTTTACACGCTGTACAGCGCCAACTGGCTCAACTGGTATTACTCGCCGCCCGTGTCGACCAACCTGACACGGCTGCAGACCGTACAGGCCGTGGCGACGTCACTCGTGGGCTCGCTCGCCGACGTGAATCTCGGGCTCATGCGCTACAGCAGTGATGCCGAAGGCGGCATGGTGATCCACGAGATCGCCGACATCACGACCGCGCGTGATGCCATCATCAACGACATCAACGGGCTCACCGCCAGCGGGTCCACCCCTCTCGCGGAAACCATGTACGAGGCCGGCCAGTATTTCGCGGGACGTGACGTGCATTTCGGCCTCAACTCGGTTGCCGGCACGAACCGGACTCCCTTGCCGAGCGTGCCCGCCTCACGCGACCCGCAGGACTCGTCGCGTTACCAGTCGCCGATCGCCTACCAGTGCCAGCGCAACTTCGCGATCCTGCTGACCGACGGCGAACCGACGCAGGACACGAGTGCGAACACGCTGATCCCCGCGCTGCCGAACTACGCCTCGCTGGTGGGTGGGGGCTGCAGCAGCGTCGGCGACGGCGCCTGCCTGCCCGACATGGCGGACTACCTGCACGCCGCCGACCTGTCGAACCTGCCCGGCCAGCAGAATGTCACCACCTACACCGTGGGCTTCGGCCCCGAGGTCGCCGGCTCCACGCTGCTCGCGCAGACCGCCGCGCGGGGTGGTGGCGAGGCCTACTCTGCGAGCGACGTCACGAACCTCACGACGTCGCTGCAGGCGATCGTCGGCAACATCCTGCAGACGAGTTCGACGTTCACGACGCCTTCGGTTTCGATCAACGCGTTCAATCGCACGCAAACCCTCAATGAACTCTACGTCTCGGTGTTCAGTCCCGAATCCACCGTGCACTGGCCGGGCAACCTGAAGAAGTATGCGTTCCGGGACGGTGAGATCGTCGATGCCGCCGGCAACGGGGCCATCGACGCTGCGACCGGGTTCTTCCGCCAGGGCACGCAGAGCTTCTGGTCGGCCACGGCCGACGGGCCCAATGTCGAGGCTGGCGGTGCGGTGAGCCGCCTGCCGGCCGAAGTCGACCGGCACATGTACACCTATCTGACGGGCGCCGGCAGCCGCAACCTCACGGTCACGGGCAACCGCTTCGAGCGCGCCAATGCGGCGCTCACGCCGGCGCTCCTCGGCCTTTCGGGTGCCGTCCCGACCCGGGAAGAGCTGATCGACTGGGCGCGCGGCATCGACGTGCAGGATGAAGATGCCGACGGCGATCGCACGGAGATGAACCGCTTCATGGGCGATCCGCTCCACGCACGGCCCGCGCTCGTCACCTATGGCGGCACGCCGTCCACGCCGGATGCGGACGACGGCGTCGTGTACGTGCCGACGAACGACGGCTTCCTGCACGCGGTCGATGCGCGCAACGGGCGGGAACTCTGGTCGTTCATCCCGCCCGAACTGCTCGCACGTCTGCCCGACCTCTACCTCAACTCCGGCGTCAGTGCCCGCACCTACGGCCTCGACGGCGACGTGCGCGTGCTCAAGTTCGACGTCAACCAGGACGGCATCGTCGATGCGTCTGCGGGCGATCGCGTGTGGATCTTCTTCGGCATGCGTCGCGGCGGCAGCACCTATTACGCACTCGACGTGACCGATCGCGACACGCCGCGCCTCAAGTGGAAGATCGGGCCGGCGGAGTTGCCCGGCATCGGCGAGACATGGTCCGCGCCGACCCTTGCTCGCGTGCGGGTCGGCGGCGCGAGTCAGAACGGCGAGCACCTCGTGCTCATCTTCGGCGGCGGATACGACGGCGCGCAGGAAAACGGCCCGTATGTCGCCGACACGATGGGCCACCGCATCTTCATGGTCGACGCCGCGACCGGCGCGCTCCTCTGGTATGCGGGCGGCCCCGGCGGCGCGGGCACGCCGGACCTGACACTGACACGCATGACGAATTCGATTCCCGGTCGCGTCACCGTGATCGACACCGACGGCGATGAATTCGCCGATCGCATGTACGCGGCCGACATGGGCGGGCGAATCTTCCGGTTCGACATCTACAACGGCAACGACCGCGCGAGCCTTGTCACCGGCGGCGTGTTCGCGAGCCTGGGCGCCGGCGACATGGCGACGCCGACCACCGTCGACAACCGCCGCTTCTATTACACGCCCGACGTCGCGCTGATCCAGCGCCGTGCCGCCGAGCCGTATTACAACCTCGCCATCGGCTCGGGCTACCGGGGCCATCCGCTCAGCACCGCGACACGCGATCGCTTCTATTCGCTGCGCGACAAGGCGCCCTTCGCG
>WBZY01000881.1_pt1 | contig 18562 bp, 12 predicted proteins | sample 5204191 | NCBI WGS metagenome assembly WBZY01 (sample SAMN12344363, study PRJNA552823) | activated sludge metagenome | biome: Activated sludge suspended growth; feature: Anammox Sidestream; material: Wastewater; isolation source: activated sludge from anammox sidestream of wastewater treatment...
GACTCATGACAACCATGAGCGGGATGAATGCAGCACCTGTTGTGCGTAGCCAGGACATACAGCCTCCATGTCGGGACTCGGGTCGCGCATGTGAACGACGCTGTCAGGCGCACGGGGTTAAGATGCCCGGGTGAAACCCCGATTCCGCCTCGTTATTGTTGCCGCGGTGCTCGCACTGCCCACGGCCTGTCGGACCAGGTCCGCGGAGCCGGCCGGAGTCGACCCCGCACGCCTCGGCTCGATCGTGCAGACGCTCGCCTCCGACGAATACGAAGGCCGCGCACCGGGCACGCGAGCGGAGACGAAAACCATCGACTACCTGATCGGCGCATTCCGCGCGCTCGGCCTCGAGCCGGGTGGCGAGGGCGGCAGCTGGACACAGGCGGTGGCGCTCCTTCGCACGCAGGTCGGGGCACCCCGCACGCTGGATGTTTCGATCGGCGGCCACTCACGTCCGCTCGCGCAGGGCGAGCAGGTTTTCATCACGACTGTTCGCAATGCGCCGCAGATCGATGTGCGTGCAGCTCCGCTCGTCTTTGTCGGTTATGGCGTCACGGCACCCGAGCGATCATGGGACGATTACAAGGGCGTCGATCTCGCCGGCAAGATTGCCGTGATGCTGATCAACGATCCGGACTTCCATGCCGCGCCCGGCGAGCCGGTCGCGGGCGAGTTCGGTGGCCGGCGCATGACGTACTACGGCCGCTGGACTTACAAGTTCGAGGAGGCCGCGCGTCGCGGCGCGATCGGCGCGCTGATCGTGCACGACACGGACGGCGTCGGTTATGGCTGGCCGACGATCATCGCGTCGGGAGGAGAGAGTTTCGATCTCGCGGGTCGCGACCCCGCAGGTCAGCTTGCACTACGGGGCTGGCTCGCACACGAGTACGCCGCCACGCTCTTTCGCGATGCGGGGCTCGATCTCGCCGCATTGCGTGTGCAGGCGCGGCGTGCGGATTTCCGGCCGGTGGCATTGAATGTCACGTTGACGGCCGACATGCCGGTGTCGGTCGCGACGACCGAGAGCCACAATGTCCTTGCGAAGCTCACCGGCACTGCGCGAGCGGATGAGACGATCATGTTCGGCGCCCACTGGGATGCCTACGGCATCGGTGCGCCGGACGCAGCCGGCCGCACGGTGCGGGCGGGCGCCAACGACGACGCGCTCGGCGTGGCCGGCATTCTCGAACTCGCACGCCTGTTTTCCGCCGGCCCGCGGCCGCAGCGGACACTCGTCTTTGCGCTCTGGACGGCCGAAGAGCGGGGTCTCCTCGGGTCCACGGCTTACGCCGAACATCCGGTGTATCCGCTCGCAACGACCGTCGCGAACCTGACGCTGGACATCCTGCAGACCGCGGGTCCCGCGCGCGACGTGATGCTCGTCGGCGAGGGCCAGAGCGACCTCGAGGACGATCTCGCGCGGGCGGCGGCGACACAGGGGCGCACCGTGACGCCCGAGGCTCTGCCGGAGCGCGGGCTCTTCTATCGGGCTGATCATTTCCCGCTCGCCAGGCAGGGCGTGCCGGTGCTGCTGCTCATGGCGATGAGCGGTGGCGCGGATCTCGTCGACGGCGGCCGGGACGCGGGCAATCGCTGGCTCGAAGCCTACATGCGCTGCTATCACCAGCCCTGCGATCGCTGGAGCGCGGACTGGGACCTGCGGGGCGCCGCGCAGGACATCGAACTCTTTCGCGCGATCGGCCGCGAGCTCGCGAATTCGCAGCGTTGGCCCGCGTGGCGCGCGGGTTCGGAGTTCGAGGCGACGCGCGAAGCCTCGCGCGCCGCACGCGGTCACTGAGTCAACCGTGACGGCGTCTCCGCGTTCAGGGTAGGCAGAGACCCGACTGGCGGGTCGACGAGGAGAGACTTATGTCGGGTCGTACCGGTTGGTCGTTGGCCGCACTCGCCCTGGGTGCGTTGGTGGCAGGGACTGCCGTGGCGGGCACGCCGCGGCTCGATCATCGTGAACATAATCAGCGCCAGCGCATCGAGCAGGGCGTTCGATCGGGCGAGCTGACGCGCCCCGAGACGCGGCGCCTCGTGAAGGGCCAGATGCACCTGCGTCGCATGGAGGCTCACGCGAAGGCAGATGGCACCGTCACGGCGCGCGAACGGGCCCGGCTCGAATGGAATGCGGACAAGCAGAGCGCCCGCATCCATCGCCAGAAGCACGACGCACAGGATCGCAACTGACACGGAAGGCCGGCGGAGCGTGCGCTCCGCCGGCCGGCCCGGTGTCCTCCTGGAAAGCTACTTGCGCTTGTCTGCCGTCGCGTCCCGCGCAGCGCGAAATTCCGAATCCGCCGCCCAGTCGGGCCAGGTCGTCGAGTTCGCGAGATCCGAGCCAACCTTGTAGAGGAGTTCGAGGTCGCTCACCATGCCCGTGAACGGCCACTTCGGATCGAACTCGTCCGACGGCTGGTGATAGCGGTGTTCCGTATAGTCCTCGGCCTGCGCCTTGCCGGCCGCCACACCGCCCTCGACCCAGTCCTCGCCGGAATCGAACGAGACGGCCGGCACGCCGCGCTTCGCGAACGGAAAGTGATCGGAACGGAAGAACAGCCCCGCCTCGGGTTTCGCGTCCGGGGAGTAGGTGCGGTGCCACGTCTTGGCGTCGGTGATCAGCAGGTCGAGCAGATCGAGCCTGGCGCTGCCCGATATCGAGAAGTCGCGCGTGGGACCCCACGGTGACAGGGCGTCGATGTTGAGCACGCCCACGGTCGTCGCGAGCGGATAGACCGGGTTCGAGGCGTAGTACTCGGAGCCGAGGAGTCCCTTCTCCTCGGCAGTGACGGCGAGGAGCACCACGGAGCGCTCCGGCTTTTTGCCGTGCGCAAATGCCCGGCCGAGCTCGATCAAAGACGCGACACCGGTCGCATTGTCGACTGCGCCGTTGTTGATGGTATCCCCGTGCGCGTCGGGTGCGCCGATGCCGAGATGATCCCAGTGCGCGGTGTAGATCACCGTGTCGCCCGGACGCCGGTCGCCTTCGACACGGCCGAGCACGTTGTGCGACGTGATCACCTGCGAGGAAACCGCGTAGTCGGCATTGAAGCCCTCACCCGCGAGCTCGACCGGCTTGAACTCGCGCGTCTGCGCGAGCTTCTTCAGCGCATCGAAGTCGAGACCGGCGCGGTGGAAGAGGTCGACGGCGACATCATGCTGGATCCAGCCCTCGATCAGCGTGTGCGTATCGGACGGGTTGGTGCGCACGATGTCGAACATCGTGTTGGTGTTCGAGTTCTTCACGGTGGCCCAGCCGTAGGATGCGGGCGCCGTTTCGTGCACCACGAGCATGCCGACGGCGCCGCGCCGCGCCGCTTCCTCGTACTTGTAAGTCCAGCGGCCGTAGTACGTCATCGCCTTGCCGCCGAAATCGCCCTGGCCCGCCTCGAAGTCCGGATCGTTGACCAGCACGACGCCGATCTTGCCCTTGAGGTCGACGCCCTTGTAGTCGTCCCACTGGCGCTCCGGTGCGTAGACGCCATAGCCGACGAACACCAGCGGCACGTTCGCGACCTTCACGGCAGTGGCGCCGTTCATCGCCGCGCGCACGGCGATCTGCTCGCCCTGTGTCATCGGCAATTTTTCCTTGCCGATCGACACGGACATGTCGATGGGGCCCGTGATCTCGAAGCGGCCGAGCGGCACGTCCTGGGTCCAGCCCCGAACGCCGTCCTTCAGTTCACCGCCCGGCGCGAGGCCGGCAGCCTTGAACTCCGCAATGATGTAGGCGATCGTCTTCGCTTCGGCCGGCGTGTCCGGCGCGCGGCCTTCGAAGGCATCCGATGACAAGGTCTTGACTTCATCGGCGAGGCGCTTCGCATCGAACTGCGGCGCCTTCTGTGTGCACGCCGAGAGCCACAGGGAAACGCCGAGGACGAGGACGGGAATGGTCTTCACGGGTGTTCACCGGTCAGCGGAGATGGCGGGGATACTAGCGGAGGAGCTCGATCGATGGTGGATATTTGTACATCCGTGCCGCTCGCGATCGCGTGGGTCGTGATCGGTGTCGGCGACATGAGGGAAGCGCTCGACCTGTGGGTCGGGCATTTCGGCATGGAGGTGCTCGTGCGCCGGGAGGGCAGGGACGCGGAACTCGCGCGTGCGTGGGGGCTGGCCGACGATGGCATCGTCGACCAGGCGCTGCTGCTCACGCCCGGCCAGCACGAGGGTGGAGTACATCTCGTCCGGTTTCGCGAGCCGGGTCCGGCCGTGCGTGCCGGTGCAGCGCCGACGGACCTGCTGCCGAAGAGCGTGGACGTCGCGGTGCGCGACATCGCGGCGCGCCGCGACGAGCTGGCGGCGAGCGGCTACAGGTTTCGCTCGGCCATCGGCGTGCTCGAGACGGGCGACGTCAAGGTCCATGAAGTCCACATGAAAGGGCACGATGACCTCAACATCGTGCTCGTCGAGCAGCCCGCGCATCCCGAGCCGGTCAGCCCGAGGGGCTACGGCGTCGCGCCATTGATCGTCACCGTGTCGCCGGACAACGAGGCGGAGGCGCAGTTCCTCAAGTGCCTGCTGGGCCTCGAGGAGATTGCGCACAATCGCTTCGGTGGCCCATCGGTCGAGAAGACGATCGGGCTGCCGCCGGGCGCCAGCCTCGATGTGCGGATACTCGGCGATGCCGCACGGCCGTTCGGTCGCATCGAACTCGTGCAGTACGAGGGTGTCGCCGGCGAGAACCGCTATCCGCGCGCCCGCGCGCCCGCACGCGGCCAGCTGTCGATCACGTATGCGGTCGAAGACCTGTCGCCATGGCTCGCCGGTAGCCCGGCCAACAGCGTCAAGTTGCTCGGTCGCGGCGCAGGCATCTACGGAGCAGGGCGCATGGCGACACTGACCACCCCGGCAGGCCTGCGCGTGGATCTCGTCGAGCGTGCGCCTACCCGAGTCCGAGCACACCCGGATTCATGAGCCCGCGCGGATCGAGCGCCCGCTTCAGCTGCGCCAGAAGTGCCGCGGGTGCGGGCGCGAGCGCATCCAGGAAGTGATAGGTGCGGCCGATCTGGTTGGACGCGGCACCGAGGTCGCGGAACAGCGCGACCGTATCGGCGCGCAGTGTCGCGACGAGTTCGCGCGCGGCAGGATTCGGCGCAGGCTCGGCGAGCGTTGCGAGCCACGCGGGATCGGGTGCTGCGCGATGCAGCGGCAGCCACGCGTCCGGCCAGTGGAAAACGCACTCGAAGCTGAATGCGAGGCTGCCGAGCGCCGAGCAGAGGCGCGTGACCGAGACGCCATGACTGCGCATCGCCGGCAGACGTGGCGCCAGCATGCGATCAAAGGCCTCGATCAGTGCGCGCGCATCCGAATGTGCGACTTTCGCATTGAGGGCGGCCCAGCGCCGTCCATCGTGATCGAGCACACCGTTCAGTCCGGCGAACAGGTCGGCGCGCGCGACACGCGGTATGGTCGGCGCGACTTCACGGCCGCCATGGCCGATTGCGAGGCGGCGCGCGAGGTTGAGGTCGGCGGAAGCGGCGGGTGCGCTGCGTCCCGCGGTCACGACGTGCACCGAATAGCCGCCGCCGGGGACGGGACGACTGCCACCGCGTGCGAGCGACCACAGCGCGCGGGTGGCGCGCAGCGGCCCGCGCGACGCGCGCACGACGCGCCATGCGGTGCGTGCCCTGTCGGCGCCGGATACGCTGGCCGCAGCGGCAATCGATGCGCCGTCGAGGATATAGAGATCCTCCGCCGCCCCGGTGCGGGCGATCGCCGACAAGGCTGCGGCGGCGTCGACGAGCCGGGGAAAATGGAATGACCCGAAATCGACGTGCGGCGGCGCATGGATCAGCCGCAGGGTCGCTTCCGTCTTCACGCCAAACGCCCCACCGTCGTGGAGCAGGAGCCCGGTGAGATCAGGCCCGAACGTCCGCAGTACCGGTTTCGTCGGCCGTGCGAGCGCGCCGAGCCCCGTACGCAACAGTGTTCCGTCCGCGAGCGCCACTTCGAGTCCGAGCGTGCATTCCGCGGCCGATCCGTAGCGGGCGGAGCCGAAGAAGAGTGCGCCGTGACTCAGGCCCCCGCCGAGAGTGGCACCGGCCCCGGAAAAGGTCCCGAAAAACGGCAGGCGCAGTCCCCGGGGATGCAGCGCTTCGTGGAGCTGTTTCCACGTGACGCCCGCTTGTGCAGTCACGTACAGGTCGTCGCCGTCGATCGCCAGGATCCGGTTCAGGCCGCCGAGATCAATGGTGATCGCCTGCCCGGTCGGCGACGCGTAGCCGCCCGTGTAACTGAGCCCGCCGCCGCGGGGGATGACTGCACATCCGTGACCCGTTGCGGCTGCAACTGCGGCGGCGACGCCGCGACTGTCGACGGGACGCACGACCGCGAGCGGCCGGGCGCCGGATGAATACAGATCGCTCGCCGCGAGCGCGAGGGCCGGCTCGTCGGTGCGAACCGCGTGATCGCCGACGGCGAGGCGCAGGGCGTCAAGCAGCATGGTGCCGGGTCTTCGGCTATTCGGTTGTTTTCAACGACAAAAATAACCGAATTACCGAAAACCCGGCACCAGGTCTCGTCAGAGGCCGTAGCGCACGGCGAGCGACCACATCCGCGGGGGATACAGGTAGCCGGCGCCAAAGCCGAGCGAGCGGCCGAAGTCGAAGCCGCCGTTGAACACCTCCGAGTCGGTCAGGTTCGTGCCCGCGAGCGTGACGAGGAGCTTGCCGGACGCGTTCTCCCAGCGCAGTTGTGCGTTGAGGAATTCATAGTCATGGACGCGGATGCCCGGGCTCGCGCACAGGTTGTTGTAGTGGTCGTCCTTGGCGGAGTAATCGGCACCGAGCGAAACGACGCCACGCTGGCCCATGTCGTACGAGTAGTTGGCGCCGAGCCGATAGCTCCACTCGGGCGCCTGCTTCAGCGGCAGCTTGAGGTACTGGTCGACAGTCGTGATGCCCTGGGCGGCGCAGGTCGACAGTGCAGCTGTCCACTTCGTGTACTCGCTGTCGAGGAGTCCGAGCGAACCGTTCAGCTCGAGTCCCTTGACCGGCACGGCAGTCACTTCGAGTTCGAGGCCGTCGATCGTCGCATTGCCTGCATTGATGCGCCCGAAGCCGCCGTCCGGCGTCGTGACGCCGAACTGCAGGCCGTCATATTTGTTGCGGAACACGGCGAGATTCGTGCGCAGGCGCCGGTCGAGCCAGTCGGCCTTGAGGCCGCCTTCGTAGCTCCAGTTGGTTTCAGGATCGCCGACGATGCGCAGCAGGTTGCGCAGCGCGGCGGTGTCGCGGCCCGACGTCGTGCCGCCCTTGAAGCCCTTCGCCGCCGACAGATACACCATGGCGCTGTCGGTGAGCTGGAAGTCGACGACGACGCGCGGCGTCGTATCGTCCCAGGTCCTGTCGAAGGCGCTCTCGTTGGCGAAGCTGTAGTAGCCGAGTGCGAGCTGGGCCGGAGTGCAGGGCGCCGCAGCAGCCTGCACCGGCGCCGCGCCCGTCGGGTTGATGCACACGACCTGCTCCGTGCCGTTCGGCAGGATCACGTGGTTGGAGAAGTCCTTGCTCTCGCGCGTATAGCGCAGCCCCGCGGTCAGCGACAGGCGATCCGTGGCCTTGTAGGTGCCACTGAAGAAGGCCGCCCACGAGTCCGTCGTCATTTCCTCGCGCGCGATGTTGGTCAGGTCGAAGCGCCCCGCGAGCGAAATGGGTACGCCGACGAAGGCCGGCAGGCCCACCACCGAGCGGGTGTCCTGCTTGTTGTTCTCGCGGAAGAAGTAGAGGCCCGCGACGTAATTGAAGCGATTGTCCGCCGCGGTGCCGACTGCCTGCAACTCCTGGCTCACCTGGTACTGCTTCTGGTCCTGGAACAGGTGAAACCGGCCGGTGATCGACGGCGGCGGCAGCAGCACGTCGCCGTCCGCGTCGAGGTACAGCAGGTTGTCGAGTGTGCGGTACGCGGTGATCGACTTGATCGTCAGGTCATCGGTCGCCTTGAACTCGAGCGTGGCGGAGGCACCCCACTGGTCGAGATCGTTCTTCGGATCGACGATGTCGGAGTCCGTCACCCAGAAGCTGCCAGTGCGCGGTACCGGATCGTGCAGCGGATCGCGCAGCGCATCGAGTGTGAGCGGCACCGCGTAGCCGGGTGTCGAGCGTTCACGAATGTAGTCGGCGGTCAGCAGCGCGTGAAAGCGGTCGGTCGGCTCGGCGAGCAGCGAGAGCCGGGCGCCCTTGACGTCCTGGTCGTTGACGAATCTCCCGTCGACGGCGTTGCGCGTGTAACCATCGCGCGTACGTACGAGGACCGCGCCCTGCAGCGCCGCCTTGTCGCCGAGCGGCACGTTGCCGGTGGCGCGTGCGTCGAAGCGGTCATAGCTGCCGATCGTCAATTCCGCCTGGCCCTGGTACTCGCCGAGGGTCGGCTTCTTCGAGACGAGCTTCACTGCGCCGGCCGACGTGTTGCGGCCGTAAAGGGTGCCCTGCGGGCCGCGCAGCACCTCGAGGCGCTCGATGTCGAACAGGTCGAACATCGCGCCGGTCTGGCGCGCGATGTACACGTCGTCGATATAGATGCCGACCGGCGTATCGGCCGTGAAGAACGATTCGTCCTCACCGACACCGCGCAGGAAGATCTTCGAGGCGCTGCTCGTGCCGGTGTTCTGGTTCATCACGATGTTCGGCACGATCTGGTCGAGCTGCTGGATGCTGCGGATCTGCTGGCGCTCGAGCATGTCGGCGGAGAGCGCAGTGATCGCGAGCGGTACCGACTGTTCGGCCTCTTCGCGGCGCTGGGCCGTGACAGTCACCTCCTGCAATCCCTCGACGACCTTGCTGCCCTCGGCCTGCGACTGCGCCTTCGCCGGCGCGCCGAATACGGCGACGACGAGCGCGGTCGAAGCGATCACGGCGAATATTGGGGCCCTGTGTGCGGATGTCATTGTCCCGTCTCCTGCAGGCTGGTTGTTGTGCGCACCCATCATCGGGACCGGCACCGCCGACGCGATTTCGCGACCCCGGGTCCGTGTACCATTGTCCGGACAATGGAGTAAATAGGAACAGACCGAATTCGGCAACAAATATACAACCTGGACACGGGTCCGGATCACCCGATGCGTTCGAGCAACAACCCGGACCACGCCGCGGCGACCATCAGCACGAGACCGGGGACGATGCGCAGCGCGAACGCGCGGCCGCCCGACCACGCGGAGATGCCGGCCTTGGTGAGCGCATTCGTCGTGAACGCGGCGAGCACGGCGACACCCGCGATCGAGACGTCGACGTCGCCGTTGCGGTGCAGCGCGCCGGCCGAAACGGCGCCGGCGTGTGCATCCGCGAAGCCGGCGAGCGCCGAGCCGACGACCGCGCCCTGCGGGCCGAGCCAGTGCACGAGCAGCGCGGAGCCCGCCATCACGGTGCCCATCAGGAGCGCGAATCCGACGGCGGCCGCGAGGCTGAAGGCACGGCCTGGTGCGGCTGCATCGTCGCTGCCCTGCGCATGCCACATGAAGAAACCGCCGTACAGCACCGCGCTGCCGCCGGCGAGTGCGAGCGGCAGCGCCATCGTCTCGAGCAGCGGCACGCTGGTGACGGCGAGCAGGGCAGCGAGCTGCAGGACCGTCGCGATGGACGACAGGGCCGCGCCGGCCACTGCCGCACGCGACGCGGCAGGCGAGACCCGCGCGCGGGCGCCCATCGCGCTGTGCGTGGCCGAACTCGAGACGAAGCCGCCGAGGAAGCCGGCGAGCGGCAGGCCGCGACGCGTGCCGAGCGCGCGCAATGCGACGTAGCCGACCGCATTGATCGCCATGAACAGCACGGCGAGCAGGAAGACCAGTCGCAGGTTCAGCAGGCCCCAGGGATCGACCGGGCGGTCCGGCAGCAAGGGCAGCACGATCAATGCCGCCGCGGCGAGCGTCAGTCCATCCGCCACTTCCCGCGCGGTCAGCCGGTGGCGCACGAAATCGTGCAGGCGAGACCGCGCGAGCAGCAGGATCGTGACCAGTACCGCGAGGCCCGCGGCGAGGGCCGTCGCGCTCATCGCAAGGGCACCGAGCATGTATGTGACGACGAGCGCGACCTCGGTCGTCAGGCCCGGGTCGCCGGCATCAAACCTGCGGTAGGCGATCGCGGCGAAGCCCGCAACGATCAGCGCGAACACCAGCAGCGCGGGCGTCGATTCGAGCAGCGCGGCGAGCGCACCGAGCAGCGACACCAGCGTGAAGGTCCGCACGCCGGCCATGGACTCGCGAGCACCGTGGGCGCGCTCGCGCTCGACGCCGATCAACAGGCCGATGCCGAGCGCCGCCGCGAGACCGCCGAGATGGAGGGGAGCCATGGCGGCGGCATCTTACAGGTGCGACGTGGCAGTGTGATGATGCTCACAGTCTGTCTTGCGCGACGCGTACGCGCTGCCGCTAGACTAACGGTTCCATGGACACTCGCGGGCCACGTGCGGACGAACGCCGCCGGAACGGCGCCGACCGCAGGCAGCGCGCACTGCACGGGCTGTTTGCGGGCAGCCGGCAGTCGCGACGCCGTGGTCCACGCCGTCGCGACGATCGCGCGCTGGCGGCCGTCGATCGACACCATCCGCAGTGGCTCGCCGTCGCCCTCGTCATTGTGCTGCTGTCGTGCGCCGACGCGTTCCTCACGCTCACGTTGATGCAGCACGGCGCGAGCGAGATCAATCCGGTGATGGCACCGCTCGTGACGGGCTCGGGGCATTCGTTCGCGTTCTGGAAGCTGCTGTTCACATCGGCGGGCGTCGTCGTGCTCACGATCCTCGTGCGCATCCGCGCCTTCGGCGTCTTTCCGGCCGGCACGATCCTCTACACGGCCGCCGCGGGCTATGTCGTGCTCGTCGGCTACGAGCTGTGGTTGCTCGACCGGATAGGGTCGATCGGCTAAACTGATCAGCTCTTTTGGCTGCCATTTTCGTCGAGTGAGCAATTCCCTGACGGACCAGTTCGCCACTACCCCGCTGTACGGCGGCAACGCCGCGTACGTCGAGGCCCTGTACGATCAGTACCTGCGCGATCCCGCGAATGTCGAGCCCCACTGGCGCGACTGGTTCGCGCGGCTCGGCCCGGCCCGGCCGGGCGAGCAGCCGCATGCGCCCATCGTCGCGGAGATCGCGCAGCGTGCGCGCGAGCCGGCGGCATTGCACGCAGCCGCGTCTGCCGGGGGCGCGAGCCTCGAGAGCGCGAAACAGGGCGCCGTGACGCGCCTCGTGCAGATCTGGGCAAACCGCGGCCATCTCGTCGCGAACCTCGATCCGCTCGGGCTCACGCAGCGTCCACTGCCGCGGGTGCTCGAGCTCGACTACTTCGGACTGTCCGACGCGGATCTCGACACGGAGTTCTTCACCGGCAGCCGTTCGGGGTCGATTGCGGCGCGATTGCCGCTGCGCGAGATAATTGCGCAGCTGCGGCACATCTACGGTGGTCCGATCGGCGCGGAGTTCGCGCACGTGTCGGACACCGAGCAGCGCCTCTGGCTGCAGGACGAGTTCCAGTCCGGGCGCATGCTCGGGCGCTTCAGTGCCGATGAGCGCCGGAACATCCTCTGGCAGCTCACCGCAGCCGAGGGCCTCGAACGCTACCTGCACACGAAGTACGTCGGGCAGAAACGCTTCTCGCTCGAAGGCGGCGATGCACTGATTCCGCTGCTCGACGACCTGATCCAGCGCGGCGGCGGCGCGGGCATCGAGGAATGCATCATTGGCATGGCCCATCGCGGCCGGCTGAATGTGCTCGTCAATGTGCTCGGCAAGTCGCCCTCGGTGCTGTTCGCGGAATTCGAGGGCAATTACGACGTGGCGAAGCTGCAGGGCTCGGGCGACGTGAAGTACCACAAGGGCTTCTCGTCCGACCTGCGCACGCCCGGCGGCAACGTGCACGTCGCGCTTGCGTTCAACCCCTCGCATCTCGAGATCGTCAATCCCGTCGTCGAGGGCTCGGTGCGCGCGCGACAGGAGCGTCGCGGCGACGGTGCCGGCAACCACGTGCTCGCGATCCTGATCCACGGCGACGCGGCATTTGCCGGGCAGGGCGTCGTGATGGAGACGCTGCAGCTGTCCCAGGTGCGCGGCTATGCGACCGGCGGCACGGTGCACATCGTCGTCAACAACCAGGTCGGCTTCACGACGTCCAACCCCGACGATGCGCGCTCGACGATGTACTGCAGCGACATCGCGAAGATGCTCGAGGCGCCGATCTTCCACGTCAATGCCGACGACCCCGAAGCCGTCGTGTTCGTGACGCGCCTCGCGCTCGCGTACCGCATGCGCTTTCACCAGGACGTCGTGATCGACCTCGTGTGCTATCGCCGACACGGTCACAACGAGGCGGACGAGCCGGCGGCGACCCAGCCGGTCATGTACCAGGCGATCCGGCAACACCCGACTGCGAGGCGCATCTACGCCGACCGCCTGGTCGCCGACGGCGTGCTGACCGAGCAGGAGGTCGCGGATGTCGTCGAGCAGTACCGCACCGGGCTCGACGAGGGGCGCCCGCAGGTGCGCGCGTCGCTCGGCCTGATCGGCAACAAGTACACGGTCGACTGGAGCCGCTATGCGCAGATCGACTGGCACGAGCGCATCGCGAGCGGCATCGGCGCCGAGCGCGTGCGAGCGCTCGGTGCGCGCATCACGGCCGTGCCGCAGGATTTCAGTCTGCAGCCGCGCGTCGCGCAGCTCATGGCGAATCGCGTGAAGATGATGGCGGGCGAGCATCCGCGCGACTGGGGCTGTGCCGAGACGCTCGCCTATGCATCGCTGATCGAAGAGGGTTTTCCGGTGCGCATCAGCGGCCAGGATTCCGGCCGCGGCACGTTCTTCCATCGTCATGCCGTGCTGCACGAGCAGCGCACCGGCGCGACCTGGGTGCCGCTGCAGCACATCGCCGCGAACCAGCCACGCTTCGAGGTGATCGATTCCGTGCTGTCCGAGGAAGCCGTGATGGGCTTCGAGTACGGCTATTCGACCACCGAGCCGCACGCGCTCGTGATCTGGGAAGCGCAGTTCGGCGACTTCATGAACGGCGCGCAGGTGGTGATCGACCAGTTCATCAGTTCCGGCGAAGCGAAGTGGGGTCGCATGTGCGGTCTTGCGCTCTTCCTGCCGCACGGCTACGAGGGCCAGGGGCCCGAGCATTCGTCGGCGCGTCTCGAGCGCTTCCTGCAGCTCTGCGCCGAGAACAACATGCAGGTGTGCGTGCCGTCGACCCCCGCGCAGATGTTCCACATGATCCGCCGGCAGATGCTGCGCAGCTTCAGGAAGCCGCTCATCGTGATGACGCCGAAGAGCCTGCTGCGGCACGACCTGTCGGTGTCGTCGCTCGACGATCTCGCGCGCGGCAGCTTCGCGAACCTGATCGGGGAAATCGACGATCTGCCGGCGGCCGCCGTGCGCCGCATCGTGTTCTGCAGCGGCAAAGTATATTTCGACCTGCTGAAGGCGAGGCGCAAGGCGGCGATCCGCGACGTCGCGCTGGTGCGCATCGAGCAGCTCTATCCGTTCCCGATCGAGGAATACGAGGCGGCGGTGCGCCGCTATCCGGCGGTGCGCGATGTCGTCTGGTGCCAGGAGGAACCGCAGAACCAGGGTGCGTGGTACCAGATCCGGCATCGCTTGCAGGAGCGGCTGCCCGCGGGCCTCCCGCTGCTGTATGCAGGCCGCGCACCTGCCGCGGCGCCGGCCACCGGGCTCCTGAAACTGCACGAAATCGAGCAGGCGGCGCTGATCGAGGCGGCGCTGCGTTCGCAGGCGAGGGAGGATGCGGCGCGCGAAACCACGCGCCTCACCGCGACAGGCATGAGGAAGACATCATGACGATCGAGATCAAGGTACCGCAGCTGCCGGAATCCGTCGCCGACGCGACACTCGTCGCGTGGCACAGGAAGGCGGGCGATGCCGTGAGTCGCGACGAGAACCTCGCCGACCTCGAGACCGACAAGGTCGTGCTCGAGGTGCCGGCGCCGACCAACGGCGTGCTGAAGGAGATCCGCATCCAGGGCGGCACGACCGTGACCAGCGGCCAGGTGCTCGCGATCATCGAAGAAGGCGCGGCGGCTGCACCGGCGCCACGCCGCGAGCCGCAGGCGGCGGGCGGTGCGCAGCCGAACGCGGCGGCTGCGCCGCCGGGCGCCGAGGCGGCGAAGCTGAGTCCATCCGTGCGGCGGCTCGTCGAGGAAAACAGGCTCGATCCCGGGCAGATCCCGGCATCCGGCAAGGACGGCCGCCTGACGAAGTCCGACGTCGTCGGGTTCCTCGACCGCAAGAGCACCGCACCGGCGGCGCCTGCGGCACCGGCGACGCCTGCGGCCAGGCCGGCGGCGCGGGAAGGGCGCGCCGACCAGCGCGTCGCGATGACACGCCTGCGCCAGCGTATCGCCGAGCGCCTCGTCGCCGCACAGTCGACGCAGGCTCTCCTCACCACCTTCAACGAGGTCGACCTCTCGGCGGTGATCGCGCTGCGCGCGCGGTACAAGGACCGCTTCGAGAAGGAATTCGGCGTCAAGCTCGGTTTCATGGGCCTCTTCGCCAAGGCCTCGATCGAGGCACTGAAGAAATTCCCGGTCGTCAACGCGTCCGTCGAAGGCACCGACATCGTGTACCACGAGTACTACGACATCGGCGTCGCCGTCTCGACCGACCGCGGCCTCATGGTGCCGATCGTGCGCGACGCGGACCGCAAGAGCCTCGCGACCGTGGAGAAGGAAATCGGCGCCTACGCGGTCAAGGCACGCGAAGGCAACATCGCGATCGAGGACCTCACGGGAGGCACGTTCACGATCACGAACGGCGGTGTGTTCGGCTCGCTGCTGTCCACGCCGATCGTCAATGCACCGCAAAGCGCAATCCTCGGCATGCACAAGACGCAGGACCGGCCGATCGTCGTGGACGGCGAGATCGTCGTGCGGCCGATGATGTACATCGCGCTCACCTACGATCACCGCATCATCGACGGCCGCGAAGCCGTGCAGTTCCTCGTCGCCGTGAAAGAGGCGCTCGAGGTTCCGGCGCGCATGCTGCTCGGCATCTGAGGGGATGAACCATGGCTGATTCGTACGATGTCGTCGTCATCGGCGGCGGCCCGGCAGGCTACCCCGCGGCGATCCGTGCCGCGCAGAACGGCCTCAAGGTCGCGTGCATCGATGCATGGAAGAACCGTGACGGCACGGCAGCGCTCGGCGGCACCTGCCTCAACGCGGGCTGCATTCCGTCGAAGGTGCTGCTCGAGTCGACCGAGCTGCTGCATCGTGCGCAGCACGAGTTTGCGGCGCACGGCATCAAGGCGAGCGGACTCGCGGTCGACCTCGCGGTGATGCAGAAGCGTCGTGCGACGATCGTGAAGAACATGACGCAAGGCATCGCAGGCCTGTTCAAGGCGGCGGGCGTCACCGCGCTCGCAGGGCACGGCAAGCTGCTCGCCGCAGGCCGCGTGGGCTTTACGGCGCACGACGGTGCGACGCGCGAGCTCGCCGCGAAACACGTGATCCTGGCGTCGGGATCGGTGCCGGTCGAACTCAAGTCACTGCCGTTCGACGGCAAGCACATCATCGATTCGTGGGGTGCGCTCGAGCTCGACACGGTGCCACAGCGGCTCGGCGTGATCGGGGCAGGCGTGATCGGTCTCGAGCTCGGCAGCGTGTGGCGCCGGCTCGGCTCGGAGGTCGTGGTCCTCGAAGCGCTGCCTGATTTCCTGCCGATGGCCGACGGCGCCGTCTCGAAGGAGGCCCTGCGCCACTTCGCGAAGCTCGGGCTCGATATCCGGCTCGGCACGAAGGTCACGGGCGCGAAGGTTGTGAAAGGCGCGGTCGACGTGACGTTCACCGACGCCAAGGGTGCTGCGCAGACCCTCAAGGTCGATACGCTGGTCGTCGCAGTGGGCCGCCGGCCGAATTCGCGCGACCTGCTGGCCGACGGCACGGGTGTCAGGCAGGACGAGCGCGGCTTCGTCGTCGTCGACGAGGCTTGCCGCACGGGCGTGCCGAACGTGTGGGCCGTGGGCGATCTCGTGCGCGGGCCGATGCTCGCGCACAAGGGCAAGGAAGAGGGCGTCATGGTGGCCGACCTGATCGCGGGACACTATGGCGAGGTCAATTACCGGACGATCCCGTCGGTCATCTACACGGCGCCGGAGATCGCCTGGGTCGGCGAAACGGAAGAGCAGGTCAAGGCGAGCGGCCGGGCCTACAAGGTCGGCACCTTCCCGTTCATGGCGAGCGGGCGTGCACGCGCGATGGAAGCCGGCGCGGGCTTTGCCAAGATCGTGTCGGCCATCGACGGCGACGAGATCCTCGGCGTGCACATCATCGGGCCCATGGCCGGCGAGCTGATCGCCGAAGCAGTGCTCGCGATGGAATACTCGGCGAGCACCGAGGACCTGCAGCGCACGATCCACGCCCACCCGACATTGTCCGAGGCGCTGCACGAAGCGGCGCTCGCGGCGGACCGCAAGGCGATCGACATCCCGAACCGCAAGGCCTGAGCGAGGCGAGCCGTGCCGGGGCTCATGCAGGACTGGCCACTGACGCTCGACCGCTTCCTCGAGCACGCGCAGCGCTGGCACGGCGCACGCGAGGTGGTGACCCGGTCGATCGAAGGGCCGATCGTGCGCAGTGACTACGCGACGATCCACCGCCGGGCCCGGCAGCTGTCGCAGGCCCTGCTCGAAGCCGGCATCGGTTACGAGGATCGCGTCGCGACGCTCGGGTTCAACACCGCGCGCCACCTCGAAGCGTGGTATGGAATCATGGGGATCGGCGCGGTGTGCCACACGCTGAATCCGCGCCTGCCCGCCGCGCAGCTCGAATACATCGTCAACCATGCCGCCGACCGGCTGCTGCTGGCCGATCCCTGTTTTGCGCCGCTCGTCGCGCAGTTGCGGCCTCGCTGCCCGTCGGTCGAGCGCGTCGTGTATCTCACCGATGCCGCTCACCTGCCGGCCGGCGCCGATGGGCCCGACTACGAGGACTGGATCGCAGGCCGCAGTGGCGAGTGCCGCTGGGGCGATCTTCCGGAGGAGACCGCCGCGGGCCTGTGCTACACGTCGGGCACGACCGGCGACCCGAAGGGCGTGCTCTATTCGCATCGCTCCAACTACCTGCACACCCTGACGGCCATGTTGCCGGATGCGCTGAATCTCTCGAGCAGCGATTCGGTGCTCGCCATCGTGCCGATGTTCCATGCCAACGCATGGGGGCTCGCCTTCGCCGTGCCCGCGGTCGGTGCGAAGTTCGTGTTGCCGGGAGCCAGGCTCGATGGCGCGTCGATCTTCGAGCTGATGGAGACTGAAGGGGTCACGCTGTCGGCGGGTGTACCGACGGTGTGGCAGGGACTCCTGCAGTACCTCGACAAGGAGAAGCTGCGGCCGACGACGCTGAAGCGCATCGTCAGTGGCGGTGCTGCCTGCCCCGAGGCGCTGCTGCGCGCCTACCAGGAAAAATTCGGCATCGAAGTGCGGCACGCATGGGGAATGACGGAGATGTCGCCGCTCGGTACCGTGAACGTGCCACGCGACCTGACGATGCCGCCGGTCGCGCAGGGACGCGTGCCGTTCGGCATCGACATGGCCCTCGCCGACGACGAGGGACGCAGCGTGCCGCACGACGGCAGGACATTCGGGCACCTCAAGGTACGCGGCTGCGCCGTGGCCCGCCGGTACTTTCGCCGCGAGCAGGAGTCGCTGCTCGATGCGGACGGATACTTCGACACCGGAGATGTCGCGACCATCGACCCGGGCGGGATGATGCAGATCACGGACCGCGCGAAGGACGTGATCAAGTCGGGCGGTGAATGGATCAGCTCGATCGAGATCGAGAATGCCGCGGTGGCCCATCCAAAGGCGGCGCTCGCGGCCGTGATCGGCGTGCCGCACGTGAAATGGGGCGAGCGGCCGCTCCTGATCGTGCAGCTGAAGCCGGGAGAGAGCGCGACGGCGCAGGATTTCCTCGATTTTCTCGCAGGCCGCATCGCGCGCTGGTGGATCCCGGACGCGGTGCAGTTCGTCGAGGCGATTCCGCTCGGCGCCACCGGCAAGATCGACAAGAAGCAGCTGCGTGCCGCACTCGGTGGCGGCTGAGGCTCAATCCTCGAGCTGGAAGGCGAGGCGGACTTTCGCCGGGTAATCGACCGGCACACCGTCTTCGCGGCGAGGGTCATAGCGCCAGCGCCGCACGGCGGAGATCGCCTCGTCGTCGAACACTCCCGGTGGCGTGCTCTCGGTGACGTGCACGTCCCGCACCTTGCCGTCGCTGCCGACGATGTATGCGAGCTCGACGGATCCCTCGATCCTGCGCCGCCGCGCATCTTCCGGATAGAAGGGTGACTCACCGCGCAGCAGCTTCATTTCCATCACCACCGGTGGGGGCCGATCGGACGGCATGGCGCGCGACGGGGGCACGGGTGCGGGCACCACGGGTTGCGTGCTGTCCTCGACCGTCTTGCCCGCAAAGCTGACGGAGGTCAGTTTCGAGGGGCGCAGGTCCGTCGGTGAGGCAGCCGGTCGCGATGGCTCGAGTGCACTGGCCGGCGGGTCTGTCGCCGGGGGCGGGGTGGCGTCTGCCGGCGAGTCCACGGGCAGGTCCGGCCCGGGGGGCGCCAGCGTGCC
>WBZY01000303.1_pt5 | contig 18533 bp, 16 predicted proteins | sample 5204191 | NCBI WGS metagenome assembly WBZY01 (sample SAMN12344363, study PRJNA552823) | activated sludge metagenome | biome: Activated sludge suspended growth; feature: Anammox Sidestream; material: Wastewater; isolation source: activated sludge from anammox sidestream of wastewater treatment...
GTTTCGGTTGTACGGCACTCATTCTGGACACACCAGGATCATCCGGCAGCTGGAGCCGGAAGTTTTTCGCCCAATCGGGAATCTGCGGCGTCTAACCATCTAGCGGACGGTCACTAAACCGGACGAAAAGGTATCAACTAAGAGGCCATCAGGATGAAATACGTTAGATCATTTATCAAGCAGACGTGCGCTGCATTTATTCTTGCGGCGCTTACCGCACCTGTCGTCGTGCTCAGGGCTTCGCCTTCCACTGATAAGAAACTGACACAAGAGCAAAAGATCGTGCATGTTTTGAACAGGTTGGGGTTTGGCGCGCGGCCGGGCGACGTCGAGAAAGTGAAGGCCGTTGGGATCCAGAAGTACATCGAACAGCAATTGGATCCTGCGTCGATCAACGATACCGTTGCGGAAAAAAAGGTCGATGGTCTCGAGGTATTCAAGATGTCCACCGCCGAGGTGTTCGCTAAATACCCGAATCCTGGTGCGCTCCTACGCCAGCTTGAGGGAAACGCTCCGCAACAGAATCCCGATGAGATGACCGATAAACAACGGCAGGAGCGGCAGCAAAAGCTTCGTGAGTACTATCAGAAGTATGATCTGCGCCCCGCTGGCCAACTCCAGCCGCAGATAACCGCCAACCGAGTGCTCAGAGCTGTTTATTCTGAACGGCAGCTGCAAGAGGTGATGGTAGATTTTTGGCAGAACCATTTCAATGTCTTTTCCGGGAAGGCGGCGGTCCGGTGGTATATCCCAAGCTATGAAAGGGATGTTCTTAGAAAATATGCTCTCGGCAATTTCCGCGACCTTTTGTTAGGTACGGCCGAGCATCCGGCAATGCTTTTCTATCTCGACAATTTTGAATCGGTCGCCGCCAATGCTCAGGCGCCGAATGCACAACCCGGCCGCTTGCAAAAACTGGTCCAGGAAGGGAACCTGACGCCGCGGATGCGCGAACAGATCAAGGAGCGTCAAGGCCTGACCGACGCCCAGCTCGACCAGCGGATCGCACGCATGAGAACGACACAGCAAAACCAGCAAAAAGCACCGCGGCGCGGCCTCAACGAGAATTATGCGCGTGAACTGATGGAGTTGCACACAATGGGTGTTGATTCAGGATACACGCAAAAGGACATCATTGAAGTTGCTCGGGCTTTTACCGGTTGGACGATCGCTGATCCTCGTGGCTATCGGACGGCAGCAGCAGCCGAGATCAAGGGGACCGAGGACCGGCGTGTTGCCCGACTTCAGCGTTTGCCCGGCGTTCCTGACGATATCGAAAGCGGACAATTCTATTTCAACGAACGGTGGCACGACAAGGGGCCAAAGGTAGTCCTCGGCCAAAAGGTAGATGAGGGCGGGATGAAGGATGGCCTGAAGGTTATCGATATTCTGGTAAAGAGCCCGGCGACCGCCAAATTCATCGCGAAAAAGCTTTGTGTCAAGTTCGTTAATGACAACCCGAGCCCGCAGCTTGTCGATCGCGTCGCAAAAGCTTTCAGCAAGTCGAATGGCGACATCAAGACGACGCTTCGAGCGATCTTCACCGACGATGAGTTCTTTGCCCCGCAGAATTATCGGGCAAAGATAAAGACGCCTTTCGAACTGGCCGTGTCCGCGATAAGGACGATCGGAGCCGACACGACCGCCAGCCCGGCGATACTGGCGATGCTCAACAAGTTGGGCGAGGTCCCATATGGTTACCAGGCACCTACGGGTTATCCGGACACTGCCGAGGATTGGGTCAATACCGGCGCGCTTCTCGAAAGGCTGAACTTCGCCGTTGCTCTTGCCGCGAATCAGATCCCCGGAACAAGGGTCGATCTTAAACGCTTCGAGGCGCCAGACAGAACTGGGATAATGACAAAGGCGATCGCCGAGGTCCTGGACAACGATATATCACCGGCGACTCGAGCAACCCTCATAAAACAAGCCGAACAACCGTTGCCCGAGGCGAAAGCCCCGGCAGTTGTGGATGAGGACATTGGCGAGGTACCTAATATGCGGCCCGCTAGCCAGCCTGGCGGCCGAAATCGACAGGCAAGGTTGCTTCGACCATCGGGGGATCCCGAGGTATTCAAAGTAGTCAGTTTGGTGCTCGGAACGCCTGAATTCCAGCGCCAGTAAACAAGGGGGCAATAATTGTTTGGCCCGCGGTTGGGGATCAGGTGTACCCGGCCGCGGTTTTTTTGAAATGACTTTGCTCGCGGAATATGGTTTGATTCTTGTTTTACGCCCCCTGACGATTTGAAGCGGCCCTTGCTTGCGGTGCCGGCTTCGCGTATCCAGCGAATCATGCCTATTCTGAGAGACCTGCTCCGGACGGTCCCATTCCCGGTCAAGCTTCGCATTGCCAAAAGGCTCGTCAAGCTCGGCCTGCCCCTTATCAAACGCTCAAGACCTCTCAAAAACCTGTTAACTCCGCCGAACCCGATCCTACTTCCGCCCGAAAAAGAGAGCTGCAGGATCGAGTTGTTGGTCGTACTTGACAGGCTGCCTTTGCCGGCAAAGGACGCGGCGCGCGTAAGGATGCTGGCGATCCTGAAGATACTTGCAAAACTCTCAAGGGTCACTTTGATACTGCTTTATCACAGATTTGAAAATTCGCGGTACGAGCAAACGGTTAGAGAGCTTGGGGTTGATATCGTCGGCATATTCGACTTTGAGCGGTTCTTGTCGGGCCGCCATTTTGACGCTGCCCTTGTCAGCTATCCGCATGTCGCCGAATTTATGGTGCCGGAAGTGCGCCTTCGGTTCCCGAACGCTAAGATCATTTTTGATACGGTCGATGTACACTTTGTCCGGCTTGGCCGCGAAGCTGAACTGAAGAAGAGCCGGCGGATCGCTCGGCATGCGGACGCACTCCGAGGTACTGAAGCCAGACTGGCGAAGGAAGCTGATCAAACCTGGTGTGTCACCGACGAGGACCGGAAATTTCTTCTCGATCAAGCACCAACGGCGAAGATCCACGTTGTACAGAATATTCACGAGCCGCAAGATGATGTCCCGTCTTTTGACGAACGAACTGGCCTTCTGTTCATCGGCAACTTCGAACATCGCCCGAACGTCGATGCGATAGATTGGCTGCTTGACGAAATACTGCCGCTTGTCGAGAAGGAGATACCCAGTATTCGGCTTCATATCGCGGGCGGCGGGCTGCCCCGATCGATCGCCGAACACACACCGACGGACACGGTCATTCATGGGTTTGTCGAAGATGTAGAACCGCTCTACAGGCTCTGCAGGATCGTCGTTGCCCCGCTTCGGTTCGGCGGCGGAATGAAAGGAAAGATCGGCGAGGCACTGTCATTTGGCGTCCCGGTTGTGACCACCGAGATCGGGGCTGAAGGTTTTGGCCTTACTGACGGCGAAAACGTAATGCTTGCCAAAGATGCCGCCGCCTTTGCTGCAAATATCACACGCGTTTATCATAACAAGGAAATGTGGAAGTCCCTTTCAGACAGCGGCCGTGCCTTTATCGCCACCGATCTTTCCCCCGAAGCGGCCGAAGTGCGAATTCGCGCCGCATTTCACGAGCTATTGCCCGGCCGAAACATTTCCAGACAGTGAGCCGATCCATTACAACCGAAAATACAGAGATCGAACACCAGGATGTGGACGGAAGACACGTTGCCGCACGGCCTGTTGCGATCATGCGTCCGCCCGGCACTCGGCTTTCGATCGACTGGGCCGAGATCTGGCGTTATCGCGAGCTGCTATATTTTCTGGCGATCCGTGATATCAAGGTCCGCTACAAGCAAACGGCGATCGGCGTTGCGTGGGCGGTACTGCAGCCGGTCGTTTCGACCGCAATTCTTTCTGTCCTGTTCAGCGCATTCGCCCGGTTCGACACTCGCGAAGTGCCGTATCCGCTGTTTGCTCTGTCCGGCCTGCTGACCTGGCTGTTCTGTCATTCCTCGATCACGATGTCGAGCAACAGCTTCATCGGAAATACGAACCTGGTTACAAAGGTCTATTTTCCGCGCCTGATAATGCCTGTCGCTTCGACGCTCGCATGCGTGCTCGATCTATTGATCGGCGCGGTCATTCTCGCGGGCTTGATCATTTACTATCAGGTGGTACCAACATTCCAGATCGCGGCTGCGCCTATATTCGTGCTCTTGGCCTTTGTGCTGGCCGCGTCGGTCGGGACGCTTTTTTCGGCCCTGAACGTGCGATACCGCGATGTGCAGTTTGCCCTGCCGTTCATTCTCCAGATCTGGATGCTCGCTTCGCCCGTGTTTTACCCGGCAACGATCCTGCCCGAGCGGTGGCGGCCCGTCTTTGCGATAAACCCGCTGACCGGCATTCTGGAAGGGTTCAGAAGTTCCCTATTCGGAACGGCCTTTGATTGGCCGATCATCGGCATCTCACTTGTTTCGTTGGTGGTTCTTATGGCCGTTTCGCTGATCGTATTTCGTAAAATGGAGGACGATTTTGCGGATATGATCTGACGCCCTGTGGCCGACGTCAGAGGATTTGATCTCAATGAACGTGATCACCGTCGACAACCTGTCAAAGCGATATTTCCTCGGCGACAAGCCGGCTAATTCGCTGCGCGACACGCTGGCCGGGCTGGTCAGGTTTCCCGCTTTCAAACGGCGGAAGAACGACCTTTGGGCATTGCGCGATGTGAGTTTCACAGTTCGCGACGGCGAAACTCTCGGCATAATCGGACGCAACGGCGCGGGAAAATCGACGCTTCTAAAGATATTGTCGCGTATCACAAAACCGACAAAAGGCACCGCCGAGATCCGAGGACGCGTTGGCAGCCTGCTCGAGGTCGGAACCGGCTTTCACACCGAACTCACCGGCCGCGAAAATGTGTATATGAACGGCGCCGTGCTCGGGATGCGGCGGCCCGAGATCAAACGCAAATTTGACGAGATCGTGGCGTTCTCCGAGGTCGAAAAGTTTCTTGATACACCGGTCAAGCATTATTCGAGCGGGATGTATATGCGGCTGGCATTTGCCGTCGCGGCTCATCTTGAGCCCGAGATATTGATCGTCGATGAAGTGCTGGCGGTTGGCGATGCGGAATTCCAGAAAAAGTGCCTCGGCAAAATGGATGAGGTAACGAGGGCCGGCCGAACGGTTATCTTCGTAAGCCACCAAATGGGCTCGATCGCTCAACTTTGCGAAAGGTCGCTGCTGCTGGATAAGGGATCCCTTGTAATGGAAGGGCCATCACAGGAAGTCATCGGGCGTTACATAGATCGTGGAAAAGTGAAACACGCGGCCTATACCGCTGATGAAACCGCGATGTCGCGCGAGATCTATGTGCGGACCGCAACGATCGCGGACGAGAAGGGCCGAGAATGCGACGCCTTTAGGCACGACGAAGCGATCTGGATAAAGGTCGAGTGCGCCGTTAATCACTTTCTGCGCGGGACCGAACTCAGAATGGTTGTACGAGACCGTCGCGGCGTGACCGTCTTTACCGCCGATGCAGAATTGGGTTCGCTGAGCGATAAGACCGAGACATTTGCCGCCGAATTCGGGATACCGGCCGAGTTTCTCAGGCCGAACAGCTATTCGGTGACACTCGCCCTTTTTGTTCCACATCAGCATATCTTTGAATTGCTCGAGGACATTGCGTTCTTTTCCGTTTTCGATGGCGGCACAAAGTACGCGCAAAGCGAAGGGCTTGATTACGGGGTAGTTTTTTCCCCTTGTACGGTTTCTGTCCGTCAGATCGATTGATCGAGTTTTTATGGTGAACAGAAAGCTGAAGGGCCTATTTATCAATAACGTCAAGGCCCAATGCAGCATTTACGAATCGGGCAAGATGGTTTACGACTGTCTTGCGCCTTCCGATAGATTCTCGCTGGACTACACCGAGATCACGCGCACATCGCTTGAACTGCCGGCGAATTATGATTTCTATTTTTTTAATCACCATTTTGAACGCTGGTATTGGCTCGACACAGCTTCGATCCGCAGTATCGTTCCAGGTGTAACCTTCACGCTCGTGCTCGAGGTTTCGCCTAACGATCCGTTCGTGTATTGTTCGCCCGACGATTTCGACGGCTACATCGTTGTCGACCCGACACTGAACATCGATAAAAAGCACGTCTATTCATTTCCACGGCCGCTTGAGGTTGTGGACAAAGTTGCGCAGGCGGAGAACGGCATTCCTGTTATCGGCAGTTTCGGTTTCGGAACGCCCGGCAAAGGCTTTGAGCACGTCGTCGATGCGGTGAACCGTGAATTTGACCGCGCGATCGTCAGGCTTAATATTCCCAGGGCTTCGTATTGGGATCAGGATGGCAGTATCGGTGCGGAAATGGCTCGAAAGTGCAAAGAGCGCGCCAAACCTGGGGTTGAGGTGATGGTCGCGCACGATTTTCTCGCAAAGGAAGAGTTGATCGAATGGTGCCGGGCAAACACGCTGAACTGCTTTCTCTATGACCGTAACCTTCCCGGACTTGCCGCGACCACTGACCAGGCGATAACAGCGGGGAGGCCGCTGATCACCTCGAAGAACGATACGTTCCGTCACATCCAAGAGTACATAAAGCCATTTCCGTATCAGACTCTTCGGGAAGCGATCGAACGCACACCGGCGCAGGTCGCGAAGATTCAAGATGACTGGTCGCCCCAAAAGTTTCGTGAACGATTCGAGGCGGTGTTGGACGATTTTGAGTTCCGCGAGGCCGCGCCCGATAACAGTGGTTCAGTTACCTTGCAGGTTCGGCCGGGTTCGTTTGTGAAAGACATTCGTTCCAAGCTTGCACTTCGGACAAGGCTTAAGAAGATGATCGACAAAGCCGGATTGAGCAAAAATAGGCCGCAGCGCAAGCCAAGGCCTTCGCGGTCGTATTCTCAATTCGGCGAAGACATATTGATCTACGAGCTGCTGAACGACATGGCCGTTCAGGGTGCTTCATATCTCGATGTCGGTGCGAACGATCCGGAATTTATCAGCAACACGTATATGTTCTACAAAGCCGGCTTCCACGGCGTCCTTGTCGAACCCGATCCGGTGCTTGCGGAAAAGCTCAGGACACGACGGCCAAAGGACAGATTGTTGAACGCTGGTATCGGCATCAGCAGCGATATGAAGGAAGCCGATTTCTATAGGTTTGCTGAGAAGAATAACGGCCTTGGAACGTTCTCGGCCGAAAATGCGAGATTCGCTGAAGAAAAGGGCCTGTTCGGCGAGAAGCGGCCCGTCGTTGCGGTGCAAAAAGTCCCGCTTCTTAACATCAATGATGTGATCGCAGAACACTTTACCGAATGTCCCGACTTTATCTCGATCGACGTTGAAGGTTGGGATCTGCAAGTACTCAAAACGTTCGATTTTGACCGGTACAGCCCGGCGGTGTTCTGTGTAGAAACTCTTGCCTATGACGACAATGGCGGGACGTACAGGATCCGCGAGATATACGACCTTATGGAGCAGAACGGCTATATGCTCCACCGTGAGACCGAGGCGAACGCCATTTTTGTTAATCGAAACCTTTACGAATTTCGCGAGTTTCAGAAGGCTGGCCCAGGGTTGAACGCTCGCAAGGCCGACGTCGCATCCGCATCGTAAACTATGGAGCTTATTCGTCGAACCAGTTGCCGGGTTTGCGGCTCAACGTCGTTGCGGCCGGCCATCGATCTTGGCGAACAGTACCTTCAAGGCTCTTTCGTGAAGGAAGGCAAAGAGCTGCCGCCGTTGGAAAAGATACCTTGCGAGCTTGTCCGATGTGACCCGCAAACGGATCCGCACGCGTGCGGCCTGCTTCAAATGAGGCACAGCGTACCGCCGGAAGTGCTCTATTCTGCCTATTGGTATCGTTCCGGCACGAATAACACGATGCGGTCGCATTTGAAGGGAATTGCCGACGAGCTTGGCAAGCTTTTGGCGAAATCCAACGCGACTGTTTTGGATATTGGCTGCAATGACGGCACGCTTCTGAAAAGCTATCCTGAGGCGTTCGACAAATATGGCGTCGATCCTTCCGACGTCGCTCGGGAAGCGGCCGCCGCAGGGCTTAAGGTTGTGCAGGACGTTTTTCCCTCGCAACGGCTCAGCGACGTGCTTGCCGGTCAGCGTTTCGACATTATCACGTCGATCGCGATGTTCTATGACCTCGAAGATCCGGTCGCGTTTTGCCGAAACATCAATAAATACCTGGCCGATGACGGCATCTGGTGCTTCGAGATGTCATATATGCCGCGGATGCTTGAGCTCAACTCATACGACACGATCTGCCACGAGCATCTCGAATACTACAGCCTCGGCGTTATCGAAAATATTCTTGGGCGGGCCGGCCTGCAATTATTCGATGTCGGGTTCAACGAGATAAACGGCGGCAGTATTCGATGTTTTGCGACGCACGCCGACTCTGATCGCTTCAGTTCGCCCGAAAGGCTACGCGTGATACAAGCCGTTCGCGACAGAGAACGCGAGCTTGCGCTGGACACCGACGGGCCGTATGCTGCGTTTCGGCAGCGGATCGAACATTGCAGGGACGAACTTCGGTCGCTGCTCCTTGACCTGCGCCGGCAAGGAAAGCGGATACATGTTTACGGCGCCTCAACCAAAGGGAACACGATCCTTCAATATTGCTCGATCGACGATTCGATCATCGAGTGTGCGGCCGAGCGAAATCCAGAAAAATTCGGCGCACGAACTCTCGGCACGAATATCCCGATCGTGAGCGAAGCGGAGTCACGTGCTTTGGAGCCGGACTATTATCTGGTCCTGCCGTGGCATTTCAGGACGGAGTTTCTCGAACGAGAAAAACGGATGCTCGACAAAGGTGTCGGCTTCATTTTTCCCTTGCCCGAGGTCGAGGTAGTGACGCGATGAAGGCTCTTATTTTTGGATCAGGCGGGCAAGACGGCTTCTACCTCAAACAACTTCTTCAGCGCGAGCGGGTCGAGGTGGTAGGCGTATCGAGAACGACGGACACGATCGGCGACGTTGCCGACCGGCCATTCGTTGAGCAGGTCATCCGATCAGTTCGCCCGGAGTATATCTTCCATTTAGCGGCGAACTCGACCACGCATCACGATGCCCTGTTCGCTAATCACGATGCGATCTCAACCGGCACTTTGAATATTCTCGAAGCCGCTTTCGAATACTGCCCGAAGAGCAGGGTATTCTTATCGGGGAGCGCGATGCAGTTCAAAAACATCGGTGAGCCGATAAATGAAGAGACGCCGTTCGCGGCGCTCAGCCCGTATGCCGTAAGCCGCATCCATTCTGTTTACGCCGGACGTTATTACAGGACCTTGTCGATGCGTGTTTACGCCGGATATCTCTTTAATCACGACAGCCCGCGGCGTTCGGCGAATCATGTGAACAAGTTGATCGCAGACGCGGCCCGCGAGGGAACCAGCATCGAGATCGGCGACGCCGGCGTTAAAAAGGAGTTCAATTTCGCGGGCGATATCGTCGAGGCCATTTGGCTGCTTGTGAATCAGGAGAAGGTCTTTGAGGCGGTGATCGGAAGCGGGCGGGCGCACTCGATCCAGGAATGGATCGATATCTGTTTTCGGCTGTCGGGCCGGGATTGGCACGACCATATTAGCGAAAAGCCGGATTTCAAGCCGGAATATCAGACGCTTGTCTCAGACCCTGCCCGGATCATGTCCCTCGGGTGGCGGCCGAAGGTTGATATTAATGGCCTGGCACGGATAATGATGGAGGAGTAGTTTTTTGTTATGGCAGAAACGCTTGGCACCTTGAGCGATAAGCTCACGATCGTGAAGCTGAAACAGTGGCATACCGAGGACAACGAGCGGCTGGACAGCCTCTCTCGTCAAGAAGGCCAGCTGCAGGAAGAGATCGACGAATTCATCGCAGCCGCTGTCGCTGGCCGGATACCGCTTGACAGGCTCACGTTTGCCGCCAACAAGGTCTACAAGAAGGAAGGGAACGAAACACGCGAAATTTCGGGCAGCCTCGGCGAAATATTCTCGACGCTTGCCGAGATAAACTGCCGGCTGTGGCATGTGCAGGAGACCGTATACGATTTTGAAAAGATCCCGGTCAGCGAAAAGGACAATGTGATCAAGGACCTTGCCGTCGTAAATCTGGAACGTAACAACTGCATCGATGAACTTGACCGCACATTCCAGTCCATCATCCGATCGATCCACGAACCTGCCTGAATGAAGAAGAAAGCGTTAATCACCGGCGTCACCGGCCAGGACGGAGCCTACCTTGCCGACCTTCTACTGGAAAAAGGCTACGAGGTACACGGCGTCAAACGGCGTTCGTCGCTCATCAACACCGCCCGCATCGACCATTTGATCGAGCCGGTCCCGCATCCCGATATGATCATCCATTTCGGTGATATGACCGATTCGAGCAATTTGATACACGTGATCCAGAAGGTGCAGCCGGATGAGATATACAACCTCGCGGCGCAAAGCCACGTGATGATCAGTTTCGAGACGCCTGAATACACTGCAAATGCCGACGCACTCGGTGTATTGCGGCTCCTCGAGGCGGTTCGGCTTCTTGGCCTGACCGAGAAAACCAAGGTGTATCAGGCCTCAACATCCGAACTGTACGGAAAGGCCCGCGAGTTTCCGCAAAAAGAGGATACGCCGTTCTATCCCCGTTCGCCTTATGGTGTTGCCAAGCTTTACGCGTACTGGATCACGGTCAATTACCGCGAAGCGTACGATATGTTCGCAGTGAATGGGATCCTTTTCAATCACGAAAGCCCGATCCGCGGCGAGACATTCGTTACGCGAAAAATAACTCGTGCCGCGGCGCAGATCGCCTTGGGCAAACTGGATACGACATATCTTGGTAATCTTGACGCCCAGCGCGATTGGGGGCACGCGAAGGACTATGTCAGGGCAATGTGGCTGATGATGCAGCAGGAAAAGCCGGCGGATTATGTTATCGCCACCGGAGTAACGACCTCGGTGCGCGAGTTTACAAGAATGGCTTTCGACGAGGTCGGTATCGAACTGGAATTCCAAGGTGAAGGTGTGGACGAGAAAGGTATCGTTGCTGCCTGTCGCGACTCACGATTCAATATTCCCGTCGGCAAAACGGTTGTCGCTGTCAACCCGGTCTATTTTCGCCCTACAGAAGTTGATATGCTTGTCGGTGATCCATCGAAGGCAAAGAAAGAACTGGGATGGGAACCGGAATACACGCTTCGGGGGATGGTCGCGGAAATGATGCAGGCAGACCTCGAGCTATTCGCCCGCCAATAACGTCCGTCACACGCTCCTGCCTAGAGCAAAGATCTTGACCAGTACAAGTCCTGCAATGAATCCGCCGATATGTGCCGCATATGCCACGCCGCCCGTACCGGAGGGCGTGAGGTAACCGACGATAAGTTGGTAGGCGATCCAAATGCCGATCGCAACAAAGGCCGGGACGGTCGTAAGGAAGTTGAAGATTATCGCCCTCACCTGCCGTTTCGGGAACAACAGGACGTACCCGCCCAAGACGCCCGAAATCGCACCGGACGCACCCAGCATCGGAACGATCGAATCAGGGCCCATAAATATCTGGGCCAGGGCGGCCGAGAATCCACAAAGAAGATAGAACGCCGCGTACCGAATGTGCCCAAGTAGATTCTCAAGGTTGTCACCGAATATCCACAGGAACAACATATTCCCGAAGATGTGCGCGATACCTCCATGCATGAACATCGAGCTCAAAAAATTGAAATAAACGGGCAGCGGGGTCGAATAGTGATGTATCTCACCGGTGTGCCCAAGGGAATCGCGAATGACCTGGATGCCTGAAAGGTCGACGCCGGACGTCACCTCTTTCGGAACGAGCGAGAACGCGTAGGTGAACGCCTCGTTACCGCCTAGGCCCTGAAGCAGCACAAATACCAAAATATTCAGGCCGATAATGGAATAATTCACGATCGGCCTGATCGTCTGTCCTGAATTATCATCGCCGATCGGAAACATTCGCCGCTCCTCAATCGCCTCGAAAACTGAAGGTCGTTCAACCGATACCCGCGTCTTCCGATGTCCTTAGCAACTCAAAACCTTCATTTCGGGCAACAAACGTCGCGGCTGTCAGATCGCCGACAACATTCAGCGTCGTACGGCACATATCCAAAATGCGATCGACACCGAGTATGATCGCGATCAGTGCCGGGTCAACGTTGATCATTGCGAGAATACCGATGATGAACGGTATCGAACCGGACGGAACACCTGCAGTGCCGATACCGCCAAGGATCGCCAGGTACACCACCATCAATTGCGTTGCGAGCGATAGGTCAACGCCGGCCAGTTGGGCTAGGAACAAAACGGTAACGCCTTCATAGAGCGCCGTGCCATTCTGGTTCGCGGTCGCGCCGACCGTCAGCACAAAACTGTTTATCTCTTTCGGCACCCCGAGGTTCTCTTCACCCACGCGAAGGGCCGTCGGCAGCGTCGCGTTCGATGACGATGTCGAAAACGCGGTAACGATCACCGTCCGAGCCCGTTTGAAGAAATCAAGCGGGTTTATCTTCGAAAGGAAATAAACCGACAGTGAATAAACGCCAAAGAAATGCAGCCCAAGCCCGATAAGCACCGTCGCCACGAACCACGCCAGCGACTGAAGCAGATCGAGCCCGAACTGGGCGACATTGTTAAAGATCAAACACGCGACCGCATAAGGCGCGAACTTCATGATGATATCGATGATCTTTGACGTGATCGCAAAGACAGCCTCCATAAGGCTGACCAATGGGGCGGCAACCGGCGCCGGGATCAAGGTGATCGCGATGCCGACCATCAGTGCGAAGAACATTATGTGCAGCATGTTCGGACTCGTGCCCGAGATCGAGTTGAACACATTGCTCGGCACGACGGTCTTGACCGCCTGCATCAGCGGTGAATCTGCCTTTGCCGATTCGGCCGCTTTCTTTTGCGCATCGGTTGCCGTGGCTCCGGCGCTCCCAAATTTTTCCTTAAGCTGGATCTGTACGTCCTCGCTGATGCGATTGCCAGGTTTGATCGAATTTGCCAATACGAGCCCGATAACGACCGAGATCGACGAAATGACCAGGCAATAGCCGAACGACTTCAGCCCAATTCGGCCAAGTTTGCGGATGTCTCCGATCCCGGCCACACCGACGACAAGCGATGAAAAGACCAGCGGGACAACTATCATCAGCAGAAGGCTCAGAAAAAGCGTCCCGACCGGCTGAGTAATGTTGCTCACCAGCCAAACGACATTCGCGTGCGAACCGCCCATTGTCCAGTTGACGCCGAGGCCGCCGAGAACACCCACAAGCAGCCCTATCAGGATCTTGGTATGCAACGCCATGCCCTTAGGCTTGTCGGGCGTCTTGTCGTCAAGATCGGTCGCGAGTTCGCGTTCGTAATCGTCCGGAGGAATTGTCTTGTTTTTTGCCATGGCAAATTCTGTTCGCGTGAATGTAAGAATGGCTTGTTTGAGAGAGTTTAACCGAAAGCCCCAAAAAATGCTCACTTGCGGCCGCAGAGTTTACGAAAATTGGTTATCGTGCGGAAGTTGGCGTGACGGTTTCGTAATTCTCCGCCTCTCAAAACAAGGTCCTTGAATTGGATCAGCAAATAGGATAATCTGATTATCAGATATTCGACGGAGTGTTTCATGCCTCAAACTCTGACCGTAACCGAAATGGCAAGAAGATTCGCAGAGTATATTAACCGCGTCGCCTATCGCGGCGAGCGATTCGTATTAACAAAGGGAAATCGGCCGGTCGCCGAGGTCAGGCCGTTACCCAAGGGTATCTCGTACGACGAGTTGTGCGATATTCTGACGTCGGGTCCACATCTCGATCCGAACGATGTTGAACAGTTCGCGAAAGACATTGATGATGCTCGTGAGGAACTGAACTCACTTCCGCTGCGTGACCCATGGGAAGATTGATCGACACCAGCATCTTCATTGAATCGGAAAAGGGAAGGATCGATCTCGATGTGAATATCGAACAACGCCGAGGTGACGACTTCTTTATGTCTGTCATAACCGCGAGCGAACTTCTTCATGGAATTCATCGTGCTTCGCCGAGATATCGCGAATCCCGTAGCAACGCCATCGAGACGTGGATCGCAAGGTTTCCATTGATTGACATTGATCTACCTATCGCCCGCGAGCACGCAAAGATCCATTCCGACCTGAGGTCAATGGGTCAGAATATCGGGGCGCATGATCTGTGGCTAGCGGCAACGTGTATCGAGCGCGGCCTCAAGATCGTGACCGCTAATGTTAAGGAATTCGGCCGGATAGCCAACCTTGAGGTTGAGAACTGGCTGGAAGTTTAAGTTCGACGGTTATGTTCAGCTCCATCCACTTCGAATCAACCGGCCGCGCGACGACGAACGCTTCAAAACCCGAGGTCATTGCAGCTTTGAAAGCGATCGTTGGCGATGAGAATGTCGTCATCGATCCTGAACGGGTCGAGCCGTATGGCGCCGACGCCGTGAAAGAGAAGTTTCCGCCTGAAGCCGTAGTTTTTCCCGAATCGACCGCTGAAATGGTCGAGATCCTGAAGCTCGCGAATTCCGAGATCTTTCCGGTAACCGCGCGCGGAGGCGGCGTCGGCTATACGGGCGGTGCGGTTCCGGTGGACGGCGGTATCGTGATCGGGACCGATCGGATGAAAAAGATCATTGAGATAAATGTCGATGATCTTTACATTACATGCCAGCCGGGCCTGACGACGTATGAGGTGCAGCAGGCGGCGGCCGAATCCGGGCTGATGTTCGCTCCCGATCCGGCAAGTTACAAGGACAGTTTTATCGGCGGCAATATTGCCGAGAATGCCGGCGGAATGCGTACACCAAAATACGGCGTTACGAAGCACCATGTGCTCGGCCTCGAGGTTGTAACGGCCACTGGCGAGATAATTCATACCGGCGGAAGGACCGTAAAGAATGTGGTCGGATTCGACCTGACAGGACTGATGTGCGGAAGTGAGGGAATGCTCGGCATCATCACCGAAGCGACGCTGAAACTGCTGCCGATGCCTGAAGCCACATCGACCGTTCGCGCGAATTTCCATTCTATGGAGGCGGCATGCAAGGTGCTTACCAGGTTCACGCCCGAAGGCCTCCTGCCGATGGCAATGGAAGTCATCGACAAATTCTGCGTTGCTGCGGTCGAAGAAAGCTTCGCCTTTGGGCTATCGCAGGATGCCGAGGCGATCCTGCTGGTCGCGGTCGATGGTTCAGCAGACGAGGTCGAGCGAAATGCTCGGACCGTAGAACGCATCATCAAAGAGAATGGCGGCTTTGATGTCCTGCGGGCCCGATCGAAAGAAGAGGAAGACAAGCTTTGGGACGTTCGCCGCGCGATCTCGCCCAGCTTGATGAAATACGGGACGCTGAAGATAAATGAGGATGTGGTCGTTCCACGCTCGCGCGTTCCCGAACTGGTCGCCAAGATAGAGCAGATCGGGAAACGCCACGATACGTTCGTTGCCAACTTTGGCCATGCCGGCGACGGCAACATCCACGTTAATTTCGTGGTCGATCGCGATGACCCCGAGGCGATCGCTCGCGCCCGTCAATGCGTAGCCGAAACCTTTCAGCTATCGGTCGATCTCGGCGGAACGATCTCGGGCGAGCACGGCATTGGCTATGTCAAGTCGCAGTATATGCACTACGCGGTGGATAAGCCGACCCTTGAGGTGATGAAGGCGATCAAACGGGTGTTCGACCCGAAGGGCATACTTAACCCTGGGAAAATGTTCGTTTGAGCAATGACGAGGCGGCAGCGGTTTGGTTGGGGGTGGGCCGGCCAGAACGGAAACACCGATCTACCCACGGCCGGGCCCACATTGTGAAGAGCAATCAGATTGAGGTGAACTGCCACGATTATCGAAGTGCCTGGTCATATCGTTATGACCCACGTTCCAATGGCATAGGCCCCATTCCTCATACTCTTCAGCTTACCGGTCCCGTACCTCTCGAGCCTCTGCATTTCTACCCGATCTTGCTGGGTGTTTCCACCTAAAGAGCATTGCTTACCGGGCATACAGAACGGTTGATCGGAGCGGCCGGGCCAAATGCGGAATAGGCCTGAACGACAACCATAACAACAAATATGAGCAGCCAGAGGGTCGTTGAAGAGAATTTCCTAAACATGTGAACTCCGTTGTTTGTATGAATGCTCCGGGCCTTACTCAGCCCCGTACACTCTAACGCGAAGTTATGTTCCCAATTGTGTCAAGCGGTCTTAGTTCGCGAGCCCCCCGGCAGAACGAACGGCATCTTTGACCCTTGACTCAACGATCCGACGGATCTCGCCCAAGCGGTTTGCCGAGTCGGCCTCAAACCTAAGGACAAGGGTAGCCTGCGTATTTGACGCCCGTACCAAACCCCAACCACCATCAAAAATGATCCTGGCTCCGTCGATCACGAGCACTTCGTTCGTTTGCGAGAATTGTTCGGTGATCCGGGCGACAATATCGAACTTTAGGTCGTCTGGACAATCAACTCGAAGCTCGGGTGTCGAGAATGTTTCCGGCAGGTCCGCAAGCAGTTCCGAGAGGTTCTTGTCGGTTTTTGACAAGATCTCGAGCAACCGGGCGCCCGCGTAAGTTGCATCGTCAAATCCATAAAAGCGGTCGGCAAAAAAGATGTGGCCGCTCATTTCACCGGCGAGGGCGGCTCCGGTCTCTCTCATTTTTGCCTTGATCAGCGAATGCCCTGCTTTCCACATCACCGGCCGGCCGCCGTGCTTTTCGATATCGTCAAAAAGATTTTGCGAGCATTTCACTTCGGCGATTATTGCCGCTCCGGGTCGCTCGGCGAGGATGGACCGCGAGAGAAGGACCATTAGCTCATCGCCCCAGATTATTCGGCCATTCTCATCCACGACGCCAACACGGTCTCCATCGCCATCAAAAGCAAGGCCGACATCGGCGCCCGACTCGCGAACCGCTCGGATCGTATCCTGTAAGTTCTCCGTCACCGTCGGATCGGGGTGGTGATTTGGGAATCTCGAATCGGGTTCGGTGAACAGCTTCACCAGCTTGACGCCGAGTTTCTCATAAACCGGAACGGCCGTGACACCGCCCATACCATTTCCGCCGTCAACCACTGCGGTCAGCGAACGCTTGCCGAAAGAGACCTTTGAAACGAGATCGGAGCAGTAGGCATCCAGCACATCCATATCCTCTACCGTGCCCGTACCATCTGTGAACTCGCCCGAAAGTGCGACCTCCTTTATCTCCTGGATCTGCGTTCCAAAAAGCGTCGAGCTCCCCAGACAGATCTTGAACCCATTGTGATCCGGCGGGTTGTGTGAGCCGGTTATCATCACCCCGCCATCGACATCCTGTGTAAAGGCGGTATGGTACAGGACCGGCGTGGGCACACGGCCGATCAGCACCACATCAAGGCCGCTGGCATTGAATCCAGCCGTCAGCAGCCGGCAGAACCGCGGCGAACTCTCGCGAGCGTCGAAGCCGATCGCGATACGCCCGCACTGGTTTCGCTTGAAGAAACTGCCGATCGCCCGACTGAGCGTATCGACAGTCTCATCATTCAATTGCAGTCCGACGATGCCGCGAATGTCATATTCGCGAAAGATATGTGTGTCCATTCGTCCTCTCCCGTGAACTGAGATTCTAGCGCGTTTCGGCCGTGATTCTCGCCAATTTCATTGAGCCCGCGCTGAAGCGTGGTACTTCGCGTCGTGTGTTGCTTATTGATATACTTTGCAATTGCCCAAAAGGGGCAACAAGCCTATCCTGTGGTGCATCAAATGATTTGGTCACTGCCGCGGACGGCTTCCTTTCGCAAAATTTCGCCTCAGTATGAACACGATCATGCGATTCACGGCTCTTTTTTTCCTGCTTGTTGCCTTCGGCGCGTTTGCCGCGGGTCAAACACCGGCTCCGACGCCGCCGTCGGGAAATGAGCAGATCAAGACCTTTGAGGTCAGGCTGCCTGTAACCGTACTTCAAAAAAAAGAGCTTGTTTCGGGCCTGGAACGGGCTGATTTTCAGGTATTGGAAGACGGAGTGCCGCAGGAGATCACCTCGTTCACGACCGACAAAAAAAACCCGCCGGTGTATGTCGGTGTGTTGATGGACACTTCGCCATCAACGGCCGGTAAGCTCGCCTTCTCAAGGGAAGCGGCAAAGAATTTCCTCTACACGGTCTTGCAGTTACGGAAGGACAAGGCGGCCTTTATGACATTTGATCATCAGGTCAACCTGCTCACCGACTTTACTGACAAGACAGACGTCCTGGACAAAGCCGTTGACGGTGTGAAGAAAACGGGTTCGCAGACCGCGCTTTACGACGCGGTATGGGAATTTACGGATGAAAAACTCCGAAACGTTCCGGGCCGACGTGTGATCGTGTTGATAACTGACGGCGACGATACATTCAGCCGGGCCGACCTTAATGATGCCATCGACATCGCCCAGCGAACCGAAACGACCATTTTCGGTATCTCAACAAAGGCCGGGTTTCTCGGCTCGGTTCCCGGTGTTGAAGCTGGAACCGTAAAGGATAAAGGCGACAAGAACCTTACGGAATTATGCGAACAAACCGGAGGCGAGGCATTTTTTACCGGCGATATGATCGCGCTCGAGCGGGCATTTAAGAAGATCTCG
>WBZY01000270.1_pt3 | contig 18512 bp, 20 predicted proteins | sample 5204191 | NCBI WGS metagenome assembly WBZY01 (sample SAMN12344363, study PRJNA552823) | activated sludge metagenome | biome: Activated sludge suspended growth; feature: Anammox Sidestream; material: Wastewater; isolation source: activated sludge from anammox sidestream of wastewater treatment...
CCGTCTTTCAGCCACTTAAAACCGCCGAACCTAGCGGGCTGAAACTCATCGGACGCAAAAATGCGTTCGACGGTAAGCCGCGAGGGGTCGAGTGCAGGAGCCGCTGTTTGTGCCGCCGCAGCCTGGTGCAGAAGCAAAAGAGCAAGAACAAGAAACTTCGAGCAACGCAATGGGCGAGGGGGCACGGGTTTCATATCTGGATTATCACGCGACATAGGGGAAAAAGGTTTCAATCAGGGCTTGGCGGCGGATAAAGCAGGCGGAATGCGTTGAAAACAGCCTGATGGGTTACGGTCGCGTGATTCTCATCCGGCATGAAGTCGAAATGGATGGTGACGTTCGTGTTGCGGGCGGCCCTGATCTTTTCAGCCAGGTTTTTGGCGTCCGCTTCCATCACGCGCGGGATCTTGCTCGGGGCAAAACCTTCCTTGCCGACGCCGACATAAACGTCGATCTTTCGCGTAAAGTTCGCTCGAAGTATCTCGGGCCGCTCGATCTCGAGCAGCGAACCGTTGTCCCACCAAAGGCTCGGACTGATGATGATGTACTTATCGAACAGGTGTGGTCTTTTGAACAATATCTCGGTCGCAACCAGGCCGCCGAGCCATTGGCCGATGATTGTCCGCGTCCCGTCGGTCCTGTAACGCTTTTCGATGTAGGGCTCGAGTTCCTTTTCGATAAACGAGATGAAACGGGCGGAACCGCCGGTGACGCCTAGCTTTTGTCGGTCTGATTCAACGCGCGTTGGGAACGTGAAATGGCACGCGCTTCACCCACGGAAAATTGTTGTATTGTACGATCCCGACAACGTGGATGAAATCTTCGTCTGCCGAGCCATCAAGAAGATAGATGACCGGGTATCGCACGTCGGCTTTCTCGTCGTAGCCGGGCGGAAGGTAAATGTTAAGCGTGCGGTTCTCGTTCAGCACGCCGGAGCGAAATTGCTCGACGACGCCGAGAACGAACGGTTTGGCGGTCGCAGCGGGGGCCGGTGCCGTACCCTGTGGACAGACGCCAAGGCCGCAGAGAACGATCACGATCAATATAGAAAGCGTTTTTCCCGGCTTTGTCATGTAGCTGCTATTTCCGATCCTAGTTGGAACCAACCATTCCCAGTCGTTTATAAACCTGCCTGAGCGTTTCACCGGCGATTGATCGAGCTTTGTCGGCGCCGGCCTTAAGGATGCCTTTCAGTTCTTCGTCCGAATACTGATCGACGCGCTGTTGGAAAGGGCGGAGAAATTCGACCGTCGCCTCGGCCAACTCGGTCTTGAACTGGCCGTAACCTTTTCCTGCAAAATGGGTAAGGCATTCTTCGCTAGTTTTACCCGTTAGCAGTTGATAGATGTTCAGGAGATTCGCTATCGCCGGATGCGATTCGTCGAATGTGATCTCGGTGCCCGAATCCGTAACCGCCCGTTTGAATTTCTTCGCGATCGTGTCCGCATCGTCGAGCAAAAATATCGAACCGTTTACATTGTCGTCCGATTTCGACATCTTTTTTGTCGGATCCTGCAGCGATTTTATGCTCGCTCCGGCTTTTGGAATATAAGGTTCGGGAATCTTAAAGGTCTCGCCAAAATCGCGGTTGAAGCGGCCTGCGAGATCGCGTGCAAGTTCAAGATGCTGTTTTTGATCCTGGCCGACCGGAACAAGATCGGTTTGATAAAGCAAAATATCGGCAGCCATCAGGACGGGGTAGGTGAACAGTCCCACTCCCGCCCGTTCTGTGTTGCCTTTTCCTTTGTCCTTAAACTGCGTCATTCGCTCAAGCTCGCCCATTCGCGAGATGCACGAAAGCACCCAGGTCAATTCTGCATGTTCCGCGACATCCGATTGAACAAAGATCGTCGATTTTTCAGGGTCGACGCCCGCCGCCAAGTATATTCTGGCAAGGTCAAGCGTTTTTTGCCGCAGTGTTTTCGGGTCTTGCGGCAGCGTGATGGCGTGCAGGTTGACGATGCAGTAAAACGCCTCGTATTCGTCCTGAAGCGCGACCCAATTTTTCAACGCCCCGAGGTAATTGCCGATATGGAGGCTCCCGGTAGGCTGGGCGCCGCTGAAGATTCGTTTTTTCATTCGTGAAGTGATAAGGAGGTTACGACCTAGGCAACTCGACGAGGGCGTTTCCTGGTCCGGACTGAACGGTCAACGTGCCCCGCCAACAGGGCCGGCACGGAAATGTCTTCGTCGAGATCGTCCCAGTGAAGCCCCGCACCGCCACCGCTGATCTGGTATCTTTTTCGCTCCGCAGGCGACGCGTTTGCCAGTCGCGGAAAAAAGGCTAGAGGCACGCCGAGTTCTCGTCCGTCAGCCAGCTTTACCCACATGTTATTTGCATCGAACGAAACTGCGATCGCAAGGGCCTCAAGAGTTAAAATGCTCATTCCACGCTTCCTTAATAACTGCCGCTCTATTATCAATAATCTTCCTGATTTTGTTAAGTTCTATCGCCGAAAAGCCGTACGAATCGGCAAGTTGGACTTCGGGCTCAAGCCAGAATTTTGCCAAGCTGCTGCCCTTTCTTACATGGATATGGACGGGTTCACGTGGATCTCCTTCGTTGGAAAAAAAGAAGAATCTGAAACCGAGAAATCGTAAGACTATGGGCATAAGCTCAAGCTTGAAAAGATTCGAAGATTTCGGGCGATCGGGCTCCGCTGAAGATTCGTTTCTTCATAGTTCAGATCGAAAGAATGTATAGGAGGCCGTATAGAAATGGCGTGATTATCAGGCGAAAAGCACCAATATAAATAAGGGCCATCAAGATCAGAAAGCCGAATTGTTCGAGCATATTCAATATCGGCTCAAAGCTTGCGGGCAGGAATGTCGAGAGGATCTTGCTGCCATCGAGCGGCGGAAAGGGAAGCAGGTTGAATACGAACAGCGACAGGTTCAACGTCATCAGATTGCCGACCAATATCGCCACCGGATTGACTGAAGCGCCGAAGAACGCCCTCAGGTCAAAGCCCATTGCCATCATTATCTTTGCCGCGATTATCCCGATGATGAGAAGCACCAGATTGGCCAGCACACCCGCGATCGAGACCATCACGTTCGCAAGTTTGTAGTTGTTCCATTTCCTGGGATTGACCGGCGTAGGAATGCCCCATCCAATCAGCGGGATCGTGCCGAGAGCACCGCCGATCGCTGAGAAAAGGAAGCTGATCATTGGGATCAGCAACGTACCTATCGGGTCCGTATGCTTTATAGGATTCAGCGTTACGCGGCCGAGCATATACGCCGTGTCATCCCCAAATTTGTACGACATCCAAGCATGGCCCGCTTCGTGGGCGGAGATGGCCAGAAGCAGCACAACCATGTAGATAACCAGATGACTTATGAGGTTGGCCAGATCGATATCGCCCATAGTGTGCATTATGAGCAACGCTAAGTTCACTATTTACAAGAGCAAACCGCGGCCCATTATAATTGTATTTACCGCTAAATTGTGCCATTCTTTTGGTTCAAAATAAACTTGGGATGGAGGAAATTGCCGTTGCTTAAGAAGATACTGTTTGGCGGCGAAGCGGGATTATCGTTTGCAGCCAACACGGGCCTTACCCTGCTCCGAGTTTTTGTTGGGGTTTCGCTTGCGTTCACTCACGGGCATTTGAAGATCCCGCCGAGTGAAGGGCTTATCACGAGTACGGCAAATCTTGGTTTCCCCATGCCGACGCTGTTCGCATGGGCGGCGGCCATGTCCGAATTCATGGGTGGAATTCTTCTTGCCCTTGGCCTTGCTACTCGCGTTGCTGGATTCTTTATATGTTCTACGATGCTCGTGGCAATTCTCGGTGTTCACGCGGCCGATCCTTTTCAAAAGAAGGAACTCGCGTTTCTTTACCTCTTTGTTGCCGGCGCGTTTATGATAAAAGGCGCGAACGACTGGAGTATCGACGGCCTTCTCCGAAAGCGATAGGGCATTTGACGGCCATGTTCGCGGAGCGCTCAGCACGAGCGTAATCGTATGAAAAACCACATCGTCTGCATTGCAAGCGAACAAAAGGGAAACGAGTTTCTCGAGGAAGCGCATAATGCCGGCTGGCAAGTGACGCTCGTGACCCGCAAAAAACTGCTTGACCAGCCATGGTCATGGACCGCTTTGAACGACGTGAAAACGGTCGCCGACGATGCACCGCAGGAAGATTACGTCCGCACCGTCACGAACATTGCCGGGTCACATGCCATCGATCGTGTGGTCGGGCTTGATGAATTCGATGTGCTCACGGCCGCCCGGGCGCGCGAACATTTGCAGCTTGGCGGGATGACAAGCTCGCATGCATTGCGGTTTCGCGACAAGCTCTCGATGCGCAATATCGCGAGCAGTGCAGGCATTCCGTGCCCGGAGTTCACTGGTGTTTTCAACCAGCAGGCGATCGGCGAGTATCTCGACCGCGTGCCGCCGCCGTGGATCATCAAGCCGCGGTATGAGGTCTCAGCGTTCGGTATTCGAAAATGCGATGACAAGGAACAGGCGTGGCAAGTGCTGAACGACCTCGATAATCGCAACAACTGGCGCGACCACCCGTCGCAATTCGTTCTTGAGCGGTTCATCAAGGGCGACGTTTATCATGTCGATTCGATCGTCGATAATGGCAAAGTGCTCGCCGCTGGCGTAAGCAAATACGGGACGCCGCCATTCAGCGTTACCCATTACGGCGGCGTGTTCACGACTTCTATCGTGCCGTACCGGTCAAGGGAGCGGAAAGAACTTGAAGCGCTGAACAAGGCACTCCTTCGGGCCTTCAAATACGAACGCGGCGTTTCGCATGCTGAATTCCTGCACAGTGCGGATGACGGCAAGTTCTATCTTCTCGAAGTCGCCTGCCGCGTCGGTGGCGCCTATATCGCGAACGTCCTTGAGCACGCCTGCAACTTTAACTTGTGGCGTGAATGGGCGAGGCTTGAGACCGCGACCGAAGAAGATCCGTATCGGCTTCCCAAGCTCAGAAAGGATTTCGCTGGGGTTGCGTTGGCTCTTGCCAAGCAAGATCAGCCGGATACTTCACACTACACCGACGACGAGATCGTCTATCGCGTGTCCAAACCCAAACACGTTGGCCTGATCTTTTATACGAAAAAAGAAGAACGCCTTAAAGAACTCCTGGCCGTTTACACCGAACGCATCGCGGCCGATTTCCTGGCCATCGCCCCGGCCAAAGAAAGGTACGACGATTAGCTGACGCACCTACTCACGATCGATTTGGATCATGAACTGAAGATCGCTCAGCCGCGATCTCATTCAGTTACAAGTGACAAGTGGTCATATCATTTCGTACTCTAGCCTCTTTATGCCTCTCGAATTGTTCTTTAATGAGCCGTCGTCGGCATGCACCGGCGGCCCGGAATTGCTCGAACACGATCTGAATCGGTATTTCCCCGAGTTGATCAAATTCGCATCGATAAAAGACCTGGCGGCGTCGCCGATCGTAGAGAGGATCCGTGATGATGCAGAAAGGATCTTGAATGCGGTGGTCGTATCGGGTTCGGCCGTGCCGCCGATCAGCACGGATAAGTCCCGCATTTCGGCGCTTGCATGGAACATCGAGCGCGGGATCATGTTTGAAGGGATCGCCTGCGCCCTTGAGGAGCACCGTGAGCTGAAGGACAAAGACCTTCTGCTTCTGACGGAGTTGGATCACGGAATGGCTCGCAGCGGAAACCGGTTCGTGGCAAAAGAGTTGGCTGGACGGCTCGGCCTGAACTACGCGTTTGCTCCGGTTTATGTGGCGTTACAAAAGGGAAGCGGCGTCGAAGCGATGATGGAAGGCGAGAACACGCTTTCGATCCACGGGCTGGCGATGCTATCGAAGTGGCCGATCCGAAATGTCCACGCGGTGCCGCTCCCGAATGGGAAGGACAAGATGTGGGGCAAGGAAAAGCGGCTCGGATTTTTGCGGGCGCTTGTCGCCGATATCGAACACCCTTCGGGAACATTCCGAGCTGTGACGATACACCTTGATGCTCATTGCTCAAGGGCACACCGGCGTTTGCAGATGAAAATAATTCTCGATCATCTGGATACGCTTCAGCCGCTGCCGACGCTTATTGGCGGCGACTGGAACACGACCACATTCAATTCGCAAAGTTCCACGCGGGCGATAATGGGTTATTGGCGGCGCGTTCTGATGGGCCCTAAGAATGTGGCCACACGGCATTTGCCGCATCCGGAGCGGTATTTTGAGAGATCGCTGTTCTCTGATCTGGAAAAGCGCGGTTATGATTTCCGTTCGCTGAACAACGTCGGCACGGGAACCTTGCATTACCACGTCGAAAGCATTGAAAAGAACACAAATCTGCGCGACTGGGTTCCCGAATGGTGTTTTCCTTTCATATTCTGGGCCGCGAACCGTGTTGGAGGGAGAGTTTCGGGCCGCCTGGACTGGTTTGCCGGAAGGCAGATCAAGCTGGCCGAGGGAACCATGCCGGCAACGATCGGCGGACTTGTCGATCCCTCCGGCGTACCGCTTTCGGATCACGATGCGATCACCTTGAATTTCTCCCCAGCCTAGCATAGAATTCGCTGCAAAACCGTACCAATTTCCAATTCAGATCACAGGAGGCTTTCCTTTATGCTAGTTCGTGCTGTGCTTGTGTTTTTTGTTCTGGCTTTTATCGGCTGCGGTATCAACTCGGTCACAACGGCTGAGATCGAAGCGATCAAGCCCGGTAACAAGATCACGTACCGATTCCGCAAAGGTGACAAGAGTTGGTTCTCTGCGGACAGGATCACGCGTGTCGAGGGCGATACGATCTATTACAACCCTGGCAAGTATGAATCTACTAAGGGTGGTGACAACAGGCTGAACGAGTACGACCCGCGTGAGATGTCGATAAAAAAGGCCGAGTTGATCAAGTATGCCACCGAGCAACCGCCCGATGATAAGAAGATCATCTGGATCGAGTAGCACGAGTGGTTAGCAAAAGCATATAATCAACCTATGGAAGTCGCTTTTTGTCAGACGCTGAGCTTTAACGCCGACACCTTCGATTTTGAAGTGGTCGAAAACGATAACGGCAACGCAACCATCATCAAGTTTCCGGTTGATGAGAAAAAGGTCAGTCCGGGCGACGTGGTCGTTGTTGTTTCGGGCGAGGATGTGAGCTTTCACGGCCTGATCGGGAAGATCGAGGACGGCTATGCATATGCGTCTGACCCTAAGGGATCGCTGCTCCCGGCCGGGATACAATAGGAAATTTACACATCTGACGCAAGGTCTGATCCTTGCGTTTCAGGCGCAAAATGGCATAATGTCGTTTGCCTTGGGGATGTAGCTCAGCTGGGAGAGCGCGGCGTTCGCAATGCCGAGGTCAGGGGTTCGATCCCCCTCATCTCCACCAAGATATGCGTTGAGCCCTCATTTCGAGGGCTTTTCTATTCCGCTGATCGATACGAATGTTTCTCGACATCGCCCCACTGCTTGAGCAGATCAACGTTGATCTCGCGGCAAGTCAAAGAATTCAATTGGGTGAACGGAAAGATAGGAGGTGTGAAGTATGGTGGCCAGGGACGGAATTGAACCGCCGACACCCTGATTTTCAGTCAGGTGCTCTACCAACTGAGCTACCTGGCCAGCTCGCCGCCGCCCGCTGCGAGGCGGGCAAGGTTTAGAGTCTAAATAAGTGGGATTGCTATGTCAAATTTACACGCCGAAGGGAGCGTGAAAAGGAAAAGGTTGACAAACCAGCGCAAGGTGGCGTAATTTGAGGTTTGGTGGCCGATACCTTACGTCGGTTGCCCTGTCTTCCGAATCCGTTTGTTACCTGCCCGTGCCGGTTTGAACGCCGCCGCCGTCCCCCGGAGGTGCTACCTTCAAGCCGGTACAGCAACTTCGAGCCGAAACCCGTGTCGCCGCTGACCACCTTCAGCCGCACGGGTTTTAACATTTCGGAGCCGTACCGGGCGGCGTTATGCACCGGCGGCTTCCGCTTCCGCTGCCGGCAGCATTCCCAACGACAGCCTCACATCGTGCTCGATTCGCTCCCGCATTTCCGGATTCTCCTTGAGCATATTCTTCACGTTCTCGCGTCCCTGGCCCAAACGCTCGCCTTTGTATGAGAACCACGCCCCGCTTTTCTCGACCACGTCGTGATTGGTCGCCAGATCGAGAAGGTCGCCTTCGCGCGATATGCCTTCGCCGTACATGATATCGAACTCCGTTTCGCGGAACGGCGGCGCACACTTGTTTTTGACCACCTTTACACGAGTACGGTTCCCGACCATCCGGTCGCCTTCCTTGATGGCACCGATCCGGCGGATGTCCAATCGAACGCTGGCATAGAACTTCAATGCCTTGCCGCCTGTGGTCGTTTCGGGGGAACCAAAGAAGACCCCTATCTTTTCGCGAAGCTGGTTGATGAAGATGAAGGTCGTTCGCGAGTTCGCGACGATCGCTGTGATCTTGCGCAATGCCTGCGACATCAGCCTTGCTTGCAAACCGGGCAGCGAATCTCCCATTTCGCCATCGAGTTCCGCCCTTGGAACGAGTGCCGCGACCGAATCGACCACGATCACGTCGACACTGTTCGAACGAACGAGCGTTTCGGCGATCTCCAATGCCTGTTCGCCCGAATCCGGCTGCGAGATAAGCAGGTCGTCGATATTCACGCCGAGCTTGCCCGCATAGTCCGGGTCCATGGCGTGTTCTGCATCGATATACGCGGCGATCCCGCCGCCTTTCTGAGCGGACGCGACCACCTGAAGGGCGAGCGTCGTTTTGCCCGAACTCTCCGGTCCGTATATCTCGATGATCCTGCCGCGCGGCATTCCGCCAACACCGATCGCGGCGTCAAGGCTCAGGCAATTTGTTGAGATCGCCCCGGCATCCTCGTGAGGTTTTTCCCCAAGCCGCATTATCGAACCCTTGCCGAACTTTTTTTCTATCTGAAGCAGTGCCGATTCAATCGCTTTTGCCTTGTCCATAGTTGTTTTCGCCTCGCCAGCGTTACCCTTCTCAGTCGATCAGATCGATCCTCGACCGACGAAACAGGATGCTATCACGTTTTTCGGATAATGTGAAATGGTGTTGCACGCATGCAACAAACACTCTAAGATCGTTAGATGGATGCTCAGAAGGTAACCCAATCCCGATCTCGTTGCAAGCCACGTTTCCTTCCTTCAGATGGAGGATCAGATCGCGCCCGCCTGCGTCTCCGTTTTATGTTACCAATCCGGGACAAGAATGCTAATATTTACCTTTTGGACGCTATGCGTAGAGGAAGTACCTGATCTGCCGCGAATGAATTACGCCGACCTTGTCGGGCAGACGCTCGACGAAAAATATCAAATAGAAAGGGAACTCGGCCGCGGCGGAATGGGGACCGTGTATCTTGCGACGCACCTGGGCACTGAGCGCCCAGTCGCGATCAAGGTGATCGCTCCTCAATTCATGAAACGACCGGAATTTGTCGAGCGGTTCCGCCGCGAGGCACGGGCCGCAGGACGGCTCCGACATCCGAACGTAGTTGACGTTACCGACTTTGGCTTTGCCGATACCGACGACGGGCGCGTTGCGTATCTTGTCATGGAATATCTGGATGGCTGTACTTTGGGCGAGATCCTTGAAGAAGAAAAAAATCTCCCGGTAGGTTGGACCCTGGATATTCTCGAACAGGTCTGTTCCGCGGTCCAGGAAGCCCACGAGCAGGGCATAATTCACCGCGATCTTAAACCTGACAACATCTGGCTCGAACCCAATCAGCGGGGCGGTTATACGGTCAAGGTGCTCGATTTCGGAATAGCGAAGCTCGATACGCATGAGGCACCCGAAACAACCGATAGACGATCTTCGGACCTGCGGATCGATGTTTCGGCTGCAAAAAGCACGTTAGCCGACGCGGCCGAGCATCGAACTCTAAATGGGCCGATCGTGCCGACCCTTGCCGGGGGCGGAGATGGGACCGCGATGATCAAGGACATTGCTTCAACCGAAAGGGAAACCCTTATCGGAGAGTCAGTTGCTCCGGGCAAGGCAAACACGCTTGTCCTCAAGGCACACGCAGGCGGCGACGGCGACCAGGAATCGGTTAAAACAAGGTTGATAGGTGAACCGGCCCCAGACATTCGGACCGGCGTTTCCGCGAACTCTTCTATCGGGGCACCAACCACGTCCAATTTGACGCGCGTTGGCTCGGTCTTGGGAACTCCCTTGTATATGTCGCCGGAACAATGTCGGGGAGATAAATTAGACCAGCGTTCCGACATCTATGGAATCGGCGTGATCGCCTACCAGATGCTTTCGGGCGACACGCCGTTCAGCGGCGATTTTACGCGTGTTATGGAGTCGCACAAGTACCTGCCGCCTCCAAACCTGAACGCAAAAGGTGTACGAAAGAAGCTCAAGCAGGTGATACTGAGTGCCCTGGCAAAAGACGCCAACGATCGGCCACAGTCGGCCGAAGCTTTTGCGAACGCCCTTCGGGCACGTTCTGAGGGCATTTTCGGACTGCTCAGACGGGCAGGGATGATCTGGACCGAACATATACAGAAGTTCCTGACGCTGTCGATCTTTTTCTTTCTGCCGATCATTGCCACTACTTGCGTTGCGGTTGTTCTGGCTTTTCTCAAGGCGAGCGAGACGATACCTCCCCTTGCGGCGGAGATCGCGGTAGGTGTAACGAGTCTAGCCAGTTTTGTGTTGACGGCATTTAGTGCATTTTTGATCGTGGGGACGATCACCTGGATCGTAACTCAATCGCTTGCCGTGCCCTTGCGGCCCATTAAGCTTCGCATGGCGCTGGCTGAAGCGCGAAAGAAATGGAAGACATTTGCGGGCCTCGGGATTCTCACAACACTCGCCCCTATCATTCTGGCGCTGATCACGGCCTCGATCGTTTTCGGATGCCTGTTCGGTATCCTATGGCTGGCAATTGGTAGTGGTACCCCTGCTTTTCTGATAGCGGGAATATCCGGCTCCGTCCTCGGCATCGCCGTATTCTTTTTGGTGGCCGTTTGGCTTATACTTGTCGCCCCAGCCGCTATGATGGAAAGCCTACGCGGGTGGCAGGCGATCAAACGATCCAAGGCATTGATCTCACGGTCACTAGCGACAGCGTTGGCGGCCTACGCCATTATGTTCCTGATACCAATGGTCACGGCTGGTACGCTTTCATTCATGGTTACCACGACCGCAAAGGCTTTTGAGATCCAGTTGCCGGGGGCCGGAGATCAGCCGGCAGGCGTGTCGGTAACACCGGCGAACGCGGAAAAAGGAGGCGACGCAAAGGAAAAGCCTATCCAATTCAGCTTGGGAAAGGGCGTGCGGACAGAGATAAAGGACGGTGCTAAGGATGTTCGCGGGCGGTTGCTGGCTACTTTGCTCGAAACCCTGCTTCAGATCCTTCTGCTGCCGATCCAGATCGTCACCATCTCGTTTACTTCGATCATTGTTGCGTTGCTCTACTTGAAGACACGGCAGGCCGGCGGCGAATCCTTGCAGGACCTTCTTGCGAACTTTGAGGAATCGGATAAACCGCGAAAAAAGTGGCAGGAGCGTGTTCGTCAGCGTCTGATCCAATCAGGGCGGATCACAAGCAGGTCTTAGAAATGCGAATGCGGTTATTTTCCATTCTAGCGGTATCGATCGTCGCTACGGCCTTCTCGGCGGCCCATGGCCAGCCAGCGACGCGGTCGTTTTCAGTGACGGAGGGAGTGCGGGTTGAGATCATAAACCATTTTGGCCGCGTAGAGGCATCTGTTGACGAAAGATCTGGGGAGATAGAGCCGGACCGACCTTCCGGCACGGTCTCACTAGCCGCAACTTCACCAAAAGGCGTTCAGGCGACGGACCTGAAGGTCGTTTCCACGCAGTCGCTTGTGCAGGTCGAGGTTTCGCCGACGGGCAAGAAGCGGATCGATATCGCAGTCACAGTGCCGTCAAAGTCGAGGCTGCGGATCGAGGCCACCGAGGGCGAGGTTCGGATACTTGGAGACGTCGGGTTGGCGGAGGTCCGCACTGATACCGGGACGATCGCAGCCGACGTTCCAACCCGGGACCTCAGGTATTCATTCCTATGGACCGCTTCGCGTCCGCGGTTCTTAAGCGATTTTGAGCTCTCCAAGATTAAAGAGAAGTCGGCGGGAAAGTTTCGAATCGAAGGAAGATATAGTGAAGCGACCGACCAAATAGAGGCCGCGTCCCCGCCTGGAATGGGAGATGGCAGGGAGAACGAAGGCTCGTCCGTGGCCACGCGACCGGCAAAAACCAAAAAAACGGATGAAAACCACGTTTCGCTCGATTTCCAGACTGCGCGCGGCATCATTCTCTTGAACATACCGCCGAATGAGGTTTCCAGTGATCTCCGCGAACGTCCGTTGACGAATGCTGCAAAGGCGATCATTCGCAGCGGAGATTCATTGCTGATGGAAGCGATCCGCCGAGCCGTCCCGAAATATTACGGCGACTACATGAGAACACTTCCGCCGCTAAAACTCGAGCCGCGGTTCGCTGATAAGGCAGAACCTCAGGATCCGGGATTTAACGGTCTAAAGGTAGCATCGGTGCGTGTCAGCGATGTGAACAACCGGGCGATAGCTGACCTGACCGCATCGGATTTCGAAGTGCTCGAGGGCTCTACTCCACGGGAGGTCGTTTCCGTACGGCAGTCGACGTCTCCTTTCAATCTCATTCTCCTGCTCGATGTTTCTGGAAGTGTTGACAACTATGTAAACTTCATCCGAAAGGCGGCACGAAGTTTTGTTAACACCGTCGATTCGCGCGACCGTGTTGCGATCATCAGCTTTAACGATGACATTCACGTTGTTTCAAGATTCACGACCGACAAGGCCGAACTTTCGGCAAGCCTGGACACATTCGAGTCCGGTGGTGCGACGGCCTATTACGACGCTCTCGCGTACACGCTTGCTGACACGCTTCGACCGTTGAAGGGTGAGCGTACAGCGATCATCGTTTTGACCGACGGCGATGATAACCGTTCATTTCTTCCCTTCGATTCGATGCTGTCATCCGTCGAGGAGAGCGGAGCACTCATCTATCCCTTGTTAGTGCCTACCTCGCTTGCTGCCGAATCCGCGGCCGATCAGAATGCGGCTATCGATTCACTGCGATCGCGTTACCTTCAGGGAGAGCTCACGTCCAAGGCGAAAAGTGAGGGTGAGAGGTTGGCTAAGGTCTCTGGCGGGGTATATTACGAGATCTCCAGGCTGTCGCAGATCCAGACAGCATATGACGACATCGTCAGGCAACTTCGAACATCATACGATGTCGAATACCGCTCGGAAACCGGCGGTCGGGAGAACGGCGTTCCACCACACCTGAGAATTCGCACGACCCGGCCGAATACTTACGTTCAGATCCAATCGGTCGAGCAGCGATCAGCACGTAAGCGATAGCGTGAACTTATTGATTCCGAACTGAAATTCTACTCGCCCGAGACAGCCGACGCGATCGTTTCGCGGAGTTTGGCGGCCGAGGTCGTTACCGGTTCGAGTTCGATGTCTTCAACGTTCCCTCTCAATTCCTTTCCGAACACGGCATTCCATGGCGGAATAACGATCGTTGCGTTGCCAAAGGCCTTTACCTGGCACGCAAGCCTCAAAAACGGATGCTCATCGTCGGGTTGGTTATAGCCGAACACCTTCATTTGGCGACGTTCGCGAGGGGAGGGCGGCGAAAGCTTTTCCTGGCCGCCAAGAACTCCGACCCAACACGTGCCGCATGCGGCCGACGTGCACTCGATCGGTACCGGCCCGTCCCAGCACCGCGAATCGAAATTTTGCCAGTCTTGTTCCCGGAATTTTGACGAGGCCGATGTTATTTCCTCATCGTTAATGATCGGGAACCGGCCTTCGTACGCAAGGGCCTTGAAGTCGATCGAGAACTTCTTATCCACTGTCTTAAGAAACCCAAGCACACCCTGTGAGTCATCCTTTGCCCGGGCCGCAACGATCGCGTCCGGCGTATCTGCCATTGGGCCCACAGGCTCAGTAACGGAGCCCTTTGCGTTCTGCATTTCCTCAAGGCCGGCCTGGACCAGTGTCATCAGGCCCACGGCGGCAATGGCCGTGGTAAGCGAATCATTGGTTTTCGCCGCAACTGCCGAAGATTTCGCGATATCTCGTATCTCAGATTCCAGCGACCTGAACGGCTCGTGCGATACGGCACGCTCAACGACGGCGTTCTTGACGTAAGGCCAAAAACGGTGCCCATATAGGAATTTATGCGATGAATCGATCTTATCAAGCAGCCCAAAGTCTCCTCCAAGGCTGACTGTCCGCATAGCCAGGTCAACATCATCGGCCGATTCGAGATAACGGACCACGTCGATCGGATAGAAGCGAAACCAGATCTGGACCGCATTTCGGTCAACTTCATGGATCGATGGAAGGAGCGATTCGACTGCGGCCAGCCAGTCGGCCTCTGAGTATTCTTCGACTGCGGAAATAAATGCGCTATCCATAATTAAAACTTCAGCGGTGAAGTAACCTTATATTCTAGCCAAATCAGCGTTAGGGCCACAAGGCGGCGATCTCGGTTGGGTGCCAGATGGCCGCACCTGCCCCGGTCATTCGTCCAGAAATTGTCCGCCCGTACGCCGTTTAAGCATTTCGATCCGGCGCCGTTCATCGCGGAGACGTGCCCGTTCGTCCTCTAACGCGATCTTCTCTTTTTCCCGTTGGCGGGCGAGTCCGCCTTTTTGAATGAATTCCAGGATCCTAGGAAGTTCGGCCGCGTCAAACCAAACGCCGTGTTGCTTGCATGTGTCGATTATTACCCCTGACGAGCGGGCAAAGTTGGTTCGGTTCATCAATTTCCGGCACGAGGGGCAGGGAACATAGCTTATTTTGGGCGGGTCAGTATTTGTGAGGACGAAACTGTCGACAAAGCCAAGTACCGAGGATTGCTGTTCCGTGCTGGCACAAAGCTTATCGAACGCGTCGGCCGCCAGCCAGAATCCGCCACACCTTCCACATTCCTGAACCACAGAATCGCCGATCTCCAATACCTCAAGTGCGATCTTGCAGCGCGGACAATCGCCAGATCCTTGACCATCCAGTGGTTTTGCTTCCTGAACGGCACCTCCGCAGCGTCCACAGAACTTGTTGCCGAGGAACATAAGGCCAAGGCACGACCTGCAGGCGACCGTTTTGAGCCTCGAGCCGCAGAATTCGCAATTCGGGCGATCGGAGGCTACTGCTCCACCGCAATTAGGACAATTCAGTGCTTCGGGTTACATTTCGCCTACACAAGCTCGAGGCGTTTCGCGACTCCTGCCCGCATCACCTCGACCGGCGCCTTCTTTCCAGTCCAGGTCTCAAACTGCGCGGCGGCCTGCGCGATGACCATTTCCAGGCCCCCGATCGCGGGCACATCGGCGGCATTTGCCTCACGGATCAATTGGGTTTCCGGCGGGTTGTAAACGAGGTCGTAAACCAACTTGATATCTTTTAGTTCTTCCTTGGCCAGTACCGCAAAACCGGCATTCGAACCCGCCGTTCCGAGTGGCGTTGCGTTCACGACAATGTCAAACTCAGTGGACATCTCGCGCTCGCCGACCACCCCTTCAAAAGCGATCTCAAATTGCTCGGCCAATGCGGTGCCTTTCTCAGCATTTCGGGCAAAGATACTCACGGACGCTCCTTCGTCCAGCAAACTTGTGACGCATGCGCGAGCGGCGCCGCCGGCACCGAAGAGAGCCACCCGTGCCCCGCTAATTTCTCCGTACTTCTCCTTTAATGTCGAAATGAAGCCATAGGCGTCAGTGTTGAAGCCGTAAAGCATTCCGTCGTCGATCTTGACCGTATTGACCGCGCCGATCCTGGCTGCGGTCTCGTCAACCTCGTCGAGGTATTGGATGATCGCCTCTTTGTACGGATTGGTCACCGAAAATCCGCGGAAATTGAGTTCGATCTCACGGGTGTCGGGGAGCACCATCCGTTTCATGAACTGATCAAGATCGGATGTTTGGAGCGGCACAAATACGGCATTGATGCCAGCCGCCTTGAACGCAGGGTTGTGAATGTAGGGCGATGCAGAGTAGCTGGTGTTGCCGGCAATCACGCCGTAAACGGCCGTTTCCGGGCTGAGATCGCGAACGCGGAAAACATCGAGCAGATCATCGGCGGCCAACTGGCCCGGAGCGGTCTCGCTACCAGATTCGAGCGACGCATACGTCATGAATGCCCCGTGCGCGGGGCCAAGGACCCGGGTCCATTTCCCGGCCTCGCCCATCGCCAATGCTGATAACCTTCTGTCATCCGCCTGCGACCGAACAAGCAGTTTCCAAACGTCGACCGCATCCTCGGCATTCTCAACGGCAACCACGATCTTACCGACCTCTTCCGCCGAAACGACCGTTTCATAGGCCTTATCAAGATTCGCTGTCTCGCCCTCGAGATAATGGCGCGAACGCACAACGAAGCACTGGTCGACCCAGAACATAAGATCCTTGCTGGGTATAAGGTCGTACTCATGATCGAGCCAGATCTTTTCGTGATCGATGTTTTTATGTAGCGCGTACTCCATCCAGAAACCAATGCGGTCGTTCAGGTTGCGTGGTGAATGCCCGCCCTGCTCCTTCGGGCGCATCGTGAGCAGAACTTGTTTTTCTGACGCCAGTTCCTCGAACGCAAGCCTTACGTTCTCCTGATCGAGCTGATCAAAGCGCAGTTCGATAACGTCAGCGAGGGCCTCTGCCCGCCGCATTTGAGCGACCAGATCGGCCGCATTGTCCGCAAGGACAGATATACAGATCTTTCCGTTATTCATCTCTTGAGCTCTTAAGGTTCATTACGAAACTTGCAGACGCAATAAGACACGCAACCACGCCGATCGCCGTCGCGACGACAAGGAGCGTGTTCGCGCTCTGCTTAACGGCTATTGCTGTGAGCATCCAGGCTATGGCCAATGGGGCAAAATAGTTGGTCCATCGGGCGCGGGCAAGGACGCCAAAGCCCGCGGCCACGAGTACAAGACCGATCCCAATGACGTTCTCGGCATCGCGGCCGATTTTAGCGTACACAACAAGCACGGCAAAATTCAGGAGTGTCATCGCGGCTGCCCAACCCAGGTAGAGGCCGAAGGTGCCGCCAACGAGAAACCGCTCACCAGGCGTGCCCGAGTCAGGAAGCCTGGAATTGATCAAGAACAGCACGATCACGAGGGCCGCGAGGATAACAAAACAGATCGCGATCTGTTCTTGATTCCAAAAGAAGATCCAGGCACAGTTCAGGGCGGCACTGAGAACATACAGCGATCTAACCGGCCTGAATGGGTCGATCCTCCCAGGAAGCAATTGAACAATGCTGAAAGCGATGAGCCCAGCATAGATCAGTGTCCAGATCGTAAACGCATAATTCGCTGGGGTGATGACCGTCAGATACTTACCTGAAACGTCGGATCGTGTCGCATAACCAACGAAACCCCTTGTGGCAAGCCAGTTCAAGGCGACGGTGCCGAGAGTGGCGGCAAGCACAAAAACCGCACGAATTCGGTCCATTGTCGGAACCGTTTCGGTCATATTGCTAAACTATCTCCTCGGTTGAATTCTAGTTAAATGCGAACACTACAGTCAAAATCGGTGGCTTAAATATCGAAGTAAGGTGAAATGCGGTTGCGAAATTCACTATTTCGTATGAAAATGACCGAAAACGTCAAGTTTTGTAAAGGTGAAAGACGTTTTGTTAGATCGACTCCAACGAAATTGCGGGTTTTTTTCGTCATAAGGGCGGTTGTTGTGCCAACGGATAGGTTTGGCATCGTGATTGCAACGTTCCTAGGTGACGCGCTTTCCCTCTTCCCCGAGGCGTTAGTAAGGAAGGAACAGGGAGTTTGGCAGAATGAAGACGTTGATGAAGATTATATTGGGCGTGGTTATGGTGGTCGGCTTGGCTTTGACCACAGCGGCCCAAAAGGATGACCAAAAGAAGCCGCCGCCGAAAGAGGGCCGTCCGCCGAAGGTCGAACCGGCCCCTGAGAAGCCGCCGCCGCGTAATCCACGCGAGGGTGAGAAACCCAAAAAACCAAGTTCAGAGCTGGGCAGGATGTTCATAAACAAGAATGACTTTTTAGCCTGAATCAGGTCCAAAGCAAGGCACGGTCAGAGCAGTCCAATTCGGGCTGCTTTTTCTATTGGCAGAAAATGAAGGGTTTCTCGATCCTACGGGAGTCTCACTACGGGAAAAGAGTGTCGAAAGTCTTTGCACCGCTTGAATTTGCGGCCGAATGAGACTACAGTTAGGGAGTTTCCGGTTGCAGCTTCGTATCGAAAAAAAAATGGCTGTCTTGTATGGCAGAATACACTTTTTTTGGGCGGAACTGGATAGAGTATTGTTCTAATTGCCAAAAATGACGGTTGTTTTTGTGCCGTCAGTTTGTAATGTTCCGTTGATGGCTCGCCTCGCGGAGCATATTTCCGGGAGATTTTAGCGGCGTTTGGTCGTTGCTGGCTCCCACCAAAACACAAGGACTCGAAAAACAATGGAGGATTCGAAGATGGACGAGATCAAGACGAATGTCCCCAAGACATTTAAGGATCGCGTAAGTGCCATG